>Ga0307974_1003403_pt1 | contig 11439 bp, 9 predicted proteins | sample OrgLakmetagen784_FD_201812 | JGI IMG/M metagenome (GOLD analysis project Ga0307974, IMG submission 201812) | Saline water microbial communities from Organic Lake, Antarctica - #784 | ecosystem: Environmental > Aquatic > Non-marine Saline and Alkaline > Saline | place: Antarctica: Organic Lake... | reverse complement strand
AGACACGTCTACTTGGGCAAGTAGGTTTGATGGTGGTAGTGGTGGTGTGGTGTGTGCGTGTGTGTATGGGTGTTCGTGTGCGTCCCCTGTAAGACTGCTGGTGGGTTAGATTAATTGAGCGTGCAGATTACATTCCTGAAAGCCTGATTTCAGTCCTGGACCAGCTTTGTCCCTGGACCGCATGATGAGTTTTTAATGAAATTGAAATGTTAGTGCATTGCCCTCTTTTTCCCACACGTTTAGGCTCTGTCCCTAACAACACACATACAAACTGAAGTACACACAAGCACGCACACACACGTGCATACACACGTGTGCGCATGCGCAAACACACGGCAGTGTGATCTTGTGAATTCGCTATGTGTGACCGCATTGTTTACGCTGCCCCTCTTGTGCTCTCCCTGACAGGCCTAGGCCTTGACCCTGGGCTGTGTGACCAGCTGGTGGGATGCAATTTTGAGCGGCCCACACGCGTGCAGCAGGTGACTTTGCAAGTGCACAGTAGATCGAATGAGTCGAACAAGTAGTTTGGGTTTTATATAACACAGCAAGGGTGGTGGTGGTGGTGGTGGAGCTTCTGGTGAGTTTGTTGCTGGCCACACACACACACACACACACACACACACACACACACACACACACACACACAACACACAACACACAACACACAACGCAGTGCGTGGTACTGGTGGCAAAGTGCGCTCGAGTTGATTGTACATACACATACACATACACTTACACATACACATACTCACGTACTCACATACACACATACTCACACAAGTTTACACATGCATACTGTAATAAAGACAAGGTGGTGTGGTTACAGTGCACACAGAGCGGGCACTGTCTGCACACATCTGTTGACATACCAACTACCTTGCAAAATTGAATAATGGCACAAACATGAACATTTGCTGTTAGTGCCACAAACCATACAACACAAATACATGTAACACACGGACAGGGTGCGGTGTCTGCCATAGTGGTACGCAAAGTTGGTCAGTCTGCACGTGTATCTGTTGACATACCGTCACCTACAGCAAAAATAGCTCGATGTTAAAACTTGACAACATGAACATTTGCTGTTAGTGCTCATACTGTACAGCACAAACTCATCACCACACAAAACAAAAAACACATGTGCAACATGCATTCAGGGTGCGGTGCCCGCCATGGTGGCACGTAGGGATGCTATGGTGCGCGCTCCCACGGGCTCTGGCAAGACCCTCTCATACCTTGTGCCTATCATCCAAGACCTAGCTACCCAGGTACCTATAGAAGTAAAAGAACTAAGCAGGCGGTTATGCCCGCTCCCTACATTAACTAAGCTCGCAGCTGTGTGTCTGTCTTCTGCAAAGGGTATGGGTCGGAAGGGATTTGTGGATGGATTGAGTCTGAAGTAGCTAGCTTGTAGAAGGGGTGAGCTTAAAGGAGGTGCTGAGGCTGTACATAAGGTATATGCATGCATGATGTAATAACGCCGCAAGCTGTGAAGTTGCTCCTCGATGTGTTCACAGCTGTGTGGCTGGCTGGCTGGCTTTACGAAAGGCACGTATTTTAATTAAAGAAGTTTAAAAATGTGCTTTTCATAAATGTACAGTGTGCAAAAGCAAATGATTGAAGCTTCTTCCCTAAACTGTCTTGCTAAATATGGCTTATTCTTGCAATCCACGCTTAAGCTGGTACCATGATTTGTCGTGACAGGACCACTCTGTCATGTAACCGCTGCGTTTGTGTTTTCTGTTGTACTGCCTTTTCACCGCATCCTCTGTGTATGCCTGTCTGTGCTTGAAGTCTCTGCGTTACAGTAGAACTGCAGGACATACGCTCAAACCCTTTTCCCTTCTATACTATTCTGTACTTTGTTCTCTGCGTGTGTGTTTGTCTGCCTGTCTGCAGTCTCTGCGTTACAGTAGAGCAGACGGGACGTACGCCCTTACTCTTTTTCCTATGAAACTGATCTGTACTTGTTCTCTCTTCGTCTGTGTTTGTCTGCCTGTGTCTGTAGTCTCTGCGTTACAGTAGAGCAGACGGGACGTACGCCCTTACTCTTTTTCCTACGAAACTGATCTGTACTTGTTCTCTCTTCGTGTGTGTTTGTCTGCCTGTGTCTGCAGTCTTTGCATTACAGTAGAGCAGACGGGACGTACGCCCTTACCCTTTTTTTTACGAAACCGATCTGTACTTGTTCTCTCTTCATGTGTGTTTGTCTGCCTGTGCCTGCAGTCTCCGCGTTACAGTAGAGCAGACGGGACGTACGCTCTCATTGTAGCACCCACACGCGAGCTGTGCCTCCAGATTCATGACGTGGCCATGCTGCTGTTGAAGAAGTATTTTTGGCTGGTGAGTGGTGCAAGGGAAGTTGAGGTGGTCTGTCTCATCCTTTCCTTGCTGATTCAAGCTAGCTTTTTGAGTGATGTGTGGCCTTATTGCTGTTCAAAAAGCATTTTTTGGCTGTGGTAGGGGGTAGTGGGAAAGGCGCAGTTACTTTTTCCAGGCCTTAGTCTGCAATTCCAAAACTTGCAGACACGGCATGTTTAGACAAGGAAGCAGCTCGTTTAAAATCGGGTTATATATACTTCGTCTGACAGCAAATATACCAAGCATATTGCTGCAGACTCACACGGTCTAGGTTAAACCGGGTGCGTCGGATTGTGCCTAACCTGCACACTGTCAGTGCGAGTGTTTGTAGTTGTGCAGGCAAACGGCATGTATTATGTGAAACGCTGCTCAAAAGCGTATACATGTGGGCATGCATATGGACCTTCGGCCGGAGAGAATTGATACGGTGTACACGTGCTTGCGTCCAACTGGCCTACCCAATTTTGTTATTTACAGGTACTGGCTGAGTCTGTGCCAAACCGTGTTTCTATTTTCAGGTGCCAGGCCTCGTGATCGGAGGAGAGAACCGCGTGCACGAAAAAGCAAGGCTGAGGAAGGGCCTCTCGGTCCTGGTAGCCACCCCCGGACGTTTGATGGACCACTTGCAAAGCACTGCATGCTTTACAATCGGTGAGGCAGGGTTTAAGGATAGGCCCAGAGCATGCGCGACTTTGACGCTATTTAGATTGCTGGCTGTTACCCCTGGACGCCTCATGGACCGCTTGCAAAGCACTGTATGCTTTAAGATTGGTGGGGCATGAGATGAGATTAGGCCTATCACATGAGTGGATCCGATTTGATGAGGATTTGGTGCTGGTTGCCACTCGTGGACGCCTCATGGACCGCTTGCAAAGGAGCACTGCATGCCTCAATTTTGGTGCAGTGTGTGTGTATATGTGTGTGTGTGTGTGTGACGGATTCATCAGCTCATCATGCAATGTGTGTGTGTGTGTGTCTCAAGGACAATTTCATCAGCTCATCATGCAATGTATTTACTTGCCCTGTACTCGCCAACAACGTCAACAGCGCCTGTAAGGCATTCCTGGCTGCATGATTTCTTGTCTGTTTTGCACAAGCAAAGGTAGCATACAACGGCAGTCGGTAGTCGTATGTTGTGCCAACTTTTGTCCGTCCGGTAGCGGAGTTATTTCATCTGGTAAGATGCAAACATGATTATTTTGAGTCTGGTTGTTCAACCTTGACAGGCAGGCCTCCTTACAAGGTTCAAGGTTTACAAGGAAAAGACCTTATATTAAGAAGTATGACTGCTCGCCTGTTCATAAAGTGTAATAAGTACATGAAGGAAGGCCTCCTTGCGTGCTGCAATCCACCCATTGTCAAAGCTGTGTCGTTGCGGTGTGTGTCACCTGATCAGGACACACACCACAACGGCACCTTTTGACTCCCGTATTCATTGCGGTGGTGCAGGAGAGCTGCGGCGGCTCATCCTTGGCGAGGCAGGTCGCCCATTGCATTGCAATGTCATCAATTGTCAAAGCTGTGTTGTTGTGATGCAATGATTGACCTACGGACAGAATCTCTGTTGTGGTGGTGCAGGAGAGCTGCGGTGGCTCATCCTTGACGAGGCAGATCGGCTGCTAGACCTGGGGTTTGAGGCCAAGCTCAAGGCCATCATCGAGGTGCTGGACCAGAAAGTGCAGGAGGTGAGCACTTGTGGAAGGGAAAAAGAGTGAAGGTCACAAATGCAGACATTAAAAAGCCAAATTTCAAATAGGTAAAGGAAGGAATGCCGCATAGGTACCAGATCCCTTTGAAATAGCTCCCCCCCGCCCCCGGTAAAGAAAGGAATTAAATTGTAGGTTTCATACATGGTATAGGCAATGCTGAGCCCTTGTGCAGATAGATATGACTGGCGGTAGGTTACTTTTAAAGCTATTACTACAGGAATTTTTTATCCTGAGCTGTTCTCATAGAGGGGTGATCGTAGCTGAAGATGAAGCGGAGGTGGTGGTGTAAGGGCAAGTGCTGCCTGTCTACTTCATCCTGCTACTGAGCCCTCCACGACCTGAGTGAATGGGCATGGAAAAAGCAGTTCAAATGCCGAAGAGCAACAAAGTACCCATGCTCAACAGCTGCGTTTGTGTGTAGATGGACAGCTCTTACACAGGCCAGCACAGAGAGGGACACGAATGGCCTTGCTGTTCGACACCCCCTTTTAGGAAGTTGCCATACTGTGCTGATGTTGTACATAGTGCGCGTGATTTTCTTTGGGCAATGCACGATGCACTCCCGCAAACGCACTGCAGCCTTGCTGAGTGCCACTCGTCTTCATGCAGTTGTACAAACACGCACACTGCAGATCAGTAACAAGGGCCACAAACGCACCACGGCCTTGCTGAGTGCCACTCGTTCTTATGCAGTTGTACAAACATGCTCGCTGCAGGCCGGCACCAAGGACCACAAACGCACCACCGCCTTGCTGAGTGCCACCCTTCACGAGCGTCTCACAGGCCTGGCTGCTGCCACACTCCAGAATCCAGCCACCATTGGCTTTACCATGGCACAGGTGAGGGCTGCCTCCTTGAGGCTTTCAGACGCGTGGTGTGCACATTTGGGCGCGCGCACACACACACACACACACACACACACACACACTCACACACACACACACACACACACACACACACACACACACACACACACACACACACACACAAATGTATGTATATTTGATAAAAAATATGTACAGATACATGTACAAAAAGATGTGAAGCCTAGCTTAACGCAAGCTTGAAAAATGTCTTGAGCATGATGGTAGACAGCAGCGTGCACGCCAGGAGTCGTGCTTCTTACAACAGGTCGCCCGCAAGTCGTTGTGCTCCACAGTGTAAATAATACGAGCTGATCTCCAAATGAATAAATGACTCAGTCCAGGAGATGATTGGTCTATTGTACACCTCAGTCGAGGAGATGATTGGTCTGTTGTGCACCTCAGTCGAGGAGATGATTGGTCTGTTGTGTACCTCAGTCCAGGAGATGATTGGTCTATTGTACACCTCAGTCGAGGAGATGATTGGTCTGTTGTACACCTCATTCCAACTGCTCTGATGTGAGCGCGTTCCTGCTATCACGCTCCCCTTCCTGATTGTGCAAAGGATAAGTGGTGACTTGTGATGTCAACCACGCAGGGTGCTTCAGGATTACAACTGAGTGAGACACCCTTAAGAGATGGGGACAACACCGCACGACCTCAAGGGGATGGCTTAGGATATGAAGAAGGTATGTTTTGCTGAAAGTGTTTAACAACATGTGTAAGTTTGTGTGTGTGTGCCAGCCCAACTAGCTTCCACACGCTCAACACAGGAGCGCATCGTGCAACAACTTAGCATAGCTGTCTGTAATGCCAAATTGAAAAGTAGCATCTAGACGCCGTAATGAACGCACAACATCGTTACTCGCAGGCAAATTCCACATACCCAGCCAGTTGCGGCAGTGCTGCTTATTTGTGGAGTGCAGACAGCGATTGTTAGCCCTCGCAGGGTTGATACGACAAAAGCTGCTGAAGACCAGCTTTAAGCAGGCAAGCCTTGCCCTCGCCTGTTTGTGTGTGTGTGTGTATGTATGTGCGCGCGCTTGTATGTGTGCATTTGTGTGAGTGCTGAGTGCTGCAATGTATTGCCCCTGCCATGATCAAATAGCTGGATATAATCTGCTGCTAAGCCCGTACTTACTTACAAAGCCAGTGTTGTCTTACGCTGCATTCAGGATGTGCACCAAACTATGTGTGTGTCGTGCACCAGGATAATTGCTCACACTATATTTTGTGTTGTCACTTTTCTCAGGGTGGTAAAGAGGGGAGCCAAACCCAGGGGCGCAAGGCGGTGGTCTTCTTATCTAGCTGTGATGGGGTTGAATTACATCATGAGCTGCTGGTCAAGGTGTGTCGAAAGCTGCTGTGTGCATCTTATCTTTAAAGTGTTATCTACTCATCGAGCCATCCTCGTTGCCTGTCTCTTTCTTTCATTCTTCTTATCTAGCTGTGATGGGGTTGAATAACATCACGAGCTGCTGGTCAAGGTGTGTCAAAAGCTGCTGTGTGCATCTTATCTTTAAAGTGTTATCTACATATCGGGCCATCCTCGTTGTTTGTCCGTCTCCTTTTTTTTGAAAAGAATACCCCTGCTTCTGTTCCCTTACTGCGGGCGGGAGTTCAAGTACATTTAACTTTGTCTTGCCTGATCTCAGATCATTTTATATTTTTGTCCTCTTGCTCACTCGTTGCCATCTTCCTGTCTCAGGTATGGGAGTCTGCCACAGGCAGCCCCCTCCTCTCCAGTGCCGGCAGTGACGAAGGGCAGGGAGCCTCTGTGTTCAAGCTGCATGGGGACATGCCTCAGGCGCAGCGGACAGCCAACTTCCTGCGCTTCACTCAGGTAATTGATATGGTCACGTATACAGAGTATTTACGAACAGTCCTGATGACCCTTATGGTATTACAGACAGATTTGCGCTTTACTCAGTCAAGATGTATGGTCGTATGCGATGCATTTACGAACAGTTCACAATTCATATTATATTGCGCTGTCTTTTGGCACGTTAGAAGAAGAGCTCATGCTACCTACAAATTTAAACGCACATAAATGTTCCGTGCCAGGACTAGATTCATGCCAAAGTACAGCTTACTCTTCAAGCGTTTAATGCACAAACAGCAAGCAATTAAAAAATTATATTTACTGCACAGGCGTAGCGTAGTTTAGCGTGACACCACAATCTATGAATGCATCTGTCATGCTTCTCTGAGTGCACATCATTTTACACATGCACTCCCCCTCCCCTTCCTCACACACACATACACACGCAATCACACAAAATTAGAAACATCTATAGAACTCTCTCACACACACACACACACATAGACACACGACACACTCAACACACACAGGCCCAGCGTGCCGTCCTGCTCTGCACAGACGTGGCAGCACGAGGCCTAGACTTCCCAGACGTTACCCACATCTTGCAGTACGACGTCCCTGGTGCCCCTGCAGAGTGAGTGGGCATGCACCGAGCGCTTATCAGACTTTTATTGTTTAGCCTCCTTATACACTCGTACGAAATGTACACCATAGGCCAATGCACATCACATGCTATATGAATGTACACCATAGTTTGTAAGAATAGACACAGTGTGTGCACACCATGTATGGAAATGGAGGAAAGTTCTGTCTGCAGGCTTTGGTTTAAAATGCAATTTTTTGAGGTTTTTAGAGTGTAGCGCGGTCTGCACACACACACACACACACACACACACAAACACATACACACACTTACACACACACACACAAACACACACACATACACACCCGAACATACACACACACAAACACACACACCCACACATACACACACTTACACACACACGCACACACACGCACACACACGCACTCACAACACCACTTAGGTACGTGCATCGTGTGGGTCGCACTGCCCGAATGGGTCATGCTGGAGAGTCCATCCTGTTCCTCATGCCCCACGAGCGGCCCTACATAGGCATGCTGGCCTCAAAGGGGGTGACCATGCAGGTGCGTTAGTGTGGGGACCCCTGCTGGCACTCGCTGGCAGCAGAAAAGGATTACGCACGAGAACAGAGCGAGAAGCATACACTGCAGGCTATTGCACTGAAAAAGTAATATAATGTCGGCTTGTTTGGGTACAGGCGGAGTCTCTGGTAATAAACTTGCCTGATACGTATAGCTGATACGTATGGCTGATAGCTGATATGTATGGCTAATACGTATGGCTGATACGTATCCCTGGTACGTATGGCTGATACGTATGGCTGATCTTGTTTGTATCAGTCGTGTCTTTGTGTTTGGGGTATCACCTTTAAGCATGCACTGCTATTTTTTTTGCACCAGGAAACTGAAAAGCGGGTGTACAGTTGACATGCTTCTTGGTGTGTAATACTGATTTCATTTGCACCAGCTGATTGAAATGATTGTGTGCAGCTGATACGCTCATTGGAACATATTACTTAGATCTGACATCATTTGCGCCAGCTAATTGAAATGATTGTGAAAGATGGTTTGTGTGTCTTAGTATGCTCAGTATCCTTTTGTTATCATGGCCGTTTCTGCGCGCACCAAGATGCTGTGTCTCAGCTATAGGTGCTTCTGTTCATTTGCACATGCACTGCCGAGGACAAGGGTATGGATGCAGCACTGAGGTGGTCTTTTGTACCAGTTGTATGTGTGTCACAGTTAAAACCACACTTCTGTTTGTTTTCACCATCACTGCTCAGGAGGAGAGTGTGGACACAGCGCTGAGGTGGTCTTTTGTACCAATTGTATGTGTGTCACAGTTAAAACCACACTTCTTTTTGTTTTCACCATCACTGCTTAGGAGGAGAGTGTGGACACAGCTTTGAGGTGGCTTCCCGTACCAGAGGATGACGGTAATGGAAAAGGTCAGAACACGTGCTTTGTGTTTGTACGTGTACATGGTATGTTGTATGCATAGGCGTGTGTTCCCTTTCAACGTAAGATTGATGCCAAAGGTCGTAGTGTTTAAAATACGTTCTGAGTGATGTTTGATACCCTTTCTGGTTCCTCAGCTGCCTGCCTGCATTGCAGCTGAACCGCGCAAACTTTGGTTTTTAGTAAATTTAAGCTGACTTAACGTGCAATGCGTCAGGTGGAAAAGGGGGTAAGCTGCGAGCAGGCCGGCCTGGGAAGCCCTCTGATGCCGCCATCATCCTGCAGCAGCGCCTGATGAAGGTGTGTGAGTGTGTCCGCTAATCAGTATGTACTCAGGTTTGGCCGTGTTCACATAATTTGTTATTTGACCTACTACGTAGCATTCTCTGTTCATGTGTACAAAGAAAAGTTACACGCATATCAGGACATCAGGACACACTGGGCAGCAAGAGCTGTGCTTCTGAGCTTGACAACATGGCATGCTGCAGGATGGTGGCATTTCTTTGGTGAAAAGTGCTCAAAGCATACGGACTTGAGCACTATAACAAAATGGCATACTGTTCAGATGTGGGGTGGCCTCAGGGCATTTTTTAAAGATTTACCTTTGAATTTAACAAATAATAAAGGTTTAAATGTGCATGTAACGCTTCCTTTTTAACACATCAGTTGTTTTGCATTGAAGTGTGCGCTCGCAACTTACAGTAGAAAAAAAAACTGACAATTGACGCATCATCATACAGAACATCAACATGATATTTGCTGCACACTTTTTCATTACAGGAGGTGGCATCAGAGCCTTCCCTTCGAGGCTTGGCCTCTGACGCATTCCGCTCTTTCGTGCGCGCGTACGCAACTCACACTTCAGAAACCAAGAAAGCTTTCCACGTACGCAACCTGCACTTGGGCCACGTGGCCTTTGCACACGCGCTCAAGGTAAGAGTTTTCCTTGAAAATGGGTGTGATGTATGATGTATGATGTATGATGGTAGTTTGCACTACAAATAACAAGGTAGTCTCTCAGTATTGACTCTCAAACACCTGGCTCACACTGTGTATGCCAAGTACTTTGAAGTACTTTGAAGCTGAGAGGATATTTGCCACATGCGGTATGTGCATTTCGGTTCAGGATGCATACAAATTTCATTAGTGTGTCATGCTGGCAGTGGTTCAGTCGTTGCACAGCTGCTCATAACTGTTTGCCCCTGAATACAGGAAAAAGGAAGCAATGTAAAAGACACATCGGTTAGGTGCCTCACGTAGTTGAAAGAAAAAGCAAAACAGGAACAAGTAACTACTCAGGTAAAAGCCTTCCCTATTCAATAATATGTGATAATGGATCGGTTTTAAAAAGGCCTCTGTTACAAGGCTTGCTTTCATGGCCTGGGGGAAAAATGGCAATCTGCATCATAATTCGCAGGTTATGAATTTAAATAGGCAATAGCGTTTGTGGACACCCTTTTATTGTGTGGATAGAGCAGAGGTGGCACACGTCGAACTACCTTCTTGCAACATAGCTATATGGCACAGTATTGGGGTGTGCCAACTGTGAGGAAGAGTAGGAAGAAAATAAAAGGTGCAGGCTCCAAAGACTACTCCTCACATAATTGAGGAAAGGGAGCCGTTTTGGTATATGTGATATGTTGCCTACTCCTCAACCGCACAAAGAGGGAACTGCAATTAATGTGGATTAAATATGAGATTGCAAACTTGCAATTGACTCCTGATGAGATTGAAGGGCGCAGAGCGCACTTGCAGTCATTGTTACTGAGGAAATCAAATTTTTTGCTGCACCAAAGTCATTGACCAGCATTTTTTGCTGCACCAAGTCATTGACCAGCTCATGCGATTTTCCATTCTCAGCAGAATACTTTTCGCTTCACTTATAAAGGGCTGTGCCCGTCAGTGCACAGCCCTGCTTCACGAATTAAATTGTTGCTAGTAGAGACCAGCCTATTTGCCAATAAATTTGGTCACCTTCAATTGCGTAACCATGTTCTCCGCCATGCAGGAGGCACCCAGCACGCTGGGAGCATCAGGCAGCGCAGCGGAGCGTAAGCGCAAGCGTGCGGACGAAGTGGCCTCAAAGCAGCGCAGTTCCAAGAAGCAGTTGTTCCGAGGGGCACACGTGGCTGCAAAGCACTGAGGTCATGCCTAAAAGATTGACTGTCTAAGCGTCGCTGGAATGGGAGCAAAAATACTTACAAAACCTTATGAACTTGTACATTTGTACCTAATATAACAAGCTTCAGATCGGCAATTTCAGGCCCAGTTTTACTCTCATTTGACTCTTATTATTTGATCATCTTCTCTTTTTAGTGGATGAGTGGGGATCCTTGGCTAAGCTTGAGCCCCTTATAATTAATTGCTTGCTTCAAGGTTTTGCAGAAGTGCGCAGCAGTCATGCTAAGGTAAGGTAAGGTAAGGTTACATCGCTATTATGCCTCTGGTGGGCATCTGAGCGGAAGCTTGGAAAAAAGCCTGTAGCCAAACCATAGGTAAGGTAAGGTTACATCGCTATATATGCCTCTGGTGGGCATCTGAGCGGAAGCTTGGAAAAAAAGCCTGTAACCAAACCAAAAAAAACGCTAGAAAAATCAAGGGAACAGGGCTAGGCACTTAG
>Ga0307974_1003400_pt1 | contig 11442 bp, 10 predicted proteins | sample OrgLakmetagen784_FD_201812 | JGI IMG/M metagenome (GOLD analysis project Ga0307974, IMG submission 201812) | Saline water microbial communities from Organic Lake, Antarctica - #784 | ecosystem: Environmental > Aquatic > Non-marine Saline and Alkaline > Saline | place: Antarctica: Organic Lake... | reverse complement strand
GTGTTTGTGTGTGTGTGTGTGCATATAACTCCTGTGCACGCATGCACGCACGCGTGTGCATGTGTGTGTTTGCTATTGTGTGCATGTGTCTGTGCACACACGCACGTGCATGTGTGTGTGTGTGTGTGTGTGTGTGTGTGTTACAATGAGAAGGACACTCGTCTTACTGCCAAAATGTGTCTGTCTTCTCGTCCCTGAGGCAGTCAACACCGTTCCCCAGCTTTGCGCTAGTCACGCTCCATGAGGCCAGGTGCCCAACCTCCCTCAGAGATGTGCTTGTGTCAATGGAGGCAGTGGTGTGGGGCATCAATGTGTAGGCCCTAGCATTTGGAAATGGTAACCCTCACTCAACAGGTTCGCATGATGGCAATGTAAATTCGCAGTCACTTTATCACTCTTCTCCATATCTTTCCAAGCTTTACTAAATTATTAAGTTTCTTGCAGAACACGTAAATAGCCGTACACACTTGTGCTGGGTCACCTGTTGTGGTGGTTTAATATCTCGATCTTGAATAGCAATGGTGACGGGAGCAGCAGGGCACAGAAAATCGTTCCTGCCTGTCCTCGACCGAGAGTCTGCAGTTCTAGGGGTTGCCACAGTGGTATAATGAGGCGTTGGAACTCCAGCTGCTGAGCTCAGCCCCGGGTAAGTCATGTAGGGGCATGAAGCAGAGCAAAACGGCCTTTCTGCTATGTGTATACACAGCAAACTGAGTAACGGCACAATCATGTGCGCGGAAATCCAGATGGCTTGCATTTGCTGACCCGTACGTCCACCATGTATCACTGATAAGTTGTAGTGACAAACTCATACACAAGCACGTGTTTCTGGTTCCTTCCAACTTTGAAAAACAGGATGCAAGCACGCAATCTTGTGTTTTCTCACTTCGCCTAGACCCTCTCCCTCCACCCTGACTGACTAAGGTGCACAAGCCTGATGGTGCAGCAGGAGCCCGCACAACAGGCCATGAGTGCCACTATGCTTCAGGTGTGATAGCTTCTGGTAGTCAAATAATCTGCCTTTGCTTTTGCGACTTACTAACACAAAAGACATTCACACGCGTACATACACACACGCTTACACACATGCACACACACACACACATACTCGCACACACATAGCCATACAATATAAGCACGCAAATTGCACATGCACGTAGGGTGACATGCTGCAAAGCATGCTCATGGCAGGAATTTCCAATGCGGCACATGGCATTTCGATTGTGGAGGTCATACCAGCCTGTGCAGCAAACATCCCGAGCTGCAGCCATGCTCCCTCCCCGCGCGCATCTCAAGAAAAATGTGTAAGTAGCTGTGGCGTGAAAATTTTACAAGGCAGAATAGTCCATACAGCCAATTGCGAGAAAGTTTTGACTCAAGCTGTATCTTGATGCCTAATGGCAACAATTATAATAAGCACATCTAGTTGATAGTTGTACACACACACACTCACACACACATAGACACACACACTTGCGCACAAACACACATGATTCTGCAGGCCCCTTATGGTAGCGAGGCTTGGAATTGCTTTGTCCGCTCCACTCCCTCTTGCCGAGCCTCCAACGAAACTGTGAGTTTTCGCAACAGCGGGGAAGGGCGAAATAGCTCTGATGATGCGCCACGTAACAGCAGTGGGGATGCTCGCCACAGCAGTGGGGAAGGCTGGGGAGGGACGCCGCCTGGTATCCGCAGCAGTGCCGCCTCAAGCAACCCCCCCCGGTTTCCACTGGCCGCCAGTAGCGGCCGCAACAGCAGCATTGAGGCACGGCCTAATAACAGCAGCGGGGAGCTGCCTCGGTATGGATTAATAGCAGCAGGGATGGAGGGGGGAGCTGTGGGTTCTAATGGCAGCAACTGTGACCTCTTACGTTACACCTCAGGCGGCAGTCTCTCCAGCGGGCCGCTTTCCAGCGGGAGTCTGTTTGGGTGTGGCAGCCTCATGGGGTGGGGCAGCGAGGCCATCCTGGCATCATCAGCAGGCGAGCGTGCTGAGCGTGCTGAGCGTGCGGCTACCAGGGCGAGCGGGGGAGTAGTCCCTGATCGAGGGGGGCAGCAAGGTTGTGGGGTGAATAATGAGGGTTTCAGGGTCCCTGCTGCAACGGCGGCCCCTGCTCCGGGCTCCAAGCTGGGTCGTAGCTTATCTGGTGCGATAGCCGCTGCTGGGGGTGCAAGCAAGGGGGCAGGGGGGGAGGAGCAGCCCCGGCCTTACTTGGGGCGCGTTGTATACGCCAACAGAGCATTTGAAGCACAGGTACGTGCAGGATGCTGCGAACAAATGAGACAGACCTCTGCTTTTTTGTGTTGTGAGCTAGTGTGTGTGTGTGAGTGTGTCGAGTTGCACGTTGTGTGTGTGAGTGTGTGTGTATGTGTGTGTGTGTGTGTGTGGGTGTAGTTGCACAGCCTGTCTTGGCTGTGGAATGCTAGGCGAACAAGGTCTAACAATGGTAGTGCTGCTAGGCAGGCGACCAACGTTAGGTTGCTCAGTTGGTTTGAGGTTGATTTCCTACCTTGTCCCTCTGCCAGTGACTAGCGTGAATGGCCATTGCTCGTAAAACGTGGACTGCTGTCAGAGCTGCAGGTCAGTGGAGGAGACAGGGACGCACTCGCCTACGTAATGTGTCGTCGTTCTGATGGGTTTAAGACCTCCTGAGAAAAGGAAACACTTAGAGTTAGTGGCAGTGGAAGCCACTCCCCATATTAAATAAGAAAAAGGAGTCACTTTGGTACCGGGTACTCTAAAATTTCCTCACCATCCTCTTACTAACCCCATTTACCTTACATGTAATGTCATCTTCATACACGCAGGTGGGGCAGCCACTTTCAGAGCTGCAAGCCAAAGGGACAGGTCTGGATGTCCTTCTTGGGCCTGCTAGCGACTATGCTGATGTACGCAACCTGGCACATGCACTGCGCAGCAATAGGTGTGTGTATGTATTTATGCTGCATGTATGAAAGTTCTGATTATGGCTTCCGTTCCATGATATTTGCGCAATAGCGTTCCATTCGTTGTTGCGGTTTTGTCGGTTCTTTATCATCCCACAAAATTTCCACAGTCCACGTGCTCTCCTATCCGTCGTCAGCGTGATTTCATCGCTGAACCACAGCAGACGTATATTAGTAATCTGTGTTCAAAGGTGTGGGCATGCATGAATGAATGTCAAACATGCCAAAATCCTTACGACTGTCAGTGTCCTGCGCAGAACAGAGGAGTGGCAGCAAAAGCAAATGGCCTGGGTTGGAAGCTCTGCGCACCTGGAACCCTAGGCAAAGTCATACAAAACAAACCCAGGCAAAATCGCACTTGGAACCCTAGGCAAAGTCGTAAACGAAGTTTTGGTCTTGAAAAGAGGAATGAAGCAATTGCCGTCTCAATGCTCGCTGCTACGATGGACATTCGGTGACGGCCTGCTGGACCTGCACAAAACACCCTTATGTGCAAAATTGACCACAGGCGTGCCGACGTCAAGCTGCTCTGCTACCACCACGCCATAGGGGACGGCTCCACAACTTGGAGCAGCCTCTCCCTCACCCCCATCAGCATTGGCAGCCCTCCTCCCCCCCCTCACCCACCTGCCACCACTGCTGCCACCGATACAGCTGCAGGAACAGCAGCAAAAACAGCAGCAGCCACACATTTGCCAGAAACAGCAGCAGGACCTCTGCCCCTGCTGCCTTGTGGGCAGCCTAAACCTGCTCAACCCACCTCCTCGCCTGCTCACTCATCCTCCTCTAACTCCTTCATCAATGCCCCACCTTCTCTCAAACAAGGGATTTGGTCACCCCCATCCAGGTACACTAGCTGCGCAAGCCCTGTCCTTAGCAAAAAGTGATATATCTTCTGTGCCCAAATTCTTCCCAGCGCGATCTGTTTGTTATAACTGCCTAATTAGTCTAGTGTTGAGACTAGTCTAGTGTTGCAGGTACTAGTACAATTTGCACTCATTTCACAGCTTGCTAGGCAAGACAGGCTCACAACTTGCTATCATCATGGGCATGCACGCACCAGACTTACACTTCCAAACCACCTCTGCCACTTAAGGCGTAAACACACACACGTGCACACACACATACACACACAGGCGTGGCAGTGAACGCGGTGGAGGCAGTGGCTTCACGTCGTCCGCCACCAGCACGCAAGGCGGCTCGTCACAGCGTGGCTCATCTGAAACGGCCGCAGCTGTGAGCCCAGTCAATGCCCCTGCTGCAGGGCTGCATCCCCCACCTCCCCCTTGCCCACCAACAACAAGAGCAGCACAAGCGCCACTAACAGGATTATTGGTAGCAACATCACCAACGCAGGCACCAGCAGCAGTAGATCCTAGCACAGCACCTGCGCATCCCTCCTCCCTCCCTCCTCCCCAACAACCATCCACAGGCGACTGGTTGGCACTTGCGCGCACCCCTGAAGATGACGCAGCGTCGGCTGTGGTCACCTCTATGGCCACGGACCTGCAGCAGACGCAGCATGCTCAGCAGGTCCAGCCGCTACCGCTGTACGAATCTTTGGGGCAGGGAGGCAGAAGTGGCGGCGGTGGTGGCAACAGTAACGCTCCAGTGTACTACCTGTGCGTGCAGCATGACATGAGTGCGCACGTGAGCGAGGCCATGGGCTGGAGGTTGAGAGGTAACTACAGCGTTACGTTGCTGTGGAGTCTGTGTGTGGTGTGAACATTTGTAAGGCAGCTCCACACATTTGGGACGCAATTCAAGTGCTATTATAGGTCACAAGTACTGACCGGACTCTTCCCCCCCAAACCATGCACAGATCACGCCTTGGGGAGTTGCAGCGAGGGCATTGCCATTTCTGACCCCAGCCAGCTTGGCAACCCTCTTGTGTACGTCAACGATGCGTTCCTGCTCATCACAGGGTGCGTTCTTGCACTGCTGCTGCTGCTCTCCGTCAGTGACCTATATATCATATAGCTGTATAATACTTGCTACTCATTACGGGGTGCGTACTTGCACTGCTGCTGCTGCTGCTCTCTGTCAGGGACCTAAACGTTACTTGCTACTCATTACGGGGTGCGTGCTTGCACTGCTGCTGCTTCTCTCTGTCAGTGACCTATATGTTACTTGCTCTTCATTACGGGGTGCGTACTTGCGCTGCTGCTGCTGCTGCTCTCCAGTGACCTATATGTTACTTGCTCTTCATTACGGGGTGCGTACTTGCGCTCTGCTGCTCTCCGTCAGTGACCTATATGTTGCTTGCTCCTCATTACGGGATGCGCACTTGCACTGCTGCTGCTTTCCAGTGAGCTGTGTTCCTGAGATCTTAGCTTTATCTCTGGCATCATCCGAACTCACAATCCGCGCATGCTTCTAGGGACGAGCTAGACCTAGAGCTTGTGCAAGGCTTTGACATTCACACATCACACAAACAAAATGAACGACAATTATCAAAGTTTGCTTGCCGCTCCTGTGTGTGTCCCTACCACAAGCCTCTGCAGGAAAGACACTTTTTTACTTTCCTTTGACTATCGTTCTACAACTGTGTGCGTGTGCGTAATACAACGGTAGGTGTCAAAAGGGGGATTGTGCTGGGACAGGCTTGCTGCGGTCCCCTGCATGTCCCTGCGGTTGACCCATACGTTTTATACAGCCAGACTGATTGATATCTTCAACTCAAGTTCTTGTGCATGTGTTAAAATGACAGGTACCAAAGGGGAGAGGTGCTGGGACAGAGCTCATGCAATTTCCTGCACGGCCCTGCCACCGAGCCCTCTGCCTTGGCTGCCCTCAAAGCTGCTCAAGACAACCACCAAAAAGCGACCGTAGAACTCGTGAACTACAAGAAGAACGGTAAGTGCTTCTGGCTGTAACGGTACAAGAAGAGGTACAAGAAAAAAGGCACAAGAAGAGGCTGTAACGGTACAAGAAGAACGGTAAGTGCTTCTGGCTGTCTCTTAGAATGTGCCCAAGGAGGCCTTGTTTTGTTTGCTGTTGCTGTGATTGGGTGCGTGCGAGATTGGCCATGGGTGTTGTCAGACAGAGAAAGATGCTACTGGCCAGCAGGTCGCCTTTGTGCAAGGTGGACGGCCATGCAATGTATGAGCACCACGCATATGTTCGAAGGCCTCCCGAATAGATTATTCGCTCCTCTGTGTCTTAAATGGGGCCCTTTGCTTTCGGGCAAAGTAAACCCTGAACTCTGGCTGCTCTTTACTACTGCACTTCCCTTGCAGGAGAGACGTTTTGGAACCGTGCAAGCATCACCCCAGTGTTTGACAGCTTGGGACAACTTGTGAGCTTCATCCACGTTCACAGTGACATCACAGAGCTCGTGCGCCGCAAGGTGGGATAATTGCTTTCTGGTGTGGGGCCTTCCTTGTGCTGTTCCTTGTCCTTTCCTGTGCTTTTTGGTGTGGGGCATTCCTTATACTTTTCCCTATGATTTTCCTGTGCTTTTCCCTATGCTTTCTGGTATAGGGCGTTCCTTATGCTTTTTTCCCTGTGCTTTTCCCATGCTTTCTGGTATGGAGCGTACCTTGTGCTTTTCCCTCCTTTTCCCTGTGCTTTCCTGAGCTTTCTGGTATGGGGCGTTTCCTGCACTCATTCGTTAATTTGCAGTTGCTTCTTAGGGTCAGGTTGTGTGTTCCCTGCAAACACATCCAATATAACACACCCTTGATGGAATTGTCCATCAGTGCTGGTGGTCCGTGTCTGGTGATGGTGTTTACGGACGTCTATGTGTGTGTGACTTGGTATGCAATGAGTCTGGATGTATCCACAATTTTTAGGATTTCTGTGGTTGTGCAAGGGGATGAGGAAGGGTGCCAGCGCTGCTGATGGCCAAGTTTCCTGTGCTCATCAAATTTGAGCGACCTGCCAACACGATGCACATGTGCATGCGCATGACGTGACTGGCTGTCTGCCTGGGATGTATTTCAAGTTCAACAAGATGCCAATACAAAGCACCACCAGCTGGCTAGTAGCGCATGTGCATGACTGCGCGCTTTTTTAAACAGTACAGATATAAAGAACAAATGCATGACCATGTGATGACCGTTGTGGCGTACACAGCACAGAGAGGAAAGTGCGTGTGCATGACCATGTGATGACCGTTGTGACGTAACACAGGAAGAAGAGGGGCGCCTGCTGGAGGCCAAGATTGCCGCAGAAACGGCTGCTGAGGCCAAGTCAATGTTCCTGGCAAATATGAGCCATGAAATCCGCACTCCTCTCAATGGCATGATGGCCACAGCACAGGTTTGTGTGTGTATGTGTTTGTGTGTGTGTGTGTGTGTGTGTGTGTGTGTGTGTGTGTGAGAGAGAGAGAGAGAGAGAGAGAGACGTGTGTACGTTTTGTGTGCGTTTGTCAGCAAGTTGTAGACCGGCCTCTTTGCTGCCTCCCTCTCTATAAAAAGCAAGCACAAGTGTCCGTGGCGACTGAGAAGTTGCAGACACATGCAATCTTCTCGCATGAGCATCGTGAGCTCACAGACCCCCCCTTGAATTAGACTCTCTTTTGCACATCCTCCTCGGTCGCCTATATCCTCGCTTCTCCTCAATCGGGCCGGTTCTTCTCTTCCTTGCTCATCTTGCATGTAACACGTGATGGTGTCAAATGCAGCCATGTCACTTTCAATTGCTGTAGTGCTTGAGTCTGTACCTGGAATGCTAGGTCAGACCATCGTCTAGCCTGACCACTGCGAGCGCGCAACCCCTATAAGTTGGTCTGTGTTCCCCCATCTCCTCACCTCAACTGCAGCTGCTGCTGACTTCCAGTCTGAACCCTGAGCAGCGAGAGCTGGCCGACACCATTTTGGAGTCAGGCAACTCCCTGCTTGGAGTTTTGGGAGACATCCTTGATTTCTCAAAGCTGGTAAGGATTAGCGCTTGGCTTTCCTGTGCTCCTGCCCTGCACTTCAAAACTAAAGTAGTGGCACTACTTTGTATGTGTGCAAACATGTGCTGGTTTCAAACAAAGCAAGCTTGGAACTCTTATTGTCTTTGTATTGCGTAGGTGGTTGTATTGCAGTGAAGCACGTCAACAACAAACAATCATTCATCCAAAAGCACACACATGTGTAGGGTTGGCCAGACCCGTACATATACCCCATGCATGACCGTATATTTGGTGATTTCCCTGCCAAAAATACCGTATGTACACCGTATATATATGGTTCTGGCCAACCTTACACGTGTGCTTGTTGACTCTTGACTTAAACTCACAGCCATGGCACCGTAAGGCTTTTTGTTGGCGCACGGCGGACCAACTAAATTTCAATCATCACACTAATGCAGCCTCTTGCAGACACAACAATTGTATGGTGTATGCCCCTATAGTCACCCCCTTTGTGCACGCAGACAACTTCAAGCACACACTTACACACACTTACACACACTCTCACTTATACAAGCTCACCACTCCAACTGCCTGCGCAGGATCACGGTGCCGTGGAGCTTGCTGTGGAGCCTGTCAGCATCAGACGCACAGTGGAAGCGTGCATTGACATCGTGGCTCTTGAGGCCCAGCATAAGGGCCTCTCCATGTCCTATTCTTTAGACACTCAGCTGCCACACTACCACCTGATGGCTGACCCCATTCGCTTACGACAGGTCAGCGTGCGTGGCATGAACAGGCTGAGGTTGCAAGGGTGTTTGTTGGACGTGGACACTTGACGCTTACCCTTCATCTGTTTGTGTCGTGAGGTGTGTGTGAGTGGGTAACAGAGGGTGTGAGTGGGTCAAAGTACGAGTGTGCACGGCATGTGGAACTGGGACACTGAACCTGTCTATATATGTAGGGTTGGCCAAAACCATACATAAATACGTATATACGGTGTATATACGGTATAATTAGCAGGAAAATTACCATGAATAAGGTAACAATACAGTGTACATATACGGTTCTGGCCAACCCTATGTATATGGCAAATTAGTGAGTACGAATGTTAATACGCAGGGGTGTAAGAAACATCGATACGGAGGATACTAGGCGGTCAATTTGAACACTTTTTCATCTACTGAAGCAGGCAGATTTGTGCATATCAAGGTCAGAGGTGAACAAAAGAAGGGTGTGGGCTGCCAAAACTTTTGGTTTGTCTTATCTCTAAGTTTGGCACTCGTTTCTGTTATGCAACGCACAACGTTTAAAAATGTCTATTAGCAATGAAAGGAAATAAATTTTATTATAAGTTTGGCCAGAACCATATATATATATACGGTGTATACACGGTATTCTCGGTATGAAAATCACCTAATACGGTCATATATGGTGCATATATGGTTCTGGGCAACCCTACTGACATAAAAGGACTTGTGTAGGCTTGTAAAGTACAAATAAGCAGTGGACTTAGTCTTCTGCAGCTTGCATGAATGGGCTAACGGGACCCTATTCCAGCCTCTGCCTAAGATGCCTAACGATTAGTGACTCACATCACTTAAAATGCAGGGAGTTTGTTCACACTATTGTGTGAAGGATCAACTTGCTTGCATGCGCACACATACAAACACACCAAGTACCACTACTTAGGATCAGCTTGCTTGCATGCGCATACACATACACATACAGACACACCAAGTACCACTTCTTGGGATCAGCTTGCTTGCATACGCATATGCATACACATACACATGCAAACACACCAAGTACCACTACTTAGGATCAGCTTGCTTGCATGCGCATACACATACACATACAGACACACCAAGTACCACTACTTGGGATCAGCTTGCTTGCATACGCATACATATACACATACACATACAAATACACCAAGTACCACTACTTGGGATCAGCTTGCTTGCATATGCATCCGCATACACATACACATACATACACACCAAGCACCACTACTTAGGATCAACTTGCTTGCATACGCATACACATACAAATACACCAAGTACCACTACTACAGGTCCTGGCCAACCTTCTGTCCAACACGCTGTCAAGTTTACGGATGTGGGGGAGGTGCAGGTGGAAGCACGCATCTTATTCAAAAACATGCTCACATGTATGCACACTCACACGCACGCATGCACTCAGGTCCTGGCCAACCTTTTGTCCAACGCTGTCAAGTTTACAGATGTGGGGGAGGTGCAGATAGATGCACGCATCGTACCCAAAAACATGCTCACATGTATGCACACTCACACGCACGCATGCACTCAGGTCTTGGCCAACCTTCTGTCCAACGCTGTCAAGTTTACAGATGTGGGGGAGGTGCAGATAGATGCACGCATCGTACCCATGAACCAGCTACCAGAGGAAGCCCTCGCTAAGCTGTCTCAGCTAACTATGCAGCCAGCCGCGTTTGCTGCAGAGACTGCTGCTGCTGCTGCAGGAGGCCAACAAAGCCATGGCACTGCAGGTGTGTCTATGTTTGTGTTTGAGTGAGTGAGAGCATTTTTGTAAGGTTGCCTCGTACAACGCCGTTGGCAATGGTAGCATGCTGTGGCAGGGGACATGCAAGGGATGACACAAATTGAGCATGCCTAGGGTTGGCCAGAACCACATATTTATATTGTACAGATGTACTGTACAATATTTACCACATATTTATATTGTACAGATGTATTGTATATTGGCCAGAACCACATATTTATATTGTACAATGTATATACGTTAATTTTGGCAGGGAAATCCCAAAATATACGGTCATATACGGTGTTTATATACGGTTCTGGCCAACCCCACGCATGCCGAATTTGCAAGTGGTATAAGGTCGTGCTCGGCCAAAAAAGGGGCCAGACGCAACTTTGGCATACCTCTGGCTCTGTGACTAAGGTATACCCACAACAACAGGCAAAGCTAAGGTCTGCTTTTCCTTCTTTTTTGTGACATGCATCTGATTCAGTCAAGCTTGTGACGTGCGTCTGATGCAGTCGAACTGGCACGCTGAACCACGCAAAGGGCTCAAATCACACAATGGGAACTGAATCACGCAAAGGGGATTAGATCTTGCAAATGCAATTGAATGACGCACAAAGATTGGACTACACATGGGATCGGTAGGTGACATAGCGAAACTCCCCCCTAGGTTTGCTCACCCTTTTGAGCACCAGCTGGGGGTAAATGGGCACCATCATCTTGTCTTGGCGCCACGAGGCCGCAGCAAACACGCATTGCATGAAATGCTCATGAATTTATGACACTGCATTACATGCATCAAGGAACTGCTTGCCACTTCCAGCTTAGTCACACACACATGCAAACTTACATCGACAACACCCACTCACGCCCCCCCTACACGTCAACTATGCACCGTCACCTCTACAGGGCACGTGTGCGCGGGGGGAAGCGGGCGTGCAAGCCAGCCCAAAGAGAGACGCGCCCTATCCCAATATGACCTAGATGCACATGCTCGGGCCGGCAGCAGTAGCATGGGCTGTGTCTCTGGGGGTCAAGCAGGGCTAGCTGGGGAAGGGGCGTCAGCAGAGGTGGGAGCGTGGGCCACGAGTGGTATTTACCATGCGGGGCGGGGAGGGTCAAGAGGG
>Ga0307974_1003396_pt1 | contig 11453 bp, 15 predicted proteins | sample OrgLakmetagen784_FD_201812 | JGI IMG/M metagenome (GOLD analysis project Ga0307974, IMG submission 201812) | Saline water microbial communities from Organic Lake, Antarctica - #784 | ecosystem: Environmental > Aquatic > Non-marine Saline and Alkaline > Saline | place: Antarctica: Organic Lake... | reverse complement strand
CAACAGCTTATCTTCCCACCTCAGTTTGAGGATGGCCCAGCTCGTTTGAGGACCTTTATGAACCAACCTGATATTTTTGGTGTTGCCTCTTTTGTAGCTAAGTGCCTAGCCCTGTTCCCTTGATTTTTATAGCGTTTTTTTGGTTTGGTTACAGGCTTTTTTCCAAGCTTCCGCTCAGATGCCCACCAGAGGCATATATAGCAAACCTTACCTACCATACAGTCAGCAGCAAGGAAGTCTGTGCTAGACACACTAATAGCCTCCACTGCCACCCACCTCGATCCCTTATCAGCAACAACAGCAGGCCCCTACGAAGTGCACGTTGACGAAGTCCTACTTGCCCTCAAGAAACGTTCAGCTAGGGGCCGCTCCCTAGGCCCAAACGGCACCCCAGTGGAGGTGTGGGCCACTTGCCAATCACATGTTGCCCCCCTCCTAGCTGCCCTATACACTACCATCGGCCTCACTGGCTGCACCCCTCAGGCCTGCAGGCTGCAGGCTTTACAGCTGGCACCGTGCCCCCCTTTAATATTACACAGTATTTTTATTTCGTAACTTTCGGTTCATTTTCATCCTCATAGTAGGAAGTTTGCTATCTCCCCTATATAGCTGTGTAACCCTTACCCTTACCCTATCTCCCCTTGACCTGTGTAAACACGCAAAGCCGCGGCGAGATCATTCCACCTTGCATCTCAGCAGAAGGGCACATAAGAGGACGTGAAGCGCAAAGCAGTTACTACTTGCGTGAAGCGCAAAGCAATAGTAAAGACGGAGATGCTAATTGCTTCTTTCAATTAAATTGAGGACCAAACATGCAAGCCCACTACACCGAAGCAAATAGGCAGGAAGCAGGGAAGACCCGCTAGCTAAAAGCACATCATCCGTTTCTTTAAGCACCAACACCCTCGTCCGCGCACGCATCCTGCAGCTAACAAGAAAATCACAGATAAGTGTACAAAGACAGAAACCCTGCATTTATATGAACCAGAGCTCAAGCAGTACCTCCCACTCCAAGAATCATTGTGTCTTCTGCTGTTAATAACCAGCTTCCATTAAACCAGTTCTCCTGATCAATTTAAGGCCTCTAAGTACTCCCATACTTCTACAGCAGGCTACGGGTCTGGGTTGTAGCTTTCGTGCAGTACAAGCGCTCGCTCCTGCTGAGCACGGTTCTGGTAGTCTGCATCACTCTCGCCTGGGTCCGGGTTAGGGGCAAAGCTGACCGCAAACACAAACAACTTGATCAGACGGTTGATGACCTGCGCGTGCATATTACGTGTGTGGGTGTGGGGAGGATGCTGTTGTTGATGTCTCATGAAAGGGAACTAGGGGGATTTGCAAGCAGGCAACATTTGCGCCTGCTTGCCAGTTTGTCAAGGAGCTGTAGTGGTCTTTTTGTACAGCTCCCGGAACATGCAATTCGCTTCCAGTTTTGAGGCTGAAATGTTACCTTTTGAAATGCCTTTACGCTACTGCTACTCCATGCTCAAGTCCCTTTAGCTAACGCCAAAGTAAGCATACGCACTTTGAACAGCAGTGTCATCTCCTCCTCTGCCTCTGTTTCTCCTTGTAGCAGGCCTTTGGTCGTTTGCTCCTCCAAGTACCAACGCATGAGGTCCATTTGCTTGATGCCCTGCTCCGATTCCGGTTTGTCCTCGTCCTCCTGTGCAACCGCCATTTGGAAACAAGCAAGGTTAGCACGCCGGAGGAGCAGCATTTGTGTCAACGCTGCCAAGGTCAGCAGAACCCTACTTGATTTAAGACTCATGTATATCAGCATGAGGCCAAGGAATGCATTCATTACGTGTGCTAAGGTGACGAACGTCTCATCAGCCTACAAGGAATGCATTCATTACATGTGCCAAGGTAATGAATTTTTCATCAACCCACAAGGAATGAAATCATTACGTGTGCTAAGGTAACGAACGTCTCATCAGCCTACAAGGAATGCATTCATTACATGTGCCAAGGTTATGAACATCTCATCACCCCACAAGGAATGAATTCATTACGTGTGCTAAGGTAACGAACGTCTCATCAGCCTACAAGGAATGCATACATTACATGTGCCAAGGTAATGAACATCTCATCACCCTACGTCGCATTACCCGATCTCGCATGCATCTCTGGCAGGTAACGGAAAAGCCGAGGAAAACAGGTAAAGAAAAATAAAGGTCGTCTGGGGGCTTCTACGGTCTTGATGACCACCACTCACCAGCATGCGCAGCACCAGCTGGTTCTTCATGTACTCGAACTTCTGGGCCGTGATCTTGACAGTGATCTTGGTCGGCCTGGCTGCAGGTGGGGGTGGCGCAGAAGAAGCTGCGGCTCCTGAAGGGCCTGCCCCTGCTCCAGAGGCAGCACGCCCCTCTTGCCCTTGCGCTCCGCTGCGTTGTAGGGAGTGTTTATTTGTGTACATGAGTACGTGTCAGTGTGCTTGTGTGTGCTTGTGTGTGTTTGTGTGTGAAGGGGGGGGGGGGGCTTTGTATGTTTGTATATGTGTGTCTATGAGTGTAGTGTGGATGTTTGGTGGGTGTGTCGGGGTGTGCGTGCATGTGCTCATTCAAGGACAGCATGATGGAGCGCGTGCAGGCTAAACTTCTCAGGGTATCAATTACCCCCTCACACCTTACTTCCACAGACACACACGAGATGCTCCATAACATATTTGTAGGGTTGGCCAGAACCATATATATACGGTGTATATAAGGTATTTTTGGCAGGGAAATTACCAAATGTACGGTCACATACGGTGTAAGTATACGGTTCTGGCCGACCCTACACATACGCTCAACACAATATGTACAATCAACGTCACCACTGCTCATTCTGACACACAAACACACACCTGCTGCTCAGTCAGCATCCTCCTAATTACAGATCAATTGCATTTCACAAGCGTACACATGCACACACGCACACCCATTCCTGATACGCACACACACCTGCTGCTTGGTCCCCTTCCCGGTATTCCGCTTGGGCCGGGATGGTCTACGTCCATAGCATTGATACCCTGTGTGTGAGAGTGAATGCGCACATGCAAATTATTTCCTATGCGGCAAGGCGGTGAGGGGCTCTGAGGTGCTGGCACCTAAGTGCTCTTTCTTTTGATGACACTGGAATGTGTTAACACAACCAGCGCAGCCTTATTTCCCCTCGTTCCGTGGGCATAATCATTTGCATAAACAACCCAATCCCCACACAATGGGCGACCAAGCAACGAGGGACCTTTAGCAAGCACAGAGAACACTCCCTTTACCAAATCAACGGAGCCACTCGGCCATCAAGAGCTTGAGACACCTTCGCAACGAGGAACGAGCCAACACTTTGCGTCACCCCACCCACCCACCTGTATTGGGTTCCCCTGTGCATCCATGTCAGTCATATTCTCTGGGTCTAGGGCAGGTCGCTCTAACCCGGTGCTTGGTGCGAGCAGCTGCAAGCACGTGTGTGTATGTGCGTGTAGGTGTGTGTGTTCATGTGTTTAATGTGTGGGTGTGGGTGTGGGTGTGGGTGTGTGCCTGTGTGTGCAATGCAATTGTGGGGGTGTGAGCGGGTTGTTGTGGGTGTTTCCGAATGTGCAGGTGGATATTTGTGTGTTGTGCGGGTGAGCAGGTATGCGGGTGTTAGGTGGGGTGGGGACGTATGTGTATGATAGTTTGTAGCGGGGAGGAAAAGGGGTAGAGGGGTGCAGTAAAGGAGTCAACTTATGGTAATATGGATTGAACTTTTTTTCCTTTGCTCATGTTACATAGGGTAGGCCAAAATCGTGTTTCACTATTCTAAAACTGTACATACCGTATGCATACAGGTACATACGTTCCAACAACGTGTCCCGTATATACAGAGAATTGAAACCCCTCAGAATTCCTTCCACAGACTAAAGTCCACCCAAGCAGCAGTGAGTGAATTGTCAGGATGAGCGTCATGCATCCTTGAGGTCAGTTCACACGCAAAATATTCTGTCATCAACTTCCTCAACCAGCTCATCCAAACAAGCAAACAGAAAAAGATAAGTTGTATATAAAGATAAGCGTAGGAAGGTTTTGTTAGGCATATGCCACTGTCATCGCCTTTCATCCTTTTCCAAAACGGCTCCAACACACACACACACACACACATGTCACAAGCGTGTTTGACATATGCGTGCATCAATACAGCATTCCACAAAAATTAGGATCCAGAGCTGGTCCGTCCTGTACATCATATCCGCATACCCACGCAAGCAGCTGCACAGGCAGTGAGATAGCAGAGCATAAAACGTGGCGTGCTCCCATGCAAGCGCTTACTCCCAACAGGCTCAACCTGCGCAGTTGCCACGTGCTCCACACACTGCTCTTATCTAGTTAGTTACTTGATGGTGTCAGTTATATTCAATGGTGCTATAGTAATGCAAGATACATCAAGTGCATTAGGATGACCACCCCCTTTCTTCACGACACATCTGATTGCTCACTGAACGCCGTTCCAACGTTGATATGCCAGCGCCATCTCCACTCTTTGTCGATGCGTCCCTCTCCTTTCTCATCGACCCAACCCAACAACGCATCCTCAGTGAAAATGTTGCCCTGACCATCACTGACGGCAGAGCTCATTAATAACCATGCAGCCCACTCCACTGAGACAATACAACAGCCTCTCGTTTTGAGTGACTCACTTCCTCGAGCTCAGCTCGGCAGCTAACCCTCCCAACAGCTCTCACACACACACACTTACGCATTTACATACACACAAATCAGCAGCTGCGCTTTTGCTCTGGTACCCTCCCACTTAACGACAAAATAGCGTCTCACCTCCTCTAACTCTATGTCTGTCTGCTCAATCTTAAGCACCGATGCTTTGAGCAGACGCTTGGCTTCCAGCACGTGTCGACCAGAGATGGTGGGCTCACAGAACACACGAGCCATGGCCTCACTCAAACGGACCTGAAGGCAAGCACAGTCGTTTCTGTGCGTGTTTTATGTGTGTATGCATGCCCTTTCATTGTGTACGCGCTGTATGCATGTGTGAGTGTGTGTATATGTGCGTCCCCACGCTTAAGCTATAACTGCGTGCCTGCACTAATTTGCAAGCTTCAGAACAGGGGAACAGGCGATCCCTCTGTTTTTTCCAGCCCCCTGCTGAGCTTCACACACAATCTCCACGCATCCCCTTTGTTTCCAACCACCCAACTGTTACTCGGTACAAACATTCACACGTAAATGCGCAAAGACTCACATCAGCACACCCATGCACGCAAACACACCAAAGCCTCGGCTGTTACTGAGGACACACACAATGAACATACATACACACCCACACACTTACCAAAGCCTCGGCTGTTACTGAGGATACACACACAATGAACACACATACACACCCACACACTTACCAAAGCCTCGGCTGAAACTGAGGATACACACACACAAATGAACACACATACACACCCACACACTTACCAAAGCCTCTAGCTGTCGCACGGTGATGCGGTAAGAGGAGCCAGACCCTGGGGCAGCATCCTCAGACCGCAGCTCTTTGTAAGCCTTGACCTATGTATGTACATGCCCGCACGCACACAGACGTACACGTTAATGAGGCAAGCATGCCAAAGGAAGCGTACGTATTCATGCGTGAGTCAAAATCATTATTGTGTGCGCCAGACCCTGGGGCAGCATCTCCAGACTGCAGCTGTTTGCACGCTTTGACCTGTGCATGCGCATGCACACGCACACGCACACACGTATGTACATCCCCCCCCATATACACACATAAATGCAAACACACGCGCACGCAATCATACACAATATGTCAAAGACATACAAACACACCAGCAAGTCCTGCGCTTCCGCCGACACACGCGGCTTGATGGCGCGTGCGTACTTGAGGTAGTGCTGCATCTGCTCCATGGTGTACGGTACATCAGCAAAGGCACCACCCTGCTGTTTGTGTGTGTGTGTGTGTGTGTGTGTGTGTGTGTGTGTGTGTGTGTGTGTGGTGGGGAGGGGTGTGTGTGTGTTGTTATATGTGTGTGTGTGCGAAAAATGTGTGTGTTCAGGCCTGTCCCTCTCGTTAATACATATTTGTGAGTGTGTGTTTATGTGTGTTTTTGTATGATCGTAAAGAGTGTGTGTGTGCGTGTTCAGGCCTGCCTCTCACTCACTTGGATGCAATGCATTAAGGCAGCGCTGTCACACACACACACACACACACACACATGCACACACAAGAAACAGCAGGACCAGACACCCACCCACCTGGAAGCGATGCAACGAAATGATGTGCTGCGCGATGCGTGCATCTGTGGCTTCGTTGGTTTCATCAATCATGACATGCATGAGATCAAAGCGCGACAGGATGGCGGGGGGCAGTGCAACATTATACTTGAGGGGCTTGGCCTGTGGGTGTAAGTGAGGGCACACATCTGTAATTAAACAAAAATAGAGTAAAAAGGGTGGCTCCACCGATCTCACACAAGTGTGAGGCACGCAACTTCTTGCAATGCAAACACACGTATATCAGCGAAAATGATGTCACAATTACATACTCGCTTTCAAGGTGTTATGGCCTCGCACCATTTGTGCATACGTTCCATTTGGTTCCTAAACCCACCCCTGACGTGTCGTGTTCGGACGGCCACCGTTTCAATTCTGCTGATCTCAGTTTTGGGTCCACCTACCTACTTGCCAGCATGTAGCGGCCTAGTGTCATACTTAAACTCAGACTCCAAACCGCCACTTAGGTTGTTGTGGCAGCCAGCTGTTGTAATTTGCAGATATATACATTGCAACTGCAGCTGCCAACTGTCGTACTCTGCAATTCTATAATGGTGCCCACCCCCCCTACCGTGTCGTAGCGGCCTCCGATGGGGTTTGCGGCGGCTAGCACCGAGGCACGTGCGTTGAGGGTGGCCTGGATGCCTGCTTTCGTGATGGAAATGGTCTGCTGCTCCATGGCCTCATGGATGGCCACCTGTGTGTGTTTAGGGAGGAAGGGGTGGGGTTTACTCGGCTAGGTTGTGAAAAGGATAGTAATTGGCTAAGTTCAGCAACTTATTGTTAATCGCCCTTTTACGCTGCTGGCGAGCAAGGAAGCATTCAGGGCAAGCTGAATAGGGGCTCTCACACAGAAACACTTTGCCCTCCATTGCGCACTGTCACTCAGCTTTCCGTTTTTAGAGTGACCTGCTTGCAGCAACCAACAACCCTAAAGTGACCTGCTTGCAGCAACCAACGTTTTTAGAGTGAGCTGCAGCAAAAGCATGGTTTTTGATGAACTAGGGCAAAGAAGCAGAACAAGTCGGTTCAAAAGCACAAAAACACACACACATAATGTTCCCTGTCCCATTTGTCTGTGCAACACACCAAGACCTCACCAAGTAACAGTGCAGCCTGATTCCTTTCATTAAAACACACACGCAATCACACACACATGTAGGGTTGGCCAGAACCATATATATTCGGTGTATACGGTATTTTTGGCAAGGAAATCACCAAATATACGGTCATATAAGGTGTATATATATGGTCCTGGCCAATCCTATACAAGTATGTACACACACCTGATCCTTGACGTCCATCTTGTCAAACTCGTCAATGCAGCAGATGCCGTTGTCCGCCAGCATGAGCGCACCCGCCTCTATTGCAAACTCGTTGTTCTCAGGCTCCTTCACCACAGAGGCGGTCAGGCCGGCAGCTGTGGAGGCCTTGCCAGTGGTGTACACGGCACGAGGGAGAAAGCGGGTCACATACCTGTGCGTGTACGTGCGTGTGTGTGTGTGTGTGTGTGTGTGTGTGTGTGTGTGTGTGTGTGTTTGTGTGTGTATGTGTTTGCGTGTGTGTTTGCGTGTGTGTGCGTGGGTGCAAAGAGGCAGCCAAGTCGGAACAGCCACACCAAATTTCTTGCTATCACACAGGGATCCCCATTTCTATGCAGCGGAGCCACTTGAATGACAGGTACCCCAGGCTACACCAAGGCAAACGAACAAATTGCCACAACACGCTTCAAACACGTGCACAATAACAAACAAACCGGCATACAAACAAAAACAGGCACACAAACATGCACGCGCACTCTCCCCCCAGGAACACGCACTTGAGGATTTGGGACTTTGCGCATGACGGGTCGCCCACGATGCAGATGTTAATGTCTCCACGCAGGGCCATGCCCTCGCGGGTGTCTTTGTGCACACCCCCAAACAGCATGAGCAGCACGGCCTGCTTGATGGAGTCGTGGCCCCAAACACTGGGCACCATGCTGCGTGTGAGCTTAAGGTAGATCTGCGCGTGGGGTGGGGGGATAACGAATGCAGTAAGAAATGATCAAAAGAGGCTTGTGAGTGACCCTGTATGACTTTATGAACACACACACATACACACACACGTGCGCGCGCACGCACGCGCGCACCTGAGGGTCAGCCTTCATAGCCAGCACCTCCTCCTGGTGCCTTTCATCATAAGTGCTCAGCACCTCGTCAGGGTTCATGTCATCATCACCACGGATGTTGACCATACCCTGCAAGAGTGTGTTTATGTGTCTGTGTGAGCAGATGCTAAGAAGCGCCCAAGATCATGCATGTCTATACACATCTACTTGCAAAACCTCAAATAACGATGCAGGCATAATAGAAGAACCCTTTCCTTGGTTGAGCATCTAAATTGCAACCAACCGGTCTTGTTGTTGTAATTTCATGATAATTTCCAGCCATCTCACTCTTATGCACAAGCTGACAAAGCATTCCAGCAAACCTGCACCCCTCTCCTTCACAATGACACAAGGCAATGCCAGCTAAGATGGTGCAAATGGATCTAAGGCAAACTTCAATCATCTTAACTGGCAGGGCGTTCCAGCGAGCCTCACCCCTCTTCTACACAGCGACACCAGGCATTGCCAGCGAAGATGAAGTGGTGCAAGCGGATCTCAGATACACAGGCTTCACAGTTCAGTTCCACTGGAGACTTTATGAGTCCTAGATTATGGCAGATGAGCAGATGAGAACATCAAGACAGAAGCCACCAGAGCCACCTATTTGCTACAACGTCCTAACCCAAACTTTGCTGATGGTGATGGAAAGCTGCACATTTAAATCAGAAGACCACAACGATGTTCCGCCCCCACTTTTCACAAGCAGCACACACGCGCTGTGCTGCCCGCCCCCCTTTCACACAAATAGCAGCATACGCTTGCTGTGCCGACCCCCCTCGATCAATATAAAAGCGCTCAAAACACACTCACCCTGCTGAGGGCCCTCACTCTTCATATGTACAAACGAGAGCACACTCACCGTGCTGACGTCATTGGACACAATGGAGTTGGCGATGAACATGAGGCGGTATGTCATCTCCCGCGCGCCAAAGGACTTCATTGTGAAGCCCTCGCCTGCAGGTTCGTGGGAATATGTGTACAAGCGTGTTTAAGGTGGACATGATTTTATCCACGGAATTGGCATAGCACGGGGCTCTGACATGCGCCAAAGAAATATGTGGTGGAGGCCGTGCCTACAGAACACGTGTGTGTGCGTGTGTGTGTGTGTTAAAGCACACCTTTTTGGGGCGGAGCCCCCCTGGGCGTAGTCCTTTTATGTTTGGGTGGACACGTGGCAAAAGAATAGAGCGTTGGGCCATTTGGGCAACCTTATAGCGTAAAAATTGTATGAAATAGAAGCTAATTTTGCGCTGATTCCGAAACACCCCGGTCAAACCCCCCTCCACGCGCGACCTTGAAGGAGTCGCGTGTCTTTGTTCCCCCCGGGATGCAATTGGGTGTATTGATCATAAATTAAGAATGTTTCCCATCATACTCTTAGCCCTTCTTCTCAGTAGTGGTGTCGTTGAGTGTGGTAGAAGGCCGACCGATCCCAACACGCTAGCAGCGCTTGCAGCAGCAGAGCAGAGACGGCAGCACCTTGACAGCACTCGGGAAGGCAGGCGAGCGGGCCCGGGAGAGGACCCGCGTCCAGCACTTGGCACAGCACTTGAAGCAACAGTCTCAGCCTGGCATTGCCACTCAGCAGGCACAGGAAGCAGCAGCCCAGCCAGAGGTAGTTGTTTTGAACAACCGTATGGAGCTCAGGCGTTCAGAGGAGCAGTTTAGAAGGATTGCAATCCACCTGAATTGCTTGCACATGACGCACAGCGGTGTACACAGACGGTATGAGGACTGTGCAAACTGTGCAAGAGCGGGGGGGTGCAGGGGGGGCGCAGCCCCCCTTGAATTGTCTAACTCATTTGAATGCTGCTCTTCAATGCAAAGACCAGGCTGCCATCTCAGGAATGGTTGAACAGGAGCAGAGGGGTGCGGAGGGGGAGTGCAGCCCCCCCGAATCCCTCTCACTAAATTTGGTACAACTTCAATGCAGGCGCAGGCTCCGCCCCGTTTTTTGTGATCCGCAGGATCACACCCTACTTGTTGGCAGAGAAATCACCAACCACGGTCATATACGGTGTAAATATACGGTTCTGGCCAACCCTACATGTGTGTGGCTGTGGTCACCCTACATGTGTGTGATTCTGGCCAACCCTACATATGTGTGGTTTTGGCCACCCTACCTGCGAGGCCTCCAGGATCTGCTCCGCAGTGAGTCCCTCAGGGCACCCCTTGCGTGCTTTGAGAACCATGAAGGCAGCATGCTTGGCACTGCCTGGCTTCAGCACCTTCTCCTCGTCCTGTGTGTGCATGAATGTGTGTTTGTGTGTGTGTGTGTGTGTGTGTTTGTGTGTGCGCATGTGTGTGTGTGTGTGGTGTGTGTGTGTGTGTGTGTGTGTGTGCGTGCGCGCGTGTGCGTGTGCATGTGCATGTGCGTGTTGCTCCTGTGCGCGCGTATTGCTTATTGATCTGTGTTGTGGTGCAGTTCTTACAGTTGTACGTACACACAGTGCGTGACACATATGTGAGGAGCTAGTTTGATGATGGCAAGAAGCTACGCAGCAAGTGTCTTAGAGCAGATGCTTTCCAGCCTCACTACCACCGAGGATCAATGTGGACATAGATTCTCGGAAGCACTCCTTTAATTCTTAACGATAGCTGCAGTCTGGGACACTGTGATGTTTTATCCTATCTCAAGATAAAACATTCACTAAACATCCACACTCGCACGTTAGCACCCTTCTACGCAATTCACGTGCGTGCGCGCGCACACACACACACACACACATAAACACACACACGCACATGCACATGCACATGCACACGCGCTCACGCGCACGCACGCACACACATATACATACACACACGTACGCACGCGCACACACACACACACTCACACGCACTCACACACACTCATGCTTACACACACAAACATACACACACGCACACAAACACACACGCACACAAACACACACGCACACTCACACACACGCACGCACGCAGACACACACACACACACACCTCTACGCTCCTCAGAGGCCCTGCGTGGCGCCGTGGCTTCTTCGATGCCCCCTCCTCTCCTCCTTTTCCCCCATCCCCTTCTTCCCCACCCA
>Ga0307974_1003395_pt1 | contig 11458 bp, 12 predicted proteins | sample OrgLakmetagen784_FD_201812 | JGI IMG/M metagenome (GOLD analysis project Ga0307974, IMG submission 201812) | Saline water microbial communities from Organic Lake, Antarctica - #784 | ecosystem: Environmental > Aquatic > Non-marine Saline and Alkaline > Saline | place: Antarctica: Organic Lake... | reverse complement strand
TGCACCCCCCCCAATCCCCCACCCCCCCACACACATAAAAATACGCACCGGCCCAAACACCTCCTCGCTCCAGATCTCCATGTTCTTGTTGATGTTAGTCAGCACAGTGGGAGGGTAGAACTGGCCTGCCAGGTGCGTAGGCAGCTTACCCCCTGCCAGCACCTTAGCGCCCTTTGCCACGGCGTCATCCACTAGGCCTTGAATTTTCTTATTTAGGCCTGGAGTTTTGTGTGTGTGTGTGTGTGTGTTTGTGTGTGTTTGTGTGTACGTGTCTGTATGTATGTATGCTCACGTGTGCATCAGCGAGCAACTATGCCTGTTCTACAACAGGCATTTGAAACAACACTTGGTGACCATCGCACGTGACAAGAAGCTGCACCATATTCCGCACTAAACAAGTGTTCTGAGAGAATTGCAAGGTAGGCTGTCTCATGTGGGTGCAAGAGCCAATGAAACAGTGCAAACCGCTTTCTTCTGCCTCGCCCAAAAACCCATGGTCGTGTGTGTAACATATGACTTAAAATGGCCATCCAGCTGAGCGAAAGGTGAAGGTCCTTTACATCAATTCACCAGTGCCAACGTCACAGCGGCATTACACGCATGCGCGTGATACATGTGACCCACGCAAACACACTACACACCTGTCCAAGCTTACACACACACATATTACAAGCACAACCCCTCACTCACCAGGCATGCACATGGCGCCACAGTCCACAGGCTCGTCGCCCAAAGCAGGCCCCTGCCTCATTTTGCTCACCACCGCTGCTGCCTTGGCTGCAAACTTGTCATGCACCTGCACCCCGCAGTGGATTAGTTCAAATTCCTTATGTAATCGTACGTAATCCTATTACAGCCTCAGCCACATAACCGTCGTTCACCTGCAGCGATTCTAACAATCTCATTTGCTGCATCCGTACGCATCATGCTAGAGCAGATGCATCTTAATTGGAAACAATAAGCACAGGAAGCACAATGATGGTGCACACGAAGGTAAAAAGATGCTTTGTAACGTAGCACCTGTGATAATCTGTAATCTGTATTTTGTGATTTGTAATTGTAACGTAGCACCTGTGATAACTTGTAATTTGTAATTGTAGCGTAGCACCTGTGATAATTTGTAATTTGTAATTTGTAACGTTGCACCTGTGATAAGCAGGGTTGGCCACAATTCAAAGAGGCAGGTTGTGTATGTTGTTCTCAGCTAGAAGGGCAAAGCCAAGCAAAGAAGAATTCCAGGAACGAATTTTGTGTATAGTACAAGTTTGTAGTGACTACCTCTCCTGCAATCACACATACCTTGGCATGCACAAAGAAGCGCTCCCCGCCTGCGCAGTTCTGTCCGCAGTTCAGGAAAGCAGCCTTGAGGGCAGTCTGCACGCTCTGCAAGCAAGCAACAAGAGAAGCGAGGTGTGCATGAAAGAAGATGCGCTTTGCGAGCATGAGGGGAAGAGCGTGCGCCTTAATTGGAAACATGGAACCACCTTTTGATAGAAGAATACATGGACTTGAGTCAGAAGTTTCATTTTCCAGAACCGTAAATTACTATGCAATCAATCTCATCTCACCCAACTCATTGCTGATTATTGCTGCAACCGTCCCAGAATACGCCTTGTGATGACTCAACCACAATGCTACATCATAGGCAGGCAACACCGTCGTGAGCCTTGCCTTCAAGCAGAACAATGAGCACCTGCTTCCTCAACATCGACGTTATTGCACAAAGTTACAGGGTCCTGAATTTTGTTGAAAAGCACGTGTCTGCTCTGCAAACAAGCACCTGTTCCCTCCATACTGATGCGTAACAGGAATCTTAGAACTCTTGTTTGGATGACACAATTGCGAGACTGTTCCATCAACGAACGAAGCACTTGATTCGACCGCAATGACCACGTCGATGCTACTCAAAGCATCGCAAGCACTTTGTCCTAGTTAGTCCGTGACATCATTTCCCCTTCTGTAAGCAGCATCTACCTCATCCACGTTGATGTCGTCACAAAAGATGACGGGGTCCTTGCCGCCCAGCTCCAGGGTGACGGGGGTCAAGGTCTCTGCGGCAGCAGCCATGACCTTCTTGCCCACCATGGTGGAGCCAATGAAGATGGCCTTGTCCACACCTGAAGTTACCAGGCGTTCGGAAGTGTTGTAAGGTCACATTGGTGGGCTGATTATAACAACACTTGAACTTGGGCTGAAGTGGCTCGCATTGCCATGCGAGATTGGGAACACACGGAAAAGTAACGTTTGCAGCACATTCTACGAGCAACATTGACTTTGCTTGTTTGTTAAAACAAAAATTAATCCAACGGAATTTGTCATTTTGGTCTCGAGCCAACGGAATTGGCTTTGACATGCAGGCAGATTAGGGACTACGAATTGGGCAGAGGCCTATTGCCTTGGCTAAAGGCTTGGCCACGTGAAACTCTTAATCAAAAAGGCTTGCCCACGCGCATCAGTGCAACGCTCAGCAAAAGTAGGGAAGCTTAACCATTTGCCCATACTTGAATACCAAGCACGGAGAAAGCTAAGGCATTCAGTCATGTGATTTGTATGCCTTTCACTTCTCGTTTACCTTGAACGAGTGCTGAGCATCAGCAACACCTACGCAAAGTCGCAGCAGTGTCTCTCTTTTGTGCAGCTTGACCATAAAAGCAACATGCACAGGGCTGGCTAGGGCCTTACACACACACAGGTTGTCGTTTGACTTGAAAACTCACTCCTGAAGATGCTGACACACACTACACTGTACGTGCCTCTAGCCTACTCAAAGTATGTTATCAGGTGCAATGGTTGCAAGTTTTGGTTCAAGTAACTTCAAGTTATACATTACAGGTGCGATCATTACATAAACTTCACAGTGCGTTGTTCTGGCCAAATCAATTCACATTATCAGGAGCAGTGCACACATAGGCCAACCCAAGCCGTCATAGTCAGGAGCAACGGGCGCACCTCCAGTGACCAGTGCGTTGCCAGCCTCAGCATAGCCTGTCACAAACTGCACCAGGTCAGGGGGGGCACCGCCTGCAGCCAGCACAGCGTTGATCATGCGGCCGTAGTAGCCAGCTGACCAGGACGCATGCTCGGATACCTGCATGCGTTTGCATTTTATTGGCAACGTGTGGAGCCGATATGATATGAAAGTGATGGAAAAAAAGATGGGGCATTGCAGGTGGCAGCAAGGCGTCTGGGTTAGTAGAGATAGGGTGATGTTGACATTGCCAAGCAGCACCTCACCACCTCACCCCTTGATGATCAGGGCTCTGCTGAGAATGCTGAGAGGAAGCATGCGGGCAGCACGTAGAGGAAGTAGCGCAACCTACTGACGTCTACTGCCTGACCTGTGCACTGTTCTTCAGTCACACCTTAATGACCAGGGCGTTGCCGGAAAAGATGCAAGATGTCAGCGGGTTGATCACATTGTGGAATGGGTAATTCCACGGTACGATCGCACCAACCTGCACGCGATGGGTGCATGGCAAATTTCCGGGTGTGGTTGGACCGGCTGAGACGTGTCAACATGAGTGTGCCTGATGCATGCAGCACCTGCGTGCGCTGCTTTTAGAGCACACGACAACACTAGTATATATACAGCTCATTTGTGAGCAACAAACAATCCGAAGCAGGACTTACAACCTCCACAAGAAATTGATGACACCTTCCGTGCGCTAGCAAAATACACATAATACGAGGGAATAATGAATGTTGACAAGATATTCCTGAAAATTTAGACTCACCACTCCAACAGGGTGGTACTCCACGCGAGCTGACTTGTAGAAGCTTAGAATACCTGAGCTGCGCTTCTCGGGCTTCAACCAGCGTTCCCCCTCGTTGCACAGCCAGTGAATCTTTTCGCACGTCACAATCACCTCACCCAGGATGGCATCCAGCATGGCCTTGCCAGAGTCACGGGCAGACACCCTGTTGCGTCGGTAAATCGCACATTTTGGTGCATACATGTTGAAATGTGTATGAATGTGCGTCAGGAAAGAACTCAATCAGTCTTCCCTGGTTAAGGCTTGCAGAACTTTCAGTGTTGCAAGAGAGCAGCAAATAGAATGATCAAGGCCTACCTGCAGATGGTCTCCTGGTTCTCAATGATGAACTTCAGCAGGATTTTCAACACATGCCGGCGTTCATTGAAGCTGGAGTCCTTCCAAACCTGCAATGATGATGATCATGATTGTGTGAGTGTACGTGTGTGTTTGTCTGTGTGTCTGTGTGTGTGTGTGTGCGTGTGCGTGTGTGTGTGTGTGTGTGTGTGAGTGTGTGAGTGTGTATGAGTGAGTGTGAGTGTGAGTGTGAGCGTGCCAAAGAATCCCCTCTTTGACATCACCTGAAGTGGCTGCACTGTCAAGTCCTTCTGTTCAGGCAAACCCCCCGCACCTTCTGAGCTGCCCTGCCACGGCTCACAATGTTCTTAACCTGCACAAGGGGATGCATGGCAACATGTAATCAATGTTCATGTTTCCAAACCTCAATGAATAATTCGAACGTGAAAGAAGCCAGCCACAAGCAATTACAGAATGTGGCACACACACCTCATTCGTAGACATGGCAGGAACGTGTCCCAGGAGCTGCATTGTGCCAGGATCATAGCAGGGCACCACGTCCTTGTCCGACTTTTTTGAGGGGTCGTGCAGCACTGCTGATATCTTGTCCATTGCCTCAGCTGAAAATAGAGATAGAGTTGTGTCATAAAGGTGGAAACAGGTGAGTAAAACCAGCGGCAGACAAGAGAGCAGGTAGAAATAAACTTGCATTGGCAGAACACGGCGCCTGCCTGCCTCCCACTGCCCCGCCACGCACCTTCTTCTGTGTGAACTGAGAGGGATGGAATCAGGCTGGCTCTGATCTGTCCGTATGCAATGTAGAGCAGCAGGGCGCCCTGGATTCAGCAAGGAATTAGGATCGGTGCGTGCGTGCGTCTGTATGTGTCTGTGTGTGTACGTACATGTACGTACACCATTGTGAACGCACGCCATCCTCATGAAAATGCACATTGCATGCCCTGTTGCTGTGCAGTATCACATTCGGGTGCTTGCACAGTCCAGATGCAGATGCAAGCAGATGTCACCATGATGCCGCACGCTGCCGCCAAGATTATGATTGAGATCCTCTCCATCAAGAAGGCGCTCGACATCACCCATGTTGCTTTTAGGAACAGGCGTCCCATAGTTTTCACTTCCCTCAATCCCTTCACTGAATTCATGATGTCTAACATAATTATTTAATTACTAATTAAGCACAATCCACAAAACATGGCGGGCTTGAATTTTCCCGTTGAGGCTGCTGTTAATGAGATGCCAGGGGACTCTAGGGACACGCTCAGCACTGCCCTGGAGCACATGCAAGTCAGGGACAGGTGATCCAGCTGCTGGATGAGCTCGTAATTGCATGAACGCCAAAACCATGACCGCGCTCACATGTAACTTAATCGTGCACCATCGTAGCTCACATCCAACCCACACACCATCCCGTCATGCAGTCTCAAGATGTACAATAACCTTGTGGAGCGCTGCTTTAGGGAGTGCAGTGAGGACATGCGCAGTAAATCGTTAAGTTCAAAGGAGGAACAGGTGAGAGAGTGCTCTCGCCGTGCACGACGCGCCACAATTGCATGGGCCCCTAAAGCTTACATGTCTACACCCGGGGCCTCTTGCCATCTGCTAGATGTACGAACGCCAGAGAGAGAATGCTGGTTCCCTTTCATGATGAGCCGCACTTCAGAAAGCATAAGCTCGTGTTCATGCGCTCGTAATGGTCCTGTGAACAAACTAACGCTACTATCATTGTGAGCACTATAATGTGGAAAGCACCTCCTCCGTTAAGTATGAGCGATATTTGTCACTTCGCTTTGCAAGGGTGTTCACGTGATTCATGCTGCCCTCAATCCTCGTTTATTAGAGCCTCAATAATGCATTGTTCGGGGTCGTCCATTGTTATCATTTGCACCAACACCAGGCCTTTGTTGACACATTCCTCATTTGCCTCATTCCTGCAGTGCGTGGTGAAGTGTTGTGAGAAATTCATGAACGTGACCGGACGTGTGGGGATGCGCTTCTCAGAGTTCTTCTCACAAATGGAGGCTGCAGCGCAGCAGCATATGCAAGAGATGATAAAACAGCAAGAAGCCCAAAAGTCATCGTAATGGGTGGAGGCAACAGGTGCTACTAACGTTATTTTGTACGAACAGGATATCTCCTACTCCTATTATTAATCCTCTGTTATTTCTACGACATACCATTGTTCCTGCCACACCCTACCAATGTCCTGGGTTTTCCTTCTTCAAGCTACGAAAATGGAAATCTATGCCAAAGTGTGAGGTCTATCAGTTGTCATTGTCATGTCCCTTACACTTTGAATTGTACCTGGAATTGCTGACACCTCAAACAATTTCAAATCAGACAAATCAGATGACAATCCCAAAGATGCTACGATGGTTGCTCCCATCTCCCGCACAAACAAATCGGCAAAAAACAAGTAACAGAAGGGATGGGATCTTCGGAGGGGGCAACTGAAGTAAGGTAAGGTTGCATCGCTATATATGCCTCAGGGGGGCAACTCAGGGAGACTGGGAGCACCTCGTCCCCCCCGCGGCCATCAGGAGAATCACCTTCACCAGGCAGCAACCTAGAATTCTTGGCAAACTTCAATGTGACATCCATCTCACTATAAAGATCAAGTACTGTGAGAAAACTAGATATCATAACCACCTCCTTAGGATCCTGCTTCGTCTCCACAGATGTAGGCAGCAGCAAACGGCTGGCAGATTCTTCAGAGCTGTAACTAGGATTATACCAAAGGGTTACAAGGGTTACAAGGATGGCCTACAGCCCAACTAGGATTATACCAAAGGGACTCTTTCCACCGCCCCCGATTCTCATGCCAAAATAGGCTTACTCTAAGCCGTCCGGATGCTGTACTGGTTGCTCCCAACTCCGCGAAAACAAAAAGCAACAGACTAACAAAGAAGGGGGTGGGTTCTTAGGAGTGGCAGGGGGCAACTGAGGGAGACCAGGAGCACCTCAGCAGCACCGCCAGCCATTAGCAGATCCACGTTCCCCAGACACCACGTTCCCAAGACAGCACCAACCCAAAGAGCTCAGCATTTTTCAATGTGACATCGACCTCATCGAGATTAAGTACTGTAAGGACACTAGACCTCAAAACCAGCTGAGCGCCACGCAGAAACAGCATAAAGACCTCTGCTCCGTCCTTCAAGGAGCTTGTTACTACCCGTAACACCATCCTTTTGGGAGTGGGTGGCACCATCTACAACACTCACACATGGAGCCTTTTAGGACTTGGCCCCGGGGACTTGACTCTCAAAGAGCTAAAAAACTTGCTTCCAAGCTTCATGTTCATTTTGTCAATTACGCTGCCAAACTTCACCATAGGACCAGACGGGTACTTTCCAGTGCTATTATCAACACTCGACAACAACTTTCTGGTCCAAAGAATGCGTCATGACAGGAATAGAAGGCCTTATGAGCTCAGGATCTGTGACAGATGTGACTGGCACACTATCCAGGATGAGGAACACATTTTGTTGGACTGTTCGCATGATCATCTGGTCAGACTTCGCACACAGCTACAGCTTATCTTCCCACCTCAGTTTGAGGATGGCCCAGCTCGTTTGAGGACCTTTATGAACCAACCTGATATTTTTGGTGTTGCCTCTTTTGTAGCTAAGTGCCTAGCCCTGTTCCCTTGATTTTTCTAGCGTTTTTTTGGTTTGGTTTGTCATGCTAAATCAGTGGCATGGATGAATCGTGTGATTTCCCCTGGATTTATAATGTGAGCAACGGTTTTATGGTTATTTGGTTGTTTGGCCAGTTTAGATGGTCCTCTTGTAACAAACTCGCTCTTTTCTCAGACTTGTCTGATAACCATCTCCTCTTGGGCGTCGCTTGAGCCGTCGATTCCTTCTCGCGTGGAGAGGGAGGAGACGTTAAACACACCTTTATGGGGGGGCTTGGCGGACACGAACCGCCGACCTCTTCCACAGGGGGAGCAAACACAGCAGCAGCAGGGGGGAATGCCAGCACAGCGGGCCGGGTAGAAGCGGAGAAGGGAGGAAGGAACCGAAAGCTATGGCTCATACTTGCAATCCATGCTTAAGCTGGTACCATGATTCGTCGTGACAGGTTACAGGCTTTTTTCCAAGCTTCCGCTCAGATGCCCACCAGAGGCATATACAGCGATTCAATCTTACCTTATTTACACTCAGCAGGAACCGATTTCAGGTCAAGTCTGCAACCCTTCTAATCCATTGATTCTTCCTCTTCTTGCTGTGAGGTGGGGAGGTTCAAGTTCCTCAGTATCAAAGTGGGGGGAGGGTTATTAATCACTTCCGCAAAAGTAATATAACACAGGAAAGGACTCCACATTTGCTTACAAGGTGATGCTAAAGAAAAAATAGAAAAAGGATTATGCTGTGCTCATTAGGATAGGCAAAATAATGGAGGCTCCGTTCAACATACAATATGATTCAAGGGCAATTATTTTGAATTTTGTAAAGAGACGCAAATAAATATGAGTCGTAAAAAAGGGATAAACAATTCACTCCCCAACAAATTTTTTAAACGAGAGACGAAACGAACAACAGTCAACACGTGAGTTGTGACAGAAAATTCTCACTTAATGGGTGAACAAGGGAAAAGCAGGGTGTTGAAGAGCATGCCAAAATCAAATTGGCACTCCAGCTAATTTCTGAGTGTCTGATAGCTAGACAAAGAGTATTTTCAAACATATGTGCGATTCCCCCCTTCTGCACACCTCTTATCTTCATAGCTTGTTAAAATAGTTCCTGCTCAGCTGAGAGGCTCAGCAAAGGACCAACTGGCTTAGAAAATAACATCATTGCAGAGCGGCACACCCTTGAACTGGCCTGCCTTTTCCTTGCAATGCATGAAAAAAACTGCAAGGCAGGTAGCACAACTGTTCCTCATACGTTGAAGACCTGCAAAATTTCAAGGCCATGGAGCACTTAGGCCATGCACTGGCCATGGAGCACTCAAGGCCACTCAAGGCCATGGAGCACTCAAATGGTCATGAAAAGAAAAGAAAAACCACGCAGGCAGCAAAACACTCCCTGCATCAATGAAGGAAAAGGAGACACATTCTGAAGTGCCGTGAGTCTCCCCCACCATTATATGATACGTAATGTCATATCTACAGCAGTCTTCCATCTGTTCATTCACTAGCAGCACCTTGTTGATTGGACAGCCCAAAGGCACAGTGCTGCTGCCCTTGACCAAACATCCTACACTCTGTTCATGATAAAAAATGACCAGACATTGCGACTGGCCAGTAACACACAGGTATTAATACACATTGTGTTTACGGCGCCCGCAGCGAGTAAAAAAATTGGTATACAATCAAATACGCTGTTTAAATACAGTCCTACCTGACCCTACCGATAATAAGCATGCACTACCTACCGTACACTGATCACTAGGGACCTATCCGCACCAGCAATCAAGCACACTATGACCTGTCAGTGTGCAGAAACGCTGTCTAAAGCACAAGCCCACTGTCAACCAAGCACATCAAGATCAGGAATCGTGCGCACGTGTCACCTTGACCATGCTGGGATTATGTAGCAATCCGTCTTCAATCATCCCTAGCGGCAGCCTCCTCCTCTGCCGCCTCCCTCTCCATAAATGCCTTGCGCGCACGCATGAGCCACGCGCTTGTGGGCTCTGCCCCACTTGAATCCCCCTTGTCCCCTTCCCTTCTATTCTTGCCTGAAGCCCCGTCACAAGGTAGCCCAGAATGGTGCACTGCTCCGATCTTGTTCCAGCCTTGGTGAGCTTCAGCTTCCTGAGCAGCAGTTGTATTGCGCGCCATCTAATTTGCACGCACTATTTTAGTGCGCCGCAAACTATTATGTCATGGGTGTTTGCATTTATAAGTAATAAGTAGCATTTGCAACAGTGAGATCTGTATGATTGAAGCAGTGTGCTGCGCAATCCCAGAGAGGTGGAACAATCTGTGCAACTTTGCATGGACGAGCGTGTGAATTTATTGTCGACATGCATCAATGGACTAACTAATTGTACCACAAGCTCTTGATAAGATGAGCACGATCTAGTTGCCAAGTGCTAAAAGTTTTTGTTTATTTATACATTATACATGTAGCCATCAGTTGTCAATGCCTCCTCCTCATTTAATTCTAACCACACCTGTGCAGAGGCTGGTCTAGATGTACCAGCACTTGCACCGGCTCTCCTACTACCTCTGTCTCTTTCCCCCCCCGCACTGCACCTGCATGCATGTATGTGTGTGTATATGTGTGTATATATGTGTGTGTATGTGTGTGTGTGTGTGTGTGTGTGTGAGAGTGCGCATGTCTGCCTGTGAGTGCGCACGCAATTGCATGAATAGATGCCTGCTGGATGTGCATCCTCAAATGTACTCCTTTCTATTCAGCAACTCTCCCCTTCCCTCACCTGCGCTTCAGCTGCTGATGCTGCTGCTGCAGCAGTAGGGGAGACAAAAAGCGGTTGCTGAGCATGCAGGCACGCAGCGCTAGGAGCTCTGTGTCAAGGGGGGGCCCTGCGTCATTGCAAGCGTATGTTAGCTGAATGCTTGTGGTTTTGAACAAAACAGTTTCAGTGCAACATTTGGAGTGTTTGGCTGTGCCAACTCCCTTGTGCCTCCTGCACAGCACGAGCCCTCCAAACCCAAGCCGTTGATTTGATGCGCCGCTCATCCATTGCGCCCGTATCACCTCGCCCCATCGTGCATCATCCCGACAGGCTGCGACCTGTGCAGCCCTAGTTTACAAACCTTCTACTGACGCACGCTAGGGTATATCAAAGCACTCCGGTGTAAGCTGCAACCTGTGCACTTTACCTAGTATGCCTGTGCACTTTACCTAGTGTGCGCGAGGTCTTGCGTGCTGATAGGCTGGCCACTCGTGGTACCTTTGGCGGCGTGCCTGCAGGATTAGCGGCAGCACCACCACGCACAGCAGCAACAGCAGCAGCACCAAGAGTAGAATTTGAGGCCAGCATTGCCCCCCCACCGTTGCTGTGCTGCGCGTTGTGGCCGCTGCTGATGTTGCCCTCTTTTGATCTAGCACCAGCAGCACCTGCAGCAGAAACATCAGTAGCAACTGTCCCAGCAGCGGCAGCAGCTGCAGCAGCAGCGTGGGCAAGGGCCTCTGTGGCACTAGAGTGGGATACTAGCCCGCTGCTGCTCCTGCTGCTGTTGCTCCTGCTGCTGTTGCTCCTACAGCTGCTGCTCCTGCCAAGGAATTGGGTGGATGAAGTGGTGCCGCTCGAAGGGCGAGGGTTATGACGCTGCTGTGAATGGTGCTGCTCTTGTGAACGGTGGTCACGCGGTTGGCTGTGATGGCGAAGGTGATGGTGGTGGTGGTGCTGCTGCTGTGAATGGAGCTGCGGTTGCGGGCGTTGTTGTGGTTGTTGCTGTTGTTGGAAGTGGCGGAAGT
>Ga0307974_1003394_pt1 | contig 11459 bp, 10 predicted proteins | sample OrgLakmetagen784_FD_201812 | JGI IMG/M metagenome (GOLD analysis project Ga0307974, IMG submission 201812) | Saline water microbial communities from Organic Lake, Antarctica - #784 | ecosystem: Environmental > Aquatic > Non-marine Saline and Alkaline > Saline | place: Antarctica: Organic Lake... | reverse complement strand
GGCATGTGCGTGATGTTCCGTGCATTTGCATGTGCGTGATGTTGCGTGCATTTGCATGTGCGTGATGTTCCGTGCATTTGCAAGTGCGTGATGTGGCGTGCATTTGCATGTGCGTGATGTTGCGTGCATTTGCATGTGCGTGATGTTCCGTGCATTTGCAAGTGCGTGATGTTGCGTGCATTTGCATGTGCGTGATGTTCCGTGCATTTGCAAGTGCGTGATGTGGCGTGCATTTGCATGTGCGTGATGTTCCGTGCATTTGCATGTGCGTGATGTTCCGTGCATTTGCATGTGCGTGATGTTGCGTGCATTTGCATGTGCGTGATGGTGCGTGCAATAACACAGCAGGCATTCCCACCAAGAAGACAAACGAATTTTGTACGATTAGAGTACTGAGGGTCAGGCCAGCCATCCCTGTGAGAGTTCTTGCCCCCAAACAGAAAGGTACATTTCAGTATGTAGGAACATGAACTAGATGTATCTAAGCACCCCTGCACACTCAGTTTGTGGCGGGAGGTGCCCAGGTGGGCAGGTTGGAATTCCCCACCAGAAAGTGGATCATCAAAAGCTCATCCCCAATGCTAGCAACTTACCAGGGGTGTTTGCAATAATATTGGGACATTATGGTGAAGGTCTGGGGGTCTGGGGTGAAGGTTCGGTTTTGGACCCCCTTTTGGCAGGGAAAAGTGTCAGAGGCGGTCAACTGAGGCCCCAAATGGGGGTGTTTTTAAAATGTGAATCGAACGTGGGCCCAAAACCGAGCCGTTTCTAAGCTTGGCATCCAGAGGTCCAGCTGTAAAAGCGGAACTTGAAACCAGCCCGGTCCAGGGCACACGTCTAATTGCACGTGGCGTGAACCCCACTTTTCACCACCAATCTGTCAAATCTCACCACCAACTGACCCGATTTGTGTCATTTTATATGAATAGTTTATATTTCAATAAAGAATATCATTGCGGAAAAAGTGGGGCGAAACGGAGCAATAGTTGGCCAGGTACCCCATTTTGGCCCATTTCCCTTGGAAAAAATCAGCAAAAGGGGTGCCAAAAAGGCGGAATACCAAGTTCCACCAAATCTTGTTTTCAGCATCCCAAACGGTTCTTACTCATAAAAGAAGTACTCCTGTCGTGTTTTGAGGTCAAAAGAGACCCTGAGTAGAGCGTGGTGGCTCATTACGTAAATATTCAGTGCCAAAGAATGAACTGATATTCTGCCCAGACCACTGCACTGGGGGGCCCGGTTGGCCCCAAACTTTGTGAATCTACTTATATATTATTTTTTTATGGTGTGCATTAAAAAAGTCGCATTTCCAGACATTTACTCAGTTGACTGCATCTGGAAACGTGTGACTTACAATCAGGCAACAACCACTGAACCATTTGGGGTCGTGTCTTGCCCTTTTTTTGGAGCCTTCCCGCATAAGTCTGAATGGCTAAATCTTATCAAATTGTTCATCTTGGCCTGTTTGTCGAATCAGTTCGCGCTCGAAGGGGCTGACCGGAGCCTGGTGTTTTTTTGTATCTCAGCTGTCGCTGCCCACCACGGCCCAACCCCAGCATTCCAGACCATAATGCTTGACAGGGCATGCCTTACAAGCATACTGAAGGGCTCCCAACACTCAGGCGGTGGCCATAAAGCATGTTCCCAGGGTTTCCAGAAATGCACCAGATTGCCCAGCAAACAGGTCCATGCACAAAAGTCATTTAGGGGCGAATTATTACCCCCCCTTGTTTTTGCTTTGCTGGGTATGGTTTGACCCTAAACCTATCTGGGAACAAAATAATTGGTTAAATTTGAACCAAAACTCGCATTTCTACACCCATGCCACCTTTCTGGCAGGGAAATGGCACAAATCCAGCCCCCCATTCACACCCTTGACCCCAAACTCATTAATTTTATGCAGACGTGTTGCATTTATGTATAGAAACCATTGGGTGACCCCAGATGTGCAATTCAGGAAAGGGGCATTGATTCCCTCTTTTTGGGTGGGACTTGGCTGGGCTGACTTTATGGTTGACAGGCAGCCCAATACAGTAGGCATCCCCATCAAAAAAAGACACACTATCACCATGGAACAAAAAAGAACGAGGTAAACAAATGTTGATAAAAACTTGTCTGTGCCATGTATTAGTTGCCAGATTTCCTACGTGTGTGTGTCTCTCTCGTCTGCAGGAGTCCGTGGTGCTCGGCCAGTTTGTCATCAATCAGGTGCGTGCTTTTCCGCTTTTCAGGAAGTGCAATCGTGCATGGAATTACTGCTCATACCCATACCTATGGTGAGGGAGTTTTATGATATCCGGTACCAAAGTGGCTCCTTTTCCTTTATTTTGTGGGGATTGGTTTTTCGCTGCCTGCGCAGTTTTTCTCTTTTTTCGTTTCTACCCAGGCTTTCTTCTTTTGTGTAGTTTAATTGATTCTTGCCTGAAGCTAGTGCAGTCGACCACACAAATTCCCAGAAGGGGTCAACTGAGGCCCAAAATGGGCATGTTTTAATAAGCTTTTTGGCTCACGTGCGGCCCAATTGGCTAGCTGCAATTCTTAAATTATAAATCTATATGTGGGCAGATGTGGGTGTAAACTGATGTGGGTGTAAAATTTAGAGCTAGCTAACTAGGCCGCACATGCTTACTTTTCTGTGGTTATAATCGCATTGTTTTGCTGCTGGATCTTCATAACAAATCACGGATCTGCGTAAACGACTCACTGTAAAAAGCACCACATTCAATGGTGCTTTATGATACTTGCAATAAAGTAGGATCATTGCAAAAGAAATGGAGTGAAAAAAACTAGTGGCTGGTAAGGTTGCCCCATCAATTTTTATACAGAACGACTCATCTATAGTTGAGCACATGCTCTGGTGGCTTATAAAGTCAGCATTGATGCTACGTTGGTTCCAATTTGATGGAGTAGTGTGCAAGAAGTTGCCCCTTGAATGGAAAAGAAAGGAGCGTGTATAGACTGTTGCTCGGTTGCCCCCCCCCCGACAAACTCCCTTCTTTTTGATCAGGGACGGGAATCATAAACAGTTGAAAAGACAACGCTGGTGGTGCCAACACAATTAGTAGGAATATGGGATGAAGCACTTTGGTGCCAGCGCCTTTAAATCCCACGAATAGGGAGGGAGGATATGGTTATGGGATGGAGTTCTTAGGTGCCAGCGCCTTTATATCCCACGAATTAGGGGGGAGGATATGGTTACGGGATGGAGTGCTTAGGTGCCAGCGCCTTTAAATTCCATGAATTAGGTGGGAGGATAGGATGCTGCAGAACAAAGGGAGGGACAGTCGTTGACTGGCCAGGAAATTAGTCGACAGGCACTGTCAGAACTATAAAAAGCACACGCACAACGTATTGATAAAGCCAAATGTCTCCGAAACTGCACATTACAATGCCACGTCCGCAGGTGTTGTCAGAGCTGAAGAGCCAGATGCGAGACTGCACATTACAATGTCATGCCCGCAGGTGTTGTCAGAGCTGAAGAGCCAATTGCAATTACATTACAATGTCAATTACAATTACAAATATAGTGCTGTAGATCTGAAGAGTCAATGACAATCACATTACAATGTCACGCCCGCAGGTGTTGTCAGAGCTTAAGAGCCAGTTACAATTACATTACAATGCCAATTGCAAATATAGTGCTGTAGATCTGAAGAGTCAATGACAATCACATTACAATGTCACGCCCGCAGGTGTTGTCAGAGCTGAAGAGCCAGATTGGAGGTGGCTTGACTTTAGCAGGAGGCTTACAAGTTTCGCACCTGGCACACCTGGGGGGTGCCCTGGCTGGCGTGTTGTTGGTCCTGCTGCTGCAGCGCTTGCCAAGTGGCGATGAGTAGAGAGATCTCACACCAGAGACGCGTGAACACGTGCGCTTATGTAAAAAAGGTCTACAAGTCTCGCACCTGGCAATATTGGGGGGTGCCCTGGCTGGCGTGTTGTTGGTCCTGCTGCTGCAGCGCCTGCCGAGTGGTGGTGATGAATAGGTATCTTTTCCGGTGTGCAGAAAGTCGTTGGGGTGTGCAATGCTCACCACGATCCCCTCGCCTCGGTCCCCGCCTTCCCCGTATTCCACTCCGGCTTGCTGCAGTGCGTCGATCTCACAGCGAGAGATGCACGTGCGCCGTACAGACTTCTGAGCGCACCAATTGGAGTATTAGCACTTTGCTGATGTAGAGGGTGTGCTGCTGCTCGTAATAGCTGCCTGCCGGTGGTGATAAGAGAGCACCCTGGGGTGTAGAAAAAGCTAGATGTTTTATGCAACCATGAGTTCACTGCGACCATAGTTCACAGGCTGATTGTGCATACAGGGTGAAGAGTATTTCGTTTTGCAGCTTGAGTCGCAGCTTGAGGGCAAGTGTATCACATGTACGACCGGAACCGTGTGTATACACCATATATGACCGTATATTTGGCGATTTCTCATTACAGCAAGTACTCCTCCACAGCCTCGGGGTTACATGCCACAGCACTGATGAAAAATAAGTCCTAGATGCAAAAAGGTCTGCAACAAAAATCATACAGATTAATACAGATAGACGAGACATTGGACACAACCCCCGCAAATATCTGAGCAAGCAATACTCCTGGCAGTGTGCAGGCCTCTGCCTCTCTACCACCTATCCAGGCGAGATTTTGTTTTTCTCTGCACCCATTTAATGGTGCAAGACATAAGACAACATCATTTCCTAATCCATGCCGGTAGTGTTTACACTATTTATGCTTTTGTCGTTTCGCCCTTTCTAATGGGTCTTATTGCTCACAAATAAATTTTCAAGCCGGAATGGGTGAACCCTGACAGTTCTAATTTGAATAGCTGCCTTTTCAATCCTTGCTGTAACAACTCGTTGACTGTTTAACATCTTGCTGGCCTTCCTCAGACAATGCGACAGCCTTCACACCTCACTACGACAGGCTGTAGTTGTATATTGCAAGGAAAATGAATTACATGCTGTCCTTCTTAAGAAGAAAGAGATGAGCGATGCTTGGAATGTAAGGCTTCACGACAGAAAGTTGAGCTATTCAATTTAATTGCAGTCAAATCGCTCTAGGCGTTGTTGTAAGGAGTGCAGCGTTTCAAATTACAGTCCAGACAAGGCTTCTGCTCTTGGTGCAGACATCAGCACTATTCAAACTGATTGCCGTCAAAACGCTCTAGGCGTTGTTGTGAGGAGTGCAGCGTTTCAAATTACGGTCCAGACAAGGCTTCTGCTCTTGGTGCAGACATCAGCGCAGCCTTCATCGGGGGAGGGACTAGGGGATTGTCGATAGTGTACAGGACTGCCTTGCCCCCCTGAATCTCTTGGAACTGCAGGATCGTTGCAAAGTTGGTGGGCGACTGCTCTCGTGCGTCTTTTGGAACGGCCCAGATGTGGACCAAGGAGGGTACGCTGCGTTTGGGTAAGATCAAGGGGGATGATGAGAGGACAGCAATACTGAGATAGATAAACAAATAAAAGAACAAGAGTGGAGCGGGGTTTGAGGGTTTCTTTTTGCTGCTGCAGAATTTTGTAATTTCTGAATGGAAGCATCAAGAGAAGACCTGGGCTGTGTGTGCATCGCGGTACATGAGTGAGTGTGTGGTATTGTGTGCATGTGTGCATTGAGTGATAATGACAGCCACCATCACACGATGATTACCATACTGTTGGCAAGACATTCAACTGAATTTGCAATTTTAAAGTAGGAATTCATGTAGTTGTGCCTGTACAGTAGAGTCCTTTACAGATGATCTGTTGTTTCCTTGCCACTTACGGCGTCCTCAGCACCAATAATTTAAGAACTCCAAGTTGACCGACAACATTTTTCAGACGCAACTTTTATCCACATACACGATTTGTTTTAGCTTTACTTTAAGCGTCAGCACCAGTAATCTTCAATGAAAGACTATGATTTTCAGACGTACCTTCTCTCCACGTGCAACTTGACATGTGTTTTTGATTTTTTAGCTTTCAATAAGACATCCTCGGCACTAATAATCTGAGACGGACTAGAATCACCAGACGCACCTTCTGTCCACATACAGCTTGGACTTCTCAGAGGCCATGGTCTGCAGCTGCAGATCTTGGGTTAAAGTGCTCATAGGGAACAGCTTCTTGTCCGGCACGATGTGGAGTGCCTGCAGTATGCAGTATGCACAAACGAGACAAGTGACTGTGGAGACTGGTACTTGCGTGTCTCTCTCTTTTATATCACTTCTGTAAATTGCGACGTTGGCGTTAGGTCCTTTTCTGAAATTCTTTTTTGCAGCGTTAGTTAATGGCTGCTAGACATGATCAAGGTATGGATTTAGAATTCAATTGAACCCGCCCCCGCACTTTGTCGATAATCAGCACGTCGTTTCAACAAATCATGTGCATGGAACAAAAAACAAAACAAAACACCCTGTGCATGGAACAGAAAGCAAATCAAAAATCATCCTGTGCATGGAACAGAAACAAATCAAAAATCATCCTGTGCATGGAACAGAAAACAAATCAAAAACCACCCTGTGCATGGAACAGAAGCAAATCAAAAACCACCCTGTGCATGGATATTGTACTTTGCAGCACTCACAATAAACTCTTTGAAGGCCTCTTTCTCGGTGGAAAACAGCTGTTCCTTCGTGATTCGTTGACGGGACAGAAAAGCCTGCACCCAAATAAAACAGGCACGTTTCGTTAACATTGATGATGGCATTCTTGGGGCTGCTCTTGTCTTGGTTTTTCTGCTAAAATGGAAATGCTCTTCCTAAATATTCCAGCTGAAGTGTATACATCAAACTGCTATGTTTGCATTAATTTCAGGAGCAGATCTCGGAAGCACGTAATTTGGATGACCTGAGCTATAGCATAGATTACAAAGTCATGTGCAACCACATGAGGGCATGTTAAGGATGAAAACTGTGGGTTGGTGTCTACTGTTTTGAACGTTAGCCTACCTCGAAGCCCAAATCTGTGGGAGCAAACACTGTGCCTTCAAAGTCGGGGCTGGCTAGGATATCGAGGAGGCCCGCAAGCTGGGCGCCCTCCTTAAAGTTCTCTAAGAAGACTGCCGCATCTATGCCGTCCACGACGTTGGCTGGTTTGAAGGCCTGGCCATGCACTGTGGAAAGGGTTGCAAAACAGGATTATAGTTCTTGCCCACCCTGTTCAGTTCCGCCCAGATCCATTTAAGCAAGCAATGCAGGCAAATGAGTCGTATTTCTGCTGGTACCATGAATGCTGTAGATGGCAAACGCGCACAAAGCCAGCGCAATCAGCTTTGAGGAACGAGGAAGGGAGAACCTTGCTGACATGTTATGTCTTCCTTTGTCACTAAGCAACATAGGTTTATTATATACGAATTTATTTACAATTTTGTAAATTCTGCGCACCACGTTGGTAGTTCGAAAGGTCGCTGTCAAACTTCAAGGCATGCAAACACGCGTTTCCAGAACGAACTTTCGATATATATATTTTTAAACTATTCAGCAATATGATTAGTAAATTGTTAAGCACGCGCACGTCCGAACAGGCCACCCGCAATTCATAAACAAATACAGCACATAAATAGTTATAGGTCAATTCCAGCATAGCCATAAAATAAAATGAAAGAAAAAGGCTAAGCTGATGGTGCTACCGCTCCAGCAAAACGAAGGAAGCAAGCAAATTGAGAACTGCAGAACGTTACATATTGCGCTGATTATTGTAATATTCAACGGTCTGTAATGCACTGTAATGCATACACATACCTCTACTGGCTTGCGGCTAAAGACACCAATGAGAACACAGCGGAAGAAGAGGGACAAGTACACCTAGGCTTCGTGCCCTCTTTGATGTAAAAGCCAAGGCTGAAAACAGAAATGTGCAAATCACACAACTGGGGAGTGCCAAAATAGACAGAGGGTACTACACCTACTGGAAGGACTCAAACCGCTGGTCAATAAACAAGCCACAAATGCTTTCTGGAACAATAGTTATATCAAATTCTACGAGAAGCGTAATGTTAAGAGGTATGGCATTGATATAATCTTTAATCAAAGGTTCACCGCTTCCGATACGGTTTTTCCCCGAAGCTAAGTGCCCCATCTGCCACTGCACTGACAATGCGCTCCACATACTCTCTGGTTACCAACACACTAAAATGAGGAACATGATATAAAACGCCATAATATGGCAAGTGTGCTGATTGTCCAAGCCCTACAAAAGGGACCATGCGGTGCCAGCCAAATTGCTTACACTGATGTAGGCAGCGCAGATAAACTATCAGAGCAAAACCTAGATCTGAGAAACACTGCCTACAAAACACTGCCCTCTTGGTTGCTACCAAAGCTAACAGCACATGCTCTAAAAGCCTCTTCTCGTCCTGATGCCATCCTAAATCTACCTAGCACTGTGTGCTCTTCTCGCGTAACCACCCGCAACCCAAATTTTTAATAGCTTGCTAAAGACAAGAAATTAAATCTAAACCAGTGGGAGGTTCACCTGATTGAGTTTATATTCTGTGAAAACACTATGGCCTGATCCCCAACTCCAAAAAGCAAAAGCACAGCACAGCGTGCTTATTGCCAACCTTAACAGACAAGGATATAGGGAAGTCAAGCCCCACGTGATCCTCGTTGGATTTATGGCGACTATCTACAAAGACTATACAGACAAATCTCTGGCAGCTTAATCTGGATTACCATAAGATTAAAAAATTGACATACAAACTGAATGAACACTCCATCAGACATGCATCTACACTCATAAAAACAAGGTATGCACTGCAATATAACACAAGCAACAACAGTCAAGGATTGGGTCCGGGTGCTACGGCACACAAAGTGCCCATCTGCCCTCCCCCTCTTTTCAAGTGTTTGCGTGGTGGGGGGTTGCCTGGTGCGGGCACCTAAGTAACCCCCTCCCTTAATCATGCTGGCTGTGTCATCACTACCAGCGGAGTCTTTTCTTTTCTTTTCTTTGCCATCGTTTCCATCTTTTTAATTCATGAACTTATTTTACTTTATGAACAGGCGAGCAGTCATACTTCTTGACTGAAGGCCTTTTTTTTTGTAAACCTTGTAGCTTGAATGTTTTAATGATAGCCAGACACTATTCTTTACAAATATTCTTCTTCCCAATATACAAGAAATCATGATTGGCAAAGCACAGATTATGATCCAAGAGTATACATGCTATAACAACAAAAGGCGCACGTAAAACTTGGTGGATATGTACAAACCAGTCTCCCTTTCCAACCCCCCAAAAGACAGATCTTACCATCATGTCAGCCACACTTTACAACAACGCGCTAGAAACACGGACAATGTTCAAACAACTGGCATAGATTAGGTTCCTAGGCAGCAACACAAGGGTAACCCCCCCCCAGGCGTTTGAAGCAGCTGGATAAAAGCCTGAGCCTCATTTCTTGATTTTCGTGTCAGCCTGAAATTTGAGCCCTGGAGCATCTCCTTGGTGCGCTCATCCTTATAAGGCGACTGCCGATTCATGATGTCAGTCAACCTGGACAGAGGTGAGACATGCATTACTGCAGATCTCCCAGCGCACGCACGTCGACTAACGGAAATTGCGCCTTAGGGAAGTCTGACCTGAAGCCGCTCTGAAGGCTGGAAGTAAAAGTTTGCTGCTTGTTCCTTGTACCCTGTATATATGTATGTTAATGTGTGTGTGTGTGTGTGTGTGTGTGCTTGTGTGTGTGTTGCATGTGTGTCTGTGTGTCTGTGTGTGTTTGTGTGTGTTTGTGTGTGTGCTTGTGTGTGTTGCATGTGTGTGTGTGTGTTTGTGTGTTCAGTGTCTTCTATAATGCTTGGCATAGGGAGGGTCCTATGGACACCATGGAGACTTTTAAAAAGCAACGACTGTCACTGGAGGAGAGCCTTCCACAAACCTTTTACTGCGCCACGCACAAGCACACACAGAGAAGCACATGAACACACGCAAGCAGACATACACAGAGAGAGAGAGAGAGAGAGAGAGAGAGAGAGAGAGAGAGAGATAGAGAGAGAGAGAGAGAGAGAGAGAGAGAGAGAGAGAGAGAGAGAGAGAGAGAGAGAGAGAGAGAGAGAGAGAGAGAGAGAGAGAGTGAGAGAGAGAGAGAGAGAGAGAGTGAGAGAGAGAGAGAGAGAGAGAGAGAGAGAGAGAGAGAGAAAGGGAGAGAGAGAGAGAGAGAGAGACCACACACGTTTCTGCAACACACACAGATCAATTAAACAGGCACGAAAAAAGACACAGGCATACACTATTGAGCATATCTGAATCCAGCACACACAGGCCAACACGCACACACGTTTGTGGACAGGCACAGACAAAAGGATGCATGGGTACAGATGCATATGCAGCCATATATACGCACACCTCAAGAGACGACTCACACACACACACACACACACACACCAATAGACGAGTCACACACACAGCCATATATACACACACACCTCAAGAGGCGACTTCTGCTCAAATGGAACCTTCCGTGAGCGGTGCATGTTGACAGTTGCTTGCATGGCTGCACACATTTGGAGCATAAGGAAATGGGAAAGAAATGAGCATGCGCTGTGGTTCATGATAAACATGGTTGGGCCATACGCAAAAGCAAGGATGATGATGATGTCTTGGCAGTATGTGCGTGTATGAGTGTGAGTGTGAGTGTGTGTGTGTGAGTGCATATGTGCGTGCACGAAGGTAGCACACCTGCCAGATCTACAGGCATGAATTGCACGTGCATATACGTATGTGTGCGAGTAAGTGTGATTGTGTGTGTGTATGAGTGTGAGTGTGTGTGAGTGTGTGTGTGAGTAAGTGTGAGTGCATATGTGCGTGCACGAAGGTAGCACACCTGCCAGATCTACAGGCATGAATTGCACGTGCATATACGTATGTGTGCGAGTAAGTGTGATTGCGTGTGTGTGTGTATGTGTGTGTGTGTTCCTCACCTGCCAGATCTACAGACATGCGCGCAGGCACTGTGCACCTCCCATGGTGTATGTACGACAGCAAATATGTGTGTGTGTGTGTGTGTGTGTGTGCATGCGCGTGTACGTGCATACGTGCATACATGCATGCATATGTACCTCATCTGCCAGATCCACAGACATGCGCGCACGTGTGTGTGTGTGTGTGTGTGTGTGTGTGTGTGTACGTGCATGCATATGTGCCTCACCTGCCAGATCCACAGACATGCGCGCGGGCATCGTGGACCTTCCTGTGGCCTTCGGCCCTCGCAAGCTGAGGCCTGATTTGGGTCGGTTGCCCATCGCCACCATGGAAGGGGCGGAGAGCAGTGCTGAGGGCGGGGTGAGCGTGGGACCAGCGGACAAGGCACGCACCTATGCGTGGACAAAGGTATTAAATAATAAGGAATGGAAGCTGAATTGTTTGTGTGTCCCTCAGCGAATGGTCTGTTTTGCAAGGGGGACAGAGAGCAGTGCTGAGGGGGGGGTGGAGTATGGGGCTGGCGGACAGGGCACGCAACAATGGATGAACAAGGTTTTCAATAACGGT
>Ga0307974_1003388_pt1 | contig 11473 bp, 14 predicted proteins | sample OrgLakmetagen784_FD_201812 | JGI IMG/M metagenome (GOLD analysis project Ga0307974, IMG submission 201812) | Saline water microbial communities from Organic Lake, Antarctica - #784 | ecosystem: Environmental > Aquatic > Non-marine Saline and Alkaline > Saline | place: Antarctica: Organic Lake... | reverse complement strand
CCAAAGCTTTGGGGGAGGAGAATGGGCCATGTTTGTTGTATGGGTATGATTATGGGTTTGTGTTTGGTTTTCTATGTCTTCTTTTGCAAGCCAGTGGATGTTGTACAAGGGATTTCCCTCAGGGCCTGCTGTTCTGATGGAGGTGTCAGCATTGTCGGCGTAGGTGGTGGCTGACTTTTTAGCAAGGGCGTCGGCATGTTCATTACCAATAATACCGGCATGGGACTTTACTTTGAAGAAGTGGATGGGCGATGGTGATTGGCGGATTGCTTTAGCAATGGATTGAAGAACATCTCCTTGGATGTGGTGGTGATGGAGATTCGGGTGTGAGAGCTGCTTTTTGATTTGGTGCAGTGATGTAAGGCTGTCTGTGGCCATATGTGTGCAGCCGTGTATGACTGCAGCTGCTATAGCTGCTAGCTCTGCACGTGAGATGGTGTTGGTTATACCCATGCCTTTTGGGTTGACATAGTGGGAAACGTTTAAGTGAGGGTGGTATACACCTGATCCAATGTCTTGCCCTACTTCATTCTTTTGGAGGCTGCCATCAGTGTAGGTCCAATCCCGCCAATCTTTTACTTTACGGGTTAGGTTTTGGCTGGAGCTGTTTTGGGGTGCTTCGTCGATATTACAATTATGAGGTTGGTCAGTGCTCATCAGGGCAATTGTTTTACCTGGGCCTTCTGAGGCTTGAGGGTGGTCATTTGGTAGCTTATTTCTTTGTTGAGTCCTGAGTGATGTCTAGAACCTAAGGTTGTTTGATAGGGATTGATGTATGTTTTGAATTTCCCACTTTGCCTCAGGGATTTCTTTGGCAAGTTCTTTTAGCCAGTCTTTGTTGTGAGCATTGAGGCAGACCCTGCCCTTGGTGTTCCATATGGCAATGATCTTCAATTCCCAGGTGTGTTTGGAAAGTGGTATTTGTATGTTGTTCCAGAAGGGCACTTTCTCATAATGGAGTTGGTTTGATGGGATGGTGCCCAGGAATTTACACATGAGTGGGTATTTGCGGTCAAGTGATGCATAGGGATTTGTGGTCATCTTTTAATTCCAGGAAGGGAGGAGCATTAATGTGGCTGTTTCCTCTGTGCTGACAGCAGCAGAGTAGATGGCATGTCTTGTAGCTAAGAGCATGGTGATTTCATGGTAAATGGGATGGCAGATGGAGAACCCAGAGAATCGGGAGGAGAAGGCATTGGTGTTTGCCCCAAACACACTGTCCCTTGGGTGCTCACTCCAGTAACGGGGGAAATTGGGGTCATAGTCGAGGGGGGATGCCATTTTTTCTTTAGTGACCAGGGCCCACTTTTGAAAGGCGGTGGTGATGTGGGAGGGGAGTATCCGTGCAAAAGAGTCTTTAATTCATTTGTTCGTTTATTTAGAGGCAGAGGTGTCTTTACGTGCAATGAGGCCTGCAAGTTCTGATGCAAAGCTAAATGGGAGGAGGTTGGACGTGATTGTGTAGACCGCTGCATTTTGCCCTGTGAAAGGCCTTTCGTAGTATGTTAAGGCGCTCGGGAGTAAGCATACCTTTATACTTTCCATCGACATTGTAATTACAGGCTTTTGTGTCAGTGTACACTTCAGAAGTCTGGGGAGGATAGGGTACTCTTTTCTTGATACTCCATGAGATCAATGGTTGTGATCCATTACTCACAATGCCCTGTGGCCGTAATGTCAGCCTGTGGGTTGGTGGGTTGGATGTCAAAGCTAACTTTGTTCCAAAGATCGACATTGTAGGGTTGGTACGCATTGTCCTCTTGGATGGCAGAGAACCCTTGTTTTTGAAGATCATTTAGGTGTTCATCTGGTGCAGGCTGAGATAAGTTTGACGTGGTGATTTGCTTTTCATAATTTTGGAGGCTCTGCTTGAAGCTTTCACACGTGTTTTCTATTCTTCTGGCTCCAGGTTGGGTTCCATGAAACCTCCACAAGCTCTTTTTTCTGAGAGTAGAGGATACGATTTTTCTTTTCATTTTGGTCCAAATTGATACAAGCATGGCAGGCCCATGAATTATTGGCATTGATAGCTTCCCTTTCAGTGGCGTTGCAGCAGCTTTTTTTAAGGAAGCATTGCCAGTGGTAGGTACGGTTGCAGATGTCACAGATGTTCATGTTTTGAAAAGGTGGGGAGAGGTCTGGAGATTCAAGTCCTGGATGGTAGGAGCAAATTTCACAGCTTGCGCACTTAATTTGGCTCCGGGCAATAGTCTTACTGGATTTGGGCACTAGTCCAACTGATTTAAAGAGGGGTAGGGCCCATCTTTCAATATTAATGGGGGCATAGTAAGTGTGGTATTGTTTCTGTCTTAGGGGTGTATCATCTCTCTTTTCTTGGGGGTGAAGAACCTCCAATTATCTATGTGTAGGATGGCCATATCATTATAGTAGAGTGTGTTGATGGCCTCTGTGGGTGTCATTGAAAAAGCCTTATCCTTCTTGTAAGTCCAGAGTTCTTGTTGAATATGCGTGGTGCGCAAGGGGGTCAGGTTTAGGCTAGGGAGGTTATGGGGTATATCGAGGACCTCACATCTTCTTTTCCTTTGGGGTCTGCGCTGTGATGATACTGCCGGGTGGTCTGAAATCTCAAAGGTTGGGTTGTTGTGTATCTGGTAAGTTATCGGGTTGATGTTATTGATATGCTGAGTGGGAGGAATGATTATTTGTGTGAACGCTTGTGTTGCATGATGGTCGTGGCTAGTAATTTGTGAGCGTGTGGTGCGTTTGTTTGGCTGACTGTTTGTAGGTTGTTCAGTAGGCTAAATTACTATTTGTGAGCTCAATGCAACAGTGTCTATGGTTTGAGTCAGGGGCGTATGTTGCTGACTTTCTGTTTGGCTGCGTGTCCTCTTTCTGGTACTGAAGAGGGTATCTTTTGTATGCCGTGTACGCTTTGCTTGTTGGTCTTGGGAGAGAGTGGCCAGTTGGTTAGTGGGTGCAGTGTCAGAGAGGCAAGTAATAGCTGTAGTTTGTGGCAGTGGTATTGGCGATGTGCTTATAGAGTTGTGGTTCCTTTTTGTTTGGTTGGATACCCTTTGTGAGTAGCGTTGTAAGCGCGGCGTTTCCGTTTGTGGTGAAGGTGGAGGCCCTTCCACCGTTGTGGCGAGGAAGTGTTGTGTTTGGGGAAGCTCAGTGCGGGATATGTTGCCATGTGCTGTGCGTTTCCTGGGCCGAGCATTGGATTCTGTACATTAAGGGGTAATTTCTTCTAAAAATGAAGGTGTTGGTACGTTAACGTGACTTTGAGTTTCTGTTTGAGGTTTGGTTGTGATTATAGAGGAGGCAGGGGATGTTTGCGGCTCTGAGTATGGTGTGTCAAAAACAGAGGATTGGTTGGGATGTCCGTTACTTGTTGATGGATCTGTGTGTGTATCTGAGCTTGATATTTTCTAAAAAATATGCTGTTTCCTTTCAGGGCTAAGTGGAGCTTGCTGGCGTGGATGCAAGCAAGTTGACGTGCTCGCATATGTAGGTTGAGTTGCCGTTTTATTGGTAGCGACGTTCCTTCTCTTGTGGAAAGGAATGTAGTGGCAAGGGCCTTGACTTGGGCGACCTGGTGGGTCAGGAGATGCATGGTCACAGATTGGTGACGTTCAGAAGGGTCTTCTAGGCTGGTTACAAGTGCTACTGCTGAGCGCCTGTGGTATTCCACATAGATGGAGGGGGCACCCAATCCAAAACTATGGACATCTTCACGGATCATGTCAGTCAGTGTGCTTCGCCATAAGTTGTGTTTGCTTTTGATCACCCTTCCTATCATTGCATCCCACTCATCCAGGTCTGGGTAGGAGCATGGTGTGACAGCAAAATCATAGGCCAGACTAGGGATGATTGCTGTGCGTATTATGTTTAGTGTTTGCCGTGGTGAGGCATAAGAGCCTTCAAGGGCGTCAAGCTTTTGCTTTAGGGTTTCGTCCATGCGCCTGTGCTGGTGCTTCCAATTGAGATCCGTCGTCAGTGTTGCTCCTAGATAGAGGAAGGGGGAGCTGGGTGTGATGTATTTTGTTGCCTGGTTTTGAACCAGTATGTTGTTTTTAAGTCGATATTCGAGTGCTTCAGACGGTGTTAAGCCATTTTGTCTTTAGAGGGGGACGCATTTAGGCTACCCGTGACTTTGGTTTTACTGCCAGATATTATCAATCCGGTTCAATTTGAGTAAAGGGTGAGTTTATTTGCTTGTACTTAAAGGTTTTTCAGGTTACCCGTGGGGCAAAGGAGGTCGTCTGCAAAGGAGGCGCTGCTAATGTTGTTGGCCAGATGCGTGTGAAGCTCGTTATCTTTGGGGATGCAGGTGTGGACGTAGACGCGTACTCCTACATGCAGCCATCGCAGGAGGAGTTCCATATAGAGAAGGAAAAGAAATGGGGAGAGGGTGTCTCCCTGGATCGTGCCTCTCTCTACTGGTATTTGACCTGCGCAGACCCCTGAGGGAAGCTTGAATTGGGTGGTGGCATTCTCATAGAAATTTTTGACAGCATCTATGGCGTCAGTCGGGAAACCGAGGTCATACATTATCCAGAGCATACAAATCGCGGTCAGTGGTGTTGAAAGCTGAGGTAAAGTCCACAATAAGGGCGTAGATGTCGTGAAAGAGTTTGGCATCTTTTAGTGCCATAATCACGTTTTCGAGCTGGTGAATGGGGTCTTTTTGTTTGCGAAAACCAGCTTGTGTGGTGCTGAGTATGGAGTTTGCTTCTGCATATTCGTAGAGTGTTTGTGATGAGCCGCATCCATAGTTTGTAGAGGGTATTTGCTAAGCCAATTGGGCGATAGAAAGATGCCTCCGTTTCATCTCCTTTGTTTTTTTCCATTAGTATAGTATTGCTGATTTTTTAAGCTTTTGGCGTGAAGCCAGTTGCCCACATAATAGTGAAGAGCATGTGTATGGTTTCCTGGATTTCTGTGAGTAGCATACGTAGAAGCTCATTTACAATACCATCAGGTCCCGGGGATTTGTTGTTGCTCAGGGTTTTAATACATTCGCTAAAAGCACTTTTGTCAAGTATAGAGGAATGTAGCCATTTTCTATCTTCAGTGCCATCTGATTCATCTTGCGTGATTTTTGTTTGTAATTTAAAGGGGTATACTTCCTGACTCGTTCTCTGTGTGTTCCCATGGGTAGTTAGGTGCTTCTTCAGGTAGGTAGGTGCCGTGTTTAATGTAAATAGCTTGCCGGAGTCTTTAAAGTACTTTTCAAGGAACTGGGCTTGTTTGGTGGGCTCAGTTTCAATTTTGCCTGTCTCAGGGTCTTTCACAGCTTGGAGACTTGCCCGTGGCGGTGCATATTTATCTTTTAAAATGATTTCTTCATGAGCTTTCTTCGATGCTTTATTTATCAGCTGCTGCTGCTTTTTACGAGCAATATTGCTGTCTATTTTGTTGTGTAGGGCATCTGTATTTGTGATAGCTTGCCTGCTTTCCGTGTATATGTCATCTAATTGTTTATTGAGGGTTTGATCAGGCACGATGTGCTTAATACCTTGAATTGCCTTCAGGAGCGCTGGGTTGGTGCTATTTTGTTGTAAGATTGAGTTTTTTTTATAAGAAGTTTCCGCTCCTTGAGCGTATTCGCCGACTACTTTACCACGGTATCTTCATCTTGATCTGTCCAAACATGTTATGTGTAATGTCAGTAGACTCCGCTTGCGTGCGCATACTTTGAAAATTGAGGCAGCAGCGTGGCTTGAAGGTGGTTCGCGCATATGTGACTAATGTCCTGGTGAAGATGAACATGTTCAGGACAAGGTGCATGCTCTTTTATATTGCCAAGACCATAGAGTTTGTGAGCTTAGGAACCGAAATTTCCTTTCTGTTTAAATCTTTTTTTGAGGACTTCCAACCATTTTTGCTGCAACAGGTCAAGGACCAACTTGTTCATGATTTCCTTTCTCAGCAGAACAATAGACTTATTCTTTTTCTTTCTGAGCTTATGGATTTATTTGTGGCTGGCCGAGACCAGTCAGCAGCCGATCAGCAGCTAAACAACCTGGCTGAAGGTCACCCATCATTGTAATCATTGTAACCATTATAAGAAGTCTCCGCTCAGACGCCCTAGAGGCATATGTAGCGATGTAACCTTTGCTTTCCTTACCTTACCTTACTTTGCAGTGACGGTAAATTGATCTGACAAGTTTGTCTTTCTGTCCTTTCTTGTTCATAGCCACAAGCCCTCGATGGCCACTGGGGCCGTGTCTGTTTTTCTGTCTTCAGTTCAGGTGTTGCATCCCTTGCTACTACAGTGCCTTAGTTATATTTATCGTGCTATGTCTTGCATCTGATCACAGTCTTTGACTCTGTGGCCCCCAGTGCTACAAGGTGCTTGGCTATGACATGTACCAGATTCTCAAGGTTATGAGAATTTGTTTGGATGAGACAAGGGCTGAGATCCATTTCAGGTCCTCAAAGAAGTGTACATAATTCTCTGTAATAATACACATGTTGGAGAGTTTGATGCTAAGCAGCTGCCGCACCCGCATATTGGATCTTAGGAGGCGTCTCAAGGGAATGGTTGACACTTTGTTTTGTGTTTGCAGATAAAAGGCTTTTTGTCTAAAGAGGGCTACTTGGCCACGGAGTCTGTTACTATCATGGCTCATGCTGTGTATTCAGAAGGCTTCGGCATTTCTTATATGATATTCCACTGAGATTGAAGGGCATCTTGAGCCAAAGTCGTTTTTATTCCCTCGGATCAGCATACAGTGGTCGGGGTGCTCTTCATGAACATAAATCTGTGCTTGACCAGGCTCTCAATTCTACTGTTCCATCGGCTTAGTTGGCTGCGAATTCTATTAATACCAACAGCAGAGCATCTTTCCTGCCAAGGGCTGAGCAAGCCTAGACTACCGATGACTGAGCATCCCCCTGGAAGTGCCGTGTGTTTTGAAGCCCTTGTCTGCTTCTAGGTGTCGATGACGCCGTCCAAGTTTGACCGCCCAAAGTACCCAAAGAAGGCACAGCACCGCCCCTGTCACGGCCACACCACTCAGGCCCAAATGCAGCTGCACATCTGCACGGCACGCATGCACGTAGTATGCGCACAAGGGAGAACCAGTTGGTTGTAAAAGAGATGGTGCTGGAAAAGGAAAAAACGAAAAAACTACGCAGGCAGTAAAAATTACTCCCCACATTAATTAAGGAAAAGGAGCCACTTTAATACCGGGTACCGGGTACTGTAAAACTCCTCCAACAACGAAAAAAGGAAGAGATCAATGGGGATCAGGAGGGTTGCAAGATTGACCTGAAACCGTCTCCTGATGATAGCTGATAATAGTGCTGGAAAGGGCACATCTGGTATGAACAAGTTTGCGCGTCATTGACAGAATGAACATGAAGCTTGGAAGCAGGTTTCTTAACTCTTTGAGAATCAAGAACCAGCTCCTTAAAAGGCTCCAGCGTGTTATTGTTGTAGATAGTGCCACCCACTCCCAAAAAGATGTTGTAGAGGGTAACGAGACGGCACTGCCCCATAGACAGGCACAAGTAGCACGGTATTGCACATGGTGACCAACATTTGAAGCAACAAGCAGGAGCCTAAAAAAAAACATGACAGTCACGCGCAAATTTTAGGCCTCCGGCCCAAAATGGCCCTTCCCCCCAAACTCCCCTTTCTGACCCCATCCACTTATAAAAGGGTGTCAATCTGCTCAGAATGTAAGCAGCTATTTGCCTGCACAGTTCTCTTGCCAAATAAGTGAAAACCTGAAGAGCTATAGGGCAAAAACTGATATGCGTACGCTCTTGCACTGACCACCTGTTTAGTGCACAAATCCAGCCAAAACCTTTGCTAAAGCACTTTTTTACTTTATTCATGCAACTTATGCGAAATGCAGTGTGTGAACTGCATGTTTGGAATCAACTGCTGATAATTTGCGTGAACACACCGCCGCAGCCTACTTGGGGGCATTTCATGCATTTCTGTGACCAGGCATTAAGATCCCCCTCTTTATTCAAATCACTCAACAAGGGCGCCCATCAAACGGGCTTGAACTGAGGAATCCAACAGATTTTTAGTATTTGCTGGAAGTGGTTCAATAAAATTCTGGAGCATCCCCTCAAAATTCCCCGACCCCCCCTGGACACCCCCCCCTTCCCCCGCCCCCCTCAAAATCAACTCGTTTATATACCAATCGTTAGCTTTTAACGTCAAGATTCCGAATATGTAATTTATATTTCATTTGACACGTGACATGAAAAAGTTATGATACTTGCAGGCTCCTGCAACGAGCATGCACAACTTCAAACTGTTTTTGCCACTTAAATTTTTCCTACAGGTGGCCCTCTTAAGTTGCATCTCAAAGCGAATTGGTCACACACTGATACAGGGTACTGCTTCAGAAACAATCCTTTATCATGCACACATCTGTCGGCCTAAAAGGGGTCGCATCATCCTGGTATTAATGTGGGGAGTTGCTGTTCACTGCCTGCGTACTGTTTCCTTTTCTTTCACACAGAATGCGTGACCATCTTGCGCCTTGTGCACAACTCAGGATCGATCGATCACAATTAGCTCGATACGTCTACACACCGGTCAGCATGTGCACACCTGTAAATTTGGCAGACTTTATGCACACCCGCACCTAAAATTTCGAAGGCCGCTGCGGCAACGGTGTCTCCCAGCCGCTGAATCACAGAGTCTATGGCGAGCTTGGCCTTGTACTTTTCCTCCCGTGTGACCACAGTATAGAGCACCTGCATGTTTTATAAATAAACTTAAGGTGCAAGCAAGTGTGTGTGTGTGTGTGCATTGTTGCGACCACAGTGTAGAGCACCTGCATATTTTATTAATGAGTTTAAGGTGCAGACGAGTGTGTATGTGTGCGCGTGTGCGCGGCCACAGTGTAGAGCACCTGCATGCTTTTAATAAATGTAAGGTGCAAACGCATGTGTGCGTGTGCGTATGTGTGTGTGTGCGTGTGCACGACCACAGTGTAGAGCACCTGCATGATTTTGTTCAATTAAAAGTGCAAGTGCACGAGCGCGTGTGTGACCACAGTGTAGAGCACCTGTAGGTTATTATATGTATACAGGTGCACGAGCGCATGTGTGTGTGTGTGTGTGTTTACAAGCTTGAACGTGTGTGTACCTATATGTGTGCGCGCGTTGTGTGTCTGTGTGCATGTGTACATGTATGTGTGTATATATGTGTGTATGTATGTGTAATACATATGTGTGTGTATGTGTGTGCTGTGTGTGTTACCTGTGCATGCGCGCATGTGTGTGTGCGTCCACATTAAATGTCATAGTTCATATGAGGGCTTGCTTATTTAAAGCAAAAGCCTAATCGCCTCACGTGCTGGCTCAAAAATGCTGTGCAAACTTACAGCTTTGTGCGACACTTCTGCTTAGGCCACAAGAGCACACACACATATACACACCAAAACAAACACCCAAATACACGCACACCATGCTGGCTGAAAAACGCTTTTGCCTGCCTACGTCTAACTGGAGCACACAGCACACAGAAAGACGCTCGCTCACGCAAGCACACCCAACCGTCGACTCACCTCACGTGCTGGCTTCACCATGCTGTAGCCAATGACCTTGCGCAGTACTTCTGCCAAGGCCACACTGCTCATGCAAGGGCGGGCTCCCACCATGAGGATGCCAAGCGCGCACACCATGGGCATGGTTGTCAGGGAGAGCGTGATACCCAGGTGGCGCAGCAGGCGGCCTGAGGTGTGCATGCGCATGTGCAAGTGTGCATGTGTGCAAGTGTGCATGTGTGCAAGTGTGCATGTGTGCAAGTATGCATGTGCAAGTGTGTTTTTGCAAGTGTGCATACGCAGGTGAAGTCATGAACAGTAAATAATAGCTTGTGTGGAATGTGTTGAGTGTTGAGTACATGTGTGCGTTTGTGTTTGTGTCAGTGTCAGTGTGTTTGTGTGATACAAGCCTCAGTCGGGATGCTATCCAGAATACAAAGATCAAGAGCCGGTAACATGCGTACTTCATCTTGACATGAATGAATGAATAGGAACCGACGTGCCAACAATGCAAGTTTGAAACCACTTCATTAGCAAGCCCCAGATAAACACGCGAGGGGGCGCCACCTGGTATTTAGCCTTAATCGAACCACGCGGGGCCTTGCAAGTCCATTATATAGTTTGCTTGTGAGTATTTGCACAGAGGGGTCATAAGGCGCAGGTATATATGGCTGTATGGTGGCTAACCACCCATCATGGCTTTTCCTTACGACACCCTGCATAATTAGCGTTGTTTGCCCTGCAGGGTGAATGCGTTTTTGGGATACATATCTCAGTTTACCCCTTCCCATGCAAATAATGTTTACCCCTTCCCATGCAATAAATTTGCTCGGGAGTTAGAAGGTATGAGAATCAATAATATAATAAACAAATTTTTCTAAGTTTGGGGTGCCAAATGAGTACGATAAGGTACGGTATGTTAATTGTAATCTTACACACTAACAGCGTGCCTAGTAAACTGCATCACATGTATACTGGTGTGTGTATGTGTATGCGCGTGCGTTTGTGTGTGCGTGTGTTTGTGTGTGTGTATGTGTGTGGGCCTGGATACAAACGTGCTCACGCTCACACAGACATACAACCCCACACGCATACGTATGTATTTGCACATAGGTACATGCATTGCGCACGCACAGTCTTGCACGCACAGATACATGCAAACACACGCTCACACACAGGTGACCACGCACACACACATCAGGCTCACCTGTAGCTAGCAGCTGTAGCCCGCAAATGAGGACTGCGCTGAAGGAGTACACAGAGGCGAAGAACTCGGTGCGATCGTTTGCGGCCTTCACCATTGTGGCCACCACAAGGGAGCGCTGGAAGTACATGAGGGAACCTGCGTGTGTGTTGCGCGTGTGTGTGTGCATGTATGCATGTGTGTGTATGTACGTATGTACATCTAATTGTGTTTATGCATGCCTGAATGTGTGTGTATGTGTGCACGTGAAGGGGCGTGTGGCAGAAACAGCTGGAGAAGGAGAGGGCTTACGCAGCAAGGGAGGTACATACATCTGTACACAAGGTATCGTTACATCTCATGCCTCAGAGGAGGCAAGACAGAGGACTGCACATGCAACAAACGCACGTTTCCGTCTAACCACACACAGTGCGGATCACGCACACACACGCAACGCAACGCAAACACACACGCGCACACACACGCACGCAAACACACACAAACACACACGTACACACACAAACACACACACACACACGCACGCACATCACGCACATCACGCAAGTGTCTAGATGTTGCAACAAGTGTGCAATCCTCTCTACTACTCCAGCACACGCGCCTGACCATACACACACGTCACGCACTCCCCACCCACCCACAAACGCACATACACACCCTTCACTCACCCACAATGTACGTCATCAGCAGGTACCCACACAACAGCGTGAGGTAGCTGGATGCGGCGATGAGAGCAAAGCCTTCTGTTACGCCCGCCACCTGCTCCTTCAACCAATCCCTGCAGCTCTGC
>Ga0307974_1003387_pt1 | contig 11474 bp, 9 predicted proteins | sample OrgLakmetagen784_FD_201812 | JGI IMG/M metagenome (GOLD analysis project Ga0307974, IMG submission 201812) | Saline water microbial communities from Organic Lake, Antarctica - #784 | ecosystem: Environmental > Aquatic > Non-marine Saline and Alkaline > Saline | place: Antarctica: Organic Lake... | reverse complement strand
CCCCCCTACCCACCCATTACCTGGAGCACACGAGCACGCAGGTCTGGGTTGTTTACGTCTTTCAGGTTGAACACCAGGGAGCGGAACTTGGTCTTGTACTCCTTGCTAAGTCCACCTGCAGTTTAAACAGTCCATGAAACCACATACATTTTTTTACAGAAAATAGGGAGCCGAAAACACTCCTGTACTCCTTACTGCGGCCACCGGTTTTATAGAAAGCATGCAACAATACACACGAATAAAATAATTTGCTTGGCTAGCCTTACTGAGGCTTCCTGCAGTTCCATTCAACCACATACACACATGTGCACATGTGCACGCACGAGCACATGCACGCATGCATGCATTCACACATATGCATACACAAATTCGTGCACACACACTTACGCACAAATGCACGCACACACACACGCATACACGCGCACAAACGCACCATGCGCCTGGAATAGGGCAGTCTCCACAGCCAGACCCACTTCAGATGGCACTGCGATTTTGTCGGCCTCGATGCCTTCACGGTGAAGTTCGTCTGCCGCAACCTGTTACAGCAGAATCAAAAACACGCAAACACCAGTCTGATAATAAGGGGATGTGCATATTTATTTAAGAAGTAGTACGTCTGCCGTAACTGTTAGGCAACTTTACAACAGGACAACACACAAATTCGACACCAAAAAGATTGGCCAAAGGACATACAGCATGCCGTCACGTGCTAAAATTGTAACAACTGCACTGTATGCATGGTGTCCCTGCTAATAACCGGGTATACGCGTTTACGTGTATGCATGTTTGGTTTTGGCCAGCCCTACACCTATGCCTCTGCATGCTGCACCTCTTTTAACAGAAATAGCCAGGGATGTGTCATTCGGTCTTTTGGGACGTTCAATACCGTAAAATACGTGTTGAGGTAGGAAAAAATGTTCAGGGATTTGAACCTGGAATGCTGATTCATTCAAAACAGTTCGACTCAGTGCCTGTGAGTCTAGCAGCACGATCATGCACAAGGATGTATGCTTTTGCAACGCAGATCACTAGGGTTGGCCAGAATTGTATATATACACCGTATATGACCGTATATTATAAATACCGTACATAAACCGTATCCCTATGCTTTCAACGCAGATCACTTGGCAATCAGAGCCAATGATGCCTTCACAATTTGGTACATGCATTTTCCAGTTGCGTCACAGCCCTTTTTTTACTTGGTTTGTTTTGAGGTTCACCTCGTTCTCATAGGTTGAGCAGCCATTCCAGGTTGAATGCCTTTGTAGTCCAAACTAAACTAAACTAAACTTGGTACATGCAGGCGTCTTTTTTTCACACGTATGTGGGCGTCTTGACACACATGCACGTCGGCTCACGGCAAGTTAAGACACCCTAAGGCTAATGTGTAAGGTTGGCCAGAACCATATATATACGGTGTATATACATTATTTTTGGCAGGAAAATCACCAAATATGCGGTCATTTACGGTGTATATATACGGTTCTGGCCAACCCTACAAGTGTGCATGCCTCTGATGCTTGAATAAGGGTTGAGGAGGCATGCACAAGTTTGCAAGTACAGGAGTCTTGTCACATAAGCACGTCGGCCCACGACAAGTGCGTCAAGATGCCCTAAGGCAAATGTGCATGCCTCTGATGCTTCAGAAACGTCTGCTGACGTCTTTAAGCTGAAGTCAGGGTCAAAGAAGCACACACAGATGCGTCAAAAGCTTAAAGTATGCATGCCTCTGATGCCACAACAACGCCTTCAGGCTTGCTTTAATGAATATATGAAGTAAACCCTCCAAAGATCCGCAAGCTACTCGCCAGCAAGGCCTCAATAACACGACCATTCCACTCCACAAACTTTCTACACCATCCCCTCCTTGGGCCATTCAGGCACTAAAACACAAGCGACATACACACACGCACACATACATGCATACGCACAGGCATCCACCCACCCACACCCACACACTTGCACACGTGCATATGCACAGGCATCCACCCACACACACACAATCGCACACATGCATACGCACAAGCACCCACCCACCCACACAATCGCACACATGCATACACACAAGCACCCACCCACCCACACACACACTCGCACACGCACTCACACACACATACACACGCACACACACGTACACACACATACACACACACACACGCACACACACGCACACACACACGCACACACACACCTGCAGTGCAGCCGAGAGTTGCTCCCTGGCCTTCTTTCGCAGCTCAAAGTCGCTGTGAGACACGTGAGGCTGGAGCTACACACACAGAGGGACAGAAATGTACGCAGAAAATGTAGTGTTTGAGAAGTCAAGGGCACGAGCAAGCATTACAGAGGGACAGAAATGTACGCAAAAAATGTAGTGTTTGAGAAGTTAAGGGCGCGAGCAAGTATTACAGAGGGACAGAAATGTGCGCAGAAAATGTAGTGTTTGAGAAATCAAGGGCACGAGCAAGTATTGTGAAACACACTTCAGTTTCACAGGCGGCTGCGTGCATGGGGTGCTGGTCCTGGGGTGGCTACACATATAACACCACACAAAATTCGGTTTGAAAGGCGGCTGCATGCCTTAGGTGCTGGTCCTGGGGTGCCTACACATATAACACCACGCAGAATTCGGTTTGAAAGGCGGCTGCATGCTTTAGGTGCTATTCCTGGGGTGCCTACACATATAACACCACGCAGAATTTGGTTTCACAGGCTGCTGCATGCATGGGGTGCTGGTCCTGGGGTGCCTAAACATATAACACCACGCAGAATTCGGTTTGAAAGGCGGCTGCGTGCCTTAGGTGCTGGTCCTGGGGTGCCTACACATATAACACCACGCAGAAATCGGTTTGAAAGGCGGCTGCATGCTTTAGGTGCTATTCCTGGGGTGCCTACACATATAACACCACGCAGAATATGGTTTCACAGGCGGCTGCGTGCATGGGGTGCTGGTCCTGGGTGGCTACACATATAACACCACACACTTTTGGTGAAGATTTCACAGGTGGCTGCGTGCGTGGGATGCTGGTCCTGGGTGTCCTTCTTTGCTCTCCCCCAAAGTGTTCTTGCTTGCCCTCTCCAGCAGCAGCTCCTGTGTAAAACAGGGAGAGGGTGCGCGAATGTGTGCGCGTGTATGTGTGTGCGTGTGCATTTGTGTGCATGCGTGTCTGTGTATGTGTGCGCATGTGTGTGTGCGCGTGTGCATTTGTGTGTGTGTGTATGTGTGTGTATGTGTGTGTGTTTGTGTGTGTGTGTGCGTGTGTGTGTATGTGTGTGCGTGTGTGCGTTGCATACCACCTGCTGCCTGCACTGTTGTGCTCTCTGTATATTCTGTTGCTTTTGCTTCTTGCAGACGTGTTGCATGCACATATTACGGCGCGTTCGTCAGTCAGTCATATGCAACGCAGCTCTCCACATTTGCCGACAACCACCCGTCTGTCCCCTGCTTCTTTGTGTGGTCATGCAGCACCTTCAAAGGACACATCTGAAGGCCTCTGATGAGAGGAAGGCAAGGAAGCAGGCCCTTCAGCTCCAATTTTAATTCAAAAAGCAGATCACACACACACACACACACACACACACACACGAGAAAACAAGAACACACATACACACGTACCAAGCGCCGCCTTTTTGGACGGATCTGCTGAGGAGCGTGGCGAGATGATAGGCCTCTGAGCAACAGCACCACCACCACCTCCACCTCCGTTCCCTGATGCTGCTGCTGCTGCTGCGTGTGGAAACCCAGCAGCAGCTGCTGTGTAGGGCATGAGGCGGGGTTTCTTGGTGGCGGCTTCGTGTGCTGTGGGGTTGCTGTCAGGGGGGGGCCGCTTAAAGGGACGGTGCACCTGCGTACGTGAGTGTGTATACATGTGTGTGTGTGTATATGTGTGCGCGTGAGTGCGTGTTCATGGTTCATGAGTGTTTGTGTGTGTGTGTGTGTGCGCGCGCGCGTGCGTGGCGGGGGGGCGGCACACCCTTCAAATGACGTGTTACAGCGTGTATCCCATATGTTACAGAGATCAGCAACATCCCACATGCAACATGTTGAACTTCAAACGCCCCCCATGCCTTAAAAGCGTGTGGCATCTTTTTCTCGTCCCGGTACCTGAGCTTGTACCACAGCACGTGCAACCTATCTTCGTTACCAAATAACACGCACGAGTTAACTTACCCACTGCTCAAAAAATTATCACACAAATGTCATGCATGAGGAAGTTCCGTGCGTACCTGCTTGTGCCCCTCACGCTGCTTTGCCCTAGTCCTACATGAGAAATAATAATAGTCATGCATGAGAAATTTCCGTGCGTACCTGCTTGTGCCCCTCACACTGCTTTGCCATACATGAGAAATAATAATAGTCATGCATGAGAAATAATAATAGTCATGCATGAGATATAATAATAGTCAAACATGAGAAATGTCCGTGCATACCTGCTTGTGCCCCTCACGCTGCTTTGCCCTAGTCGTACATGAGAAATAACAATAATAGTCACACATGAGAAATGTCCGTGCGTACCTGCTTGTGCCCCTCACGCTGCTTTGCCCTAGTCGTACATGAGAAATAATAATAATAATAGTCACATGAGAAATGTTTGTGCGTACCTGCTTGTGCCCCTCACACTGCTTTGCCCTAGTCCTACATGAGAAATAATAATAGTCATGCATGAGAAGTTTCCGTGCGTACCTGCTTGTGCCCCTCACGCTGCTTTGCCCTAGCTGCACGCACAGCCAGCTCCTCATCGCTGTCATCATCTGACAGCTGTTGCTGCCGCTGCCGCTTCGCATGCACGCCCCCCTCAGAGTCTGAGCTATCGTCGCTGTCGCTGTGTTTGTGGGTGTGTGAGCGTGTGTTTGATTGCTTGTGCAAGTGTGCATGCATGCTTGCGCGTGTGTGTAGTGCATGCACGTGCGCGTGAGTGCTCATATGTGAGCGCACTTACGTTTGAGTGTGTGTGTGTGTGTTTGGGTGTGTTTAACTCTTGAGTATGTATGTGTATGTGTGTTGTACCTGCTTTCATCAGAAGATGCATAAACCACAGTAGCCCTGTCAGCCTCGTCCACTGGAATCTCGCCTTTGTGCAATGGTGTGTCCAAAGGACGGAGCTCCACTGCATGTGGAGTATGTGCAGGCGTGTGCATGCATGCATGCATGCGTGTGTGTGTGTGTGTGTGTTTGTGTGTGCATGTATGTATATGTGTGTGTTGTGTGTGAATGTGTCTGTGCGTGTTTGTGTGTGCATGTATGTATATGTAGGGTTGGCCAGAACCGTATATATACACCGTATATTTGGTGATTTCCCTGCCAAAAACACCGTACATACACCGTATATATATGGTTCTGGCCAACCCCATGTATATGTGTGTCTGTGCGTGTTTGTGTGTGCATGTATGTATATGTGTGTGTGTGTTGTGCTTACGTGCATGCACAAGTTTGTGTGTGTTTGATTGTGTACGTGCGTGTGTGTGTGTGTTTGTGTGTGTATGCGTGTATTTGTGTTCGTGCGTGTGCGTGTGTGTGTGTGTGTTGTGCTTACGTGCATGCACAAGTTTGTGTTCGTGCGTGTGCGTGTGTGTGTGTATATGTGTGTGTGTTGTGCTTACGTGCATGCACAAGTTGTGTGTGTTTGATTGTGTACGTGCGTGTGTGTGTGTGTTTGTGTGTGTATGCGTGTATTTGTGTTCGTGCGTGTGTGTGTGTGTGTGTGTGTGATCTTGACTCACGGACTGCAATGTGGCCCTCCCTGATGACCTCCGCCGCGTTGATCTCCTCGTAGCTGTCCTCATCACAGTAGTGCACGTAAAGCAGCAGCTTCTTGCAGTCCACCTGCAAGGCAAGCATGAAGAAACAAGCAGTGGTTTTGGTGGATTGAGTCACAGCAGATGCAAAAGGAGCAAAGCGAGCCAAAACCCCAAGACCTACCTCATCTGCTACACACTTGTACCAGACTCTGTCCTCTGGCCAGAACAAGTGGACCTACAGGTGGGGTGAGAAGGCAATGGCATGTGTTTGTCTTTCATGTGTGCTTCAAAAGCCCGGTGCAAAATTCAAGCCTATGTTCATAGCCCGACTGCCACTTCGGGCGAACACGAACCACGCTAGCATTGATCAGATTATGGACTCGCTATCGGTTTAGCACCTCTTTGCCTCTGAGCGTGGGCCTGATGTCCTTGCGCTTCAGCTTGCGGTAAATGCTACGAGTTTGGTCGGGCTCCCTGAAGCCCAGGTCCCAATAGACTGCAGCAGGGTGTGTACACATTGTGTGTAAGGCAGGCCATGCAATAGGTGTCTTTGTTATCGGTGGGGGTGTACATGTTCATCATACGCATGGAAACGATGGCTGCCCTTTCCCTGATTACGAATCTCTGGGACATGCCTCTATGTTTCAGTGTCTAATTGCTGGCATCTCTTGTGGAGGACAGCACAGTGTGTGACTTTGTGTTTGCGCAACGTGCTTCCGTTGAGTGGCGCGCGCACACGCACACGCACGCGCCCACGTTTCGAAACACATACACGTGCACACACGCTTCTGGCCAATCCTGTCCTTCTCTCACCCTCCGCATCCTCAAACCGTTTAGGGGTCTTAATCTGCCGTTTCTGCCTCCCTGACATTCTTGCAAGAACACAGGTTTAGGTCTCCAGTGGCTCTTTCACAGGCCTTTGTGCAACCTGCTGGCTGGCATGGGGATTCCTTTCCAACGGCAATCACCAAAACTTTAAAAAAATTTGCTTGATGTGCTGAACCCTAAAACTCTACCAAACGGTTGAGCAATGATGATTAATAAAACTATAAATGTTAAACTAATCACACAGCCTGGGCGTCTAAGAGCTCAGAGCAGTCATGCAGCTGCTCAAAGGGGGAGCCACATGCCCCACCCAACCCCCCTCTCCCCCCCAGAAGTCTCTGCCTAACCCCATCCACTCATGCAGCAGCCATCAACGCAGCCTAGGCCGGCGGCGCGCACGTGCAGGAACGCTCAGCTCGCGTGCAACTGTGCAGTGTGCTTCCACCGCCTCAGCTGATCCGCTAGTAGCAGATACACAGCAAGTTGCAGCTGTCGTGGCTGCAGCAGCAGCGGCTGTTCCCCTGCCCACAACATGTGTTCCTGAGGACCTGGAGTTGGCCCCAGGGCAGTTGAGCACCATTGACAGAGTAGGCAAATGCCTGGATGTGGACACGTTCCGTTGCTTTGGCTGCGTGAAGGAGGAGTGCAAAGTGAGTGGGTGGTTGCGCGGTGCTGCAGGAGCTCACCACAAGCTGCGTGCAGCCTGCGCTCACTTGACTCACTCAGGGCAATCAGTACGCACTGTTTCATAGGCAAGTGCACGCAGAAGCACAAGCCTGCTCACTCTGCGCAGGTTCAGACCGGCTGTGCAGCTAACATGTGGCGCTTTGACAAGGACGGCTACTTGAGAGAAGTGCTGAAGGCGCGCGTGTATGACGTGGCGGTGAGTGTGACGGGGGATATGGAAGTTGTCTAGGGTTGGCCAGACCCGTGCATCGTATATTTGCACACCGTATATTTGGTGATTTCCTGACCGTATATATGGTGATTCCCTGCCAAAAATACCGTATATACACTGTATGCATGTAGTTCTGGCCAACCCTATTGTTGTCCAATAGTTATGCAAGGAGAGTGCTTGCAACGCTAGTAGTACGCGCAACACAGGGGTCTATCTCCTCCAGGAAAAGGACGTACGCGCATGTCGCCTTTTTGTGGTCCAAGTGTAAGCGTTACTAATTTTATTACTTGTCCTTACACAGTCTTGCCATCAGTGTGTAAACAGTTGCACTAGAGTGATAGAGACAGGCTGTCTATCCATCTATTATGCGTAGGGTTGGCCAGAGCCATACACGTATGCGTTTTATACATATACAGTTTTACACGGTAATTTTGGCAGGGAATTCGCTATTTATACGGTCATATACAGATAAACAGTGTTTATAAACGGTTCTGGCCAACCCTGAATATGCGGCTACATTAGCACCTGCACGCAACTTGTTCAGCTCATTTGCAGGGTGGGCCAGAATTGTATATCTGCACCGTAGATCACTGTACGTATGCTCTTGCTAAAAGTACCATACGTACATCGTATATAGGTATACACCAAATAGGTACCTATAAATGTATGATTCGGCCAACTCATTCGGTACGTGCAGCAGCTGTAGGGTTGTCATACCATGTTACGGGACATGTAGGGTTGGCCAGAACCATTTATGTACACCTTGTTTGATCGTATATTTGTAGGGTTGGCCAGAACCATATATATACGGTTTACATACGGTATTTTTGGCAGGGAATCACCAAATATACGTTCATATACGGTGCATATATACGGTTCTGGCCAACCATATATATTTGGCGATTTCCCTGCCAGAAATACCGTGTATGCATCGTATATATATGGTCCTGGCCAACCCTAGGTACGTGCAGCATTTCTTGCTGGGAGCTGGGAGTGTTCTAAACGTGCATTATTCATCTACGGTGTATGTATGGTGTATGGGAGCATGTATGTAGTATGGGAGTGTTCTAAACGTGCATTATTCATTTGCGGTGTATGTATGGTGTATGGGAGAATGTATGTAGTATGGGAGTGTTCTGAACGTGCATTATTCATTTACGGTGTATGTATGGTGTATGGCAGAATGTATGTAGAATGGGAGTGTTCTAAACGTGCATTATTCAATTACGGTGCACTTATATGATCCTGGCCAACCCTACACAGCTTTTAGTGTCAGGCGCACACGGTCGAGGGGACGCGAGATATATACATATACGGTAATGTACGGAATATATATATGTAATGTACGGAATATTTATATAATCATGGGTCACTTTTGGGCGCGTGACCTGGGTGAAGCAAGCTGCTATGTGGGCATGGAAATCAGCAGGATCATGCATCCCTTGTTGTATCTTCTACTGTGAGCAACACCATCAAACCGCTGTGGTGCTGATCTGCAGCTTTAGGCCCCTTTGGACAGCGAAAAAGCCTCCCATTACATATGAACAGGGTTGACCAGAACCGTATATATAGTGTATGTATTAGTGTGCATATTAGTGTATATACTATACACCGTACATGACCGTATATATGATGATATCCCTGCCCAAAATAACGTGTATACATCGTAAATATACATGGTTCTGGCCAACCCTACATATGAAACACCTTCACTGCTATAAATGGCTTTGACTGTGTCATACGTGGCTGCTGATCTGCAGATTCAAACCCCCTTGGACGAAGCGAAGAGGCTGAGCGCGGCCAGTGAGAACCGCATTCTGCTGAAGCGAGAAGACATGCAGCCTGTGTTTAGCTTCAAGCTGCGAGGGGCGTACAACAAGGTGAGGTTGATGTCAGCATGTTTTATTAGCTTCTTCTCTAAAACGGTCAGTCTGTGTTTAGCTTCAAGCTGCGAGGGGCGTACAACAAGGTGAGGTCAATGTCAGCATGTTTTATTAGCTTCTTCTCTAAAACGGTCAGTCTGTGTTTAGCTTTAAGCTGCGAGGGGCGTACGACAAGGTGAGTTGAATGTCAGCATATATGTGTAGCCCATATATACCATAAATATATATGTGTAGCTAAAGGTGGGTAAATAGGGTGTCTGATTTTGCCAGCGAGGCTCGGCGAGCCTCAACGAGGCTCGGCACTCGCTGGGGAGGCCCTAGTTGGTGCAATACGGTTAGAAAATCACTTTCTCAAATCTGCATGGATTGAGCCGAAATTTTTTATGTTGTTTGCTTATATATATATGAATGAATATTGACGTTGAGACCCGGTGGAAAATATGGGCGTGTTAGCCAGGAAAATTCGGTTTTCGTTTGCACCCCCCCCTGTTGCACACCCCTTTTAACTCTTCCTGGTGTTATATAATAATAAACCAGGGATGGGTCATACAGACCTCAGAGACGTTCAATACGGTAAAATACGCATTAAGTACGCAATACGCGTATAATACGGTACCGTATTTTATGCAATTTCGGGAGTGTTGAATTCTGACCCAAAATGGACCAATTCGCCCCAAAATCACCCAAAACGTTCCCGGTATAATATATTATATAATATCATTGGAAGCGCACTAAAAGACCGTTGTTGGGGGTGGAAATTGCCTAGAAAGGCCAAAAACCGGCAAAAACGGTAAATTTTGCGATCGTATAATACGGCCCAATTTGTTCAATACGGTAAAATACACGTTAAATACTATACGGCGTATTATACGAATACGCCGTATGACCCATCCCTGTAATAGACAATAATTGTTAATAAAGATACTTGGTTTAAAAGATGGGCCTGTCAGCCGATCCAGCCAAGAATATTTTGGATTTGGGAAATTTGGGGATTTCTGGGGAGATGGGGCTGATCCCGCCCAAAAAGTGGACACCCTCGCTGGCCGACGAGTGTATTCCACACCAGGAAAGAGGCTCGCCGAGGCTTGGCGAGCCTCACACTCGGCGAGTCTCGGCGAGGTCATGACCCACCCTTATGTATAGCCCATATATCATATATATATGTATATAAACAATTCTGGCTGACTGCAGTTACATGGTAAAGGTGCTCATCTGCCAGCGAGATATGGGAGACTACTTCATCGGTAACTTGAAACGCAGCAACCTCCGCCCGGATTGTGCATCAAAACTACACCTGTGCAGATTTGACATGCACACTTATTTGCTCATTTGCCTATAGACAGGCAATGCTTGCTGTGGGTGTGCGTTTTTCTCTTGCCACTTTTAGACTACTCTACACACACACACACACCTCGCACACATACACACACATACACATATACACGCGTCACACACACATACACACACGCACATACACAGCACACATATGCTCACAACACACTTACACACACGACCACTCAGATGGCCAAGCTACCTGCGGATGTGCGTGGCCGAGGTGTTATCACATCCTCTGCTGGAAACCACGCACAAGGGGTAGCACTAGCAGCATCACGCATGGTGAGTGCCCAGTAGTGTATGAATGTCTGTATGTGTGTGTATGTGTGTGTGTGTGTGTGTGCGTCCGCGTGCACATGTGCGTGTAATAATGTGTGTGTGTCCGTGCTAGTTTTGTGCGCTGGTGTGTGCACATGCGAATATGTGTGCACAAGTGTTAAAAAAGAAAACACACTGTCGAGTAAGTTATGCAACTGAATAGTGCTCTACTGCAAACTGCACTGATTCGGTTTTATCAGGTTAGAAATAGCAGTGGCACTCTCGCAAGCATGGACGCTAAGCAACCATCGATTATATGTACCTGATTAGCTTTTATTTAGCGAAAAATAACATGCTCGCAAGCATGGACGCAAAGCAATCATCGATCATCTGCACCTTAAAACGACATTGTTGCATGCTCCCATACGCAAAAACACACAAGCATGTACTAATGCACGCGCGCAAACACATACACACACACACACACACACAACCACAACACACACATACACGTACGCCACAGGGATGCAAAGCCACCA
>Ga0307974_1003383_pt1 | contig 11478 bp, 10 predicted proteins | sample OrgLakmetagen784_FD_201812 | JGI IMG/M metagenome (GOLD analysis project Ga0307974, IMG submission 201812) | Saline water microbial communities from Organic Lake, Antarctica - #784 | ecosystem: Environmental > Aquatic > Non-marine Saline and Alkaline > Saline | place: Antarctica: Organic Lake... | reverse complement strand
GACCGAGGATCAGAAAGAGGGGATGGCGGCCTTCGCCGAAAAGCGCGAGGCGCAGTTCCGCGACAAGTGAACAGGCTGCGGGCGTGTGGCAGGAGGGGCGTTGCCCCTCTTGGCCTTCGGCCGATTCGCCCCAAGGTATATGACCCAAGAAGAAGACAAGGCTTTGTTAACCCTGTCATGCCAGACTGGCAGTGCTGTACAGGCTGGGGGCCGATGACCGCCCAAGAAGAAGACGCGCCCGACAATTCTTCGTGGAAAAAATACCCGAATCCGACGCCGGCAAGATGTGATGCCGTCAGCTCGGTGCGCCTTTTCCCGAATGATCCGGCCTGACAATCACCGCCTCAATCCGGGGACATCGCCATTCATTCGGTCTTTTCCTCGAACAGACAGAGATCGCGGATCACACAGGTGGCGCAGGCGGGCTTGCGCGCGCGGCAGACATACCGACCGTGCAGGATAAGCCAGTGATGCGCGTGGCGCTGGAAGTCCACCGGCACGTTGTCCTCGATGGCGCGTTCGACCGCCTCGACGGTCTTGCCCGGGCAGATACCGCTGCGATTGCCCAGCCGGAAGATATGCGTGTCCACCGCCTGTGCCGGGTAATGCCACCACATGTTGAGCACGACATTGGCCGTCTTGCGCCCCACACCGGAGAGCGATTGCAGCGCCGCCCGGCTATTGGGCACCTCCCCACCATACTGATCCACCAGGATGCGGCTGAGCTTCATCACGTTCTTCGCCTTGTTGCGGTAAAGGCCGATGCTGCGGATATGTGCAATCAGCCCCTCCTCGCCGAGATCCAGCATCTTTTGCGGTGTGTCCGCGATCTGGAACAGAGTGCGCGTGGCGCGGTTGACCCCGACATCCGTCGCCTGCGCCGACAGCGCCACCGCGACCACCAGCGTGTAGGCGTTCACATGCGACAACTCGCCCTCGGGCTCCGGCGCGGCGGCCTGAAACCGGGAAAAGATCTCGCGGATGGTATGGAAATCGAGTTGGCGTGCCATCGTCGTGTCTATGACGCGATTTCGCCGGATGCGCAACATTCGGGTCGCGCGGGCGGCACGGACGGCCTATCTTGTGCGAAAGCCAGCAGGACCCGCGCATGACCGATCTCGACCAGACCTATCATTACAATGTCATCCGCCGTGCCATCGCGGTGATCGATGCGCGCGGCGATGCGCTTTCGCTTGCTGACCTGTCGGCCGAGATCGGCATGAGCCCGGCCCATTTCCAGCGGCTCTTTTCGCAATGGGTGGGCGTGTCGCCGAAGCGCTATCAGCAATATCTGGCGCTCGGCCATGCCAAGGCGTTGCTCGCGGAGCGGTTCACGACGCTCGAGGCCGCAGAGGCGGCGGGGCTGTCGGGGGCCGGGCGTCTGCACGATCTTTTCCTGCGGTGGGAGGCGATGAGCCCCGGCGATTTCGCGCGGCAGGGGTCCGACCTGACAGTGCATTACGGCTGGTTCGACAGCCCCTTCGGCACGGCGCTTGCCATGGGCACGGATCGCGGCCTGTGCGGGCTCGCCTTTGCCGAAGAGATCGGGCGAGACGCGACCCTCGCGGACATGCGCGCCCGCTGGCCGCGCGCCGTCTGCACCCATGCCCCGGAACGGATCGCGCCATGGGTCGAGGCGGCCTTTGCCGGGCGGGGTGACGTGGCCGTGCAGTTGATCGGGGCCCCGTTCCAGATCAAGGTCTGGGAGGCGCTCATGAGTATCCCGTCGGGCCATGTCACCACATATTCCAAGATCGCACAGGCCATCGGCCATCCGCGCGCGGTACGGGCGGTCGGCACCGCCGTGGGGCGCAACCCGGTGAGCTACCTCATCCCGTGCCACCGCGCGCTGCGCAAGTCCGGGGGCCTTGGTGGCTATCACTGGGGTCTGCCCGTCAAGCGCGCGATCCTCGCCTTCGAGAGCGCGCAAGCCGAGGGTTAGGCGGAATTATGCGCGCAATTCCGCACGTTTTCCGGTCAACGGGCCTTGGGTATGGACATGTTATTGCTTATCTTGAATCCAATCCCGATACATCGGGTCAGATCAACAACGAAGGTGTCACTCATGATCCGGTTCTCATTTCCTGCCACACGTACTCCGCTTCTTCTTCTGTCCGGTGCATCGCTGATGCTGGCAACGGCCTGCACCGATCCCAATGCTGTCGGCGGGCAGGATGATCGCCAGAAAACCCGGCAGGGTGCCATCGTCGGCGGCCTTATCGGGGCCGGGGCCGGGGCGCTTGCCAGCGACAACCGGGCACGCGGCGCGCTGATCGGCGGGGCGATCGGGGCCGCGGGCGGTGCCGTCGTCGGCAATGCGCTCGACCGGCAAGAGGCCGAACTGCGTCAGCAACTCGACAGCGATGTCGGGATCACCAATACCGGTGACCGGCTGATCGTGACCATGCCGCAGGACATCCTGTTCGCCGTCGACAGCTTCGACATACGGCCCGGGTTGCGCCAGGATCTGTTCAGCGTCGCCGACAGCCTGCAGAGATATCCGGATACCCGGGTGCAGGTCATTGGTCATACCGACAGCGATGGCGCGGCCAGCTACAACCAGCGACTGTCGGAACGCCGGGCCAACTCCGTGGCCAGTGTACTGCTGAGCGGCGGCGTGCGGTCCTCGCGGATCAACGCCGTCGGCCGCGGCGAGGAGCAACCCGTCGCCTCGAACCTGACCCCGACGGGCAAGGCGCAGAACCGCCGCGTGGAGATCGTCATCGTTCCCACCACCTGAGCACGGCACGGTCTGCAATCGCTCGATTCGAGTATTTTCGGCAAGATGACGCGGGGGGCTGTGACATCAGTCCCCCGCGTCCGTGACCTGTCGATCGCCGCGCAGGGATAACCACGCGAAGCGCGGCAGGCGCAGGACGAGCCGCCACAGGATATCGCCATATTCCACCTCGCCCGCCATCAGCCGCAGATACTGGTGGCGCAGGGTGGTGGAGCGACGGAAGGCACGCTCGAACCCGGGCGCGAGGCGGGGCAGAAAGATCAGCGGGCGGATCATCCGCGCCATGCGCAAGGCATGGTGGATCGGGCGCAGGCCGCGCCTGTAGAATCCGATGGCACGTTTGGGCTGGCCTGCCGAGAGTGCGTCGCGTGCCGCCTGCGCCGCAAGTTGGCCGCTTTTCATCGCATAGCCGATCCCCTCGCCGGTGATCGGATCGACCAGCCCCGCCGCATCCCCCGCCAGAAGCACCGCGCCCTTGCCAGGCGTCTTGCGGAAGGTGCCGAATGGCAGGAACTGACCCTTGACGCGGGCTTGGGGTGCGTCGATGCCCAGCATCGCGCAATAGTCGGCCATGGCGTGCTTCATCTGCGGATTTCGTGCCAGCAGCCCGCCGACACCCACCGTCGTCGTCCGGCGCTTTGGAAACACCCAGCCATAGCCCCAGTCGACGGCCCCCAGATCGATCCGGATCGGCGCGTCGGGGCGGACGTGCTCCCCGCCCGCCTCGATTTCCAGCCCGAACCCGATGCGCGCACGATCGAAGCTCTGGCCGAAAAGGTGCCGTGCCACCTGGCTGTTGGCGCCGTCCGCGCCGATCAGCACGCCGTAGGCCAGCACCCGGCCATCCTGCAGGCTCAGCCTGCGCGCGTCCGGGTCCAGCGCCGCCACGCCCTGCCCGGTGAAGTCCGCCGCGCCGGCCTGCAGGGCATGGCCGCAGATCATCGCGTCGAGGTCCCACCGCATCGTCGCACAGAGCGCGGGCGCGTCCCGGATCAGCCCGACGGGCCGTCCGCGAAAGCGGAAATCGACCTCGGTCTTGCGGTCGGCCGCCTCGAACGGCATCTCGTGACCGAAGATTTCGGCGTAATGGCGGCGTGCGCGGCCTGTGATCAGGCCACCGCAGAGCTTGTCGCGCGGAAAGGTCTTGCGGTCGATCAACGCCACGCGCAGCCCGGCCCTTGCGGCGCAAAAGGCCGCGGCACCCCCCGCCGGTCCCGCGCCGATCACGATCACGTCATAGCGATCCATGGCTCAGACCCCCGGCAGCGCATCGCGCCGGATCATGGTGCGCAAGGCAAAGCTCGACCGCATCGCACGGATGTTCGGCATCTGCATCAGCCCGTCCTCGAGAAACCGGTCAAAATCGCCAAGATCGGCGGCCACGACACGGATCAGCACATCGCGGGTGCCGGTCATCAGGTAGCATTCCATCACCTCGTCGAACCGCCGCAACCCGTCCTCGAACGCCTTGACCGCGTCGCGACTATGATGCGCCGGGCCAGCGGCGTTGGCGACAGCCCCACGACCGCCGAAAGGTCGGACAGCTTCCGACGCCCGTCGCATTGCAGCGCGGCGATGATGCGGCGATCGATACTGTCCATTTTCCCCAAATTGACCCCTGTTTATGGAGCAAACCCCCACCGGTCACCAGTAATCGACCGATACTCGCCGTTTTCTCGCGCATGATCGACCTTATGCTTAATCCAGAAAGGATGTCACCATGCTAACACGTCTGCCCTCGTCCACCCACGAGGAACTCTACCGCGTCGAGGATCGCGAGAGCGGCCTGCGCGGGTTCATCGGCCTGCATTCCACGCGGCTTGGCCCGGCCGCGGGCGGGCTTCGGATGCGGGTCTATGACAGTGACGACGCCGCGCTGACGGATGTGCTGAACCTGTCGCGCGGAATGAGTTACAAGACCGCTGCCGCCGGTCTGCCGCTTGGCGGGGGCAAGGCGGTGATCATCGGCGATCCGGCCACCCGCAAGACGCCCGAGCTGCTGCGGGCCATGGGCCGTGCCATCGACAGGCTCGAGGGCCGCTACTGGACCGCCGAGGACATGGGCATGTCGCCCGGCGACATGGCCGAGATCGCGCGCGAGACGCGCTATGTCGCGGGGCGCGATCAGGGCGATCATGCCAGCGGCGACCCCTCGCCTGTGACGGCGCGCGGCGTTTGCGACGCGATGCAGGCCGGGGCGATGCGGCTTTGGGGCAAGGCCGATCTCGCGGGCCGCGTCGTGGGCGTGCAGGGGCTTGGCCATGTCGGCTGGCATGTCTGCCAGCGGCTGCACGAGACCGGCGCGCGGCTGGTCGTGGCGGATATGGACGAGGGTCGCGTGGCACGGGCCGTCACGGCATTCGGGGCGGTGGCAGTGGCGACACGCGACATCCATGCGGCAGAGGTCGATATCCTTGCGCCTTGCGCGATCGGCGGCGTGCTCAACCCACAGAGCGTTCCGGAGATCCGCGCGCGCATGATCTGCGGCGCCGCCAACAATCAGCTTGCCTCGCCCGGGGACGCGGCGGCGCTGGTGGCGCGCGGCATCCTCTACCTGCCCGATTACGTGGCCAATGGCGGCGGGATCATCAACGTGGCGGCCGAAATCCTGCACATCGCCGAGCGTGACAGCTGGGTCGAGGACCGACTGTCGGCGATGCAGGCCAACATGGCGCGCATTCTGGCGCTGGCGCATGGTGAAGGTGTGAGCCCCGCGGTGATTGCCGATCGCATGGTCGAGGAAAAGCTTTTGCCGAAACCGGGCTGATCCGCGACTCCGAGGGTGTCGAAAATGGCCTTGAGCTGACGTTGGAAATGTCGTGACGAGCCGCGCATCGCCGGGGGGCGGTGCGGCGATCCAACGTTAATTCGGCAGCACTTTATCCCAGCCAAGTCAGGAAAAGATCAGAGCACAGCGCAGGTTGCAGCCAAGTCGCCGTGCCGGGGGGCGGCGTCATACCGGAGGCATGCTTCCAGCATGGCGATGCGCGGCGCCCTTCGGGCTTGATTCCGCGCGGGGCAGAGGGTCCAACGTCCCCTCAAGGCCAAAAAAGGCCCTCATGCCAGCATTCGGACCTCATCGCCCGCACCGCACCGCGACTGACCGCCTGCGATCGGACCCTCAGTCCCAGCAGCTCACCAGAACGGTCATCGCATTGGCGCGGTCGGTCAGCGCTTCGGCGGACATCATCCCGTCTTCGGAGGTCTGCCGCGACATGATACCGCCACGGCTCAGAACATCCTGCAGCGCCCCGTTGGTCGCGGCAAAGCTCACATCCTCGGGCAGGCTGCGATTCTCCATCCGGTGGGCCAGAAGCATGCCGAGAACCGAGCCGCCGGGATCGAGCACCGGCCCCCCGGCATCGCCTTCGAGCGCGGCAAGTGTCAGACGTTTCATGAAGGGTTCGCCGTTCAGCCCCTCGAGATCAGACACCTGCCCGAATGTCACGCTGGGCGCGCCCAGAACCCCGCCATAGGAATAGCCGGCAACGGCCACATCCGACTTCAGACGCGGTGTGCGCTCCTGAAACATGGCCACGCGCGCCGGTGCGAGACGGTTCTCGGGGCGCAGCACGGCCACGCCAAGCGCCTCGTCGATCAAGGCGATCTCGGCCTCGTGGACCTCGTCGATCGTGATCCGCCCGCAATTGCGCACCGCATCCGCGGTGGTCAGCACGGCGCCGCGATCATCGACATAAAAGCCCGACCGTGTCAGCCGCGGTTTGCGCACTTCGAGCCCGGCCACGAGATCGATCCGCTGTGCCGATGCATCGCCTTCCGCCGGGTCGAGCGTGCCGGGCAGCCAGTCGAAACTTTCCTGCATCTCCTGCAAGACACGATTGCGGCGTTCCTCGTCGCCCACCGGCCAGATCAGGGTAAAGCCCTTGATTTCGCCATCGCGCAGCCAGACCCGCGTGTGCGCAATCTCCAGCGCGCCCTCTCCGACCAGGGTGAAGCCGTCCCGCTCGCGGCTTCGCGGCCCGGTCTCGGGCACGATCTCAAGCGTCTGCATGACATCGTAAAGCCCGTTCAGGGTGGTCCGGTCGCCGCTCTGGCTGATCAGAAGCACACGCACATCCAGATCCCCCACGGGATCGAAATGCGCGAAGGGCGGCGCATAGCGCGCGAAATCGACCGCCGCTGTCGGCAGCTTCAGCGCGATTCCGGTGGCGCGGTCCGCGACCCGTTCCAGACCCAGACCGTCCAGAATCGCATTGTAGTCGCGCATCAACTCATCGTGCTGCCGCGTCGTCAGCACCCCGGTGGCCTCGAACCCGTTATCCTGTTGCCAGCGGGCCATGGCCGCCCGCGTGCCGCGTCCGAACGCGGCGTCGATCGCACCCTCATAGACCCCGGCCCAGGTCAGGGCCTCCTGCACCTCGAACCGGTCGTCGCGGGTGAGGCGGGCTTCACTGGCGCGGGCCTCGCGCATGGTCTCGACCGGGCGGGGTCGCTCCGCGGCGGCGTCAGGTGCGGGCGTGTCGGGGGTGCGCCTGTCATCCAGCGACGCGCCAACGGGCCAGAACTGCCGCTGATAGGCCGACCTGCGCGCGATATAGCTGTCGCGCGGGATCCGCCCCGCAAGGCGATAGTCGCGCAGCAGGCGCTCCGCCTCGTCACGTGGGTAAGGGCCGAGGGCGATCGCATACCAGCCGTTGCCAAGTGTGAACCCGCCCACCGAAGGCAAGGCCGCGGCGTAGCGCCGCGCGGCGTCACGGGCCTCCAGAAGGCTGGGTTTCGCCTCGATCTGGACCCAGACCGGTGGCGCACCCGCCCCGTCGCGGCCCAGAATGTCCTGCGCGCGGCCTGTCGTCGCGCCGGATGACACAATACATATCAGGATCAGAAGGATACGCAGCATTGGAGTTTTTTCCGATCGGACAAACACAGCATGAAGGCAACGCGCATGTTTTAGCAAAGTTCCCCGCCGATGCACCCCAATTATCGCACCGAATCCTGACAATATCCTGAATCCCGACAATCGCATCACACAGACACGCGATTGACCCTTCCTCTCGGGACGCCTAGAGAAAGGCGGCACTTTCAGGGGTGGTCCCCAAGGGTATCGCATGACGCAAAAGGCAGACAGACCGCGCAGCTTTCAGGAGGTGATCCTGCGGCTTCAGGGCTACTGGGCGGCGAAGGGCTGCGCCCTGATGCAACCCTACGACATGGAGGTCGGCGCGGGCACCTTTCATCCCGCCACCACGCTGCGCAGCCTCGGCCCGCGCCCGTGGGCGGCCGCCTATGTGCAGCCCTCGCGCCGGCCGACCGACGGGCGCTACGGCGAGAACCCCAACCGGCTGCAGCATTACTATCAGTATCAGGTGCTGATCAAACCCAGCCCGCCGGATATGCAGGATCTCTATCTGGGAAGCCTCGAGGCCATCGGCATCGACGCGTCGCTGCACGACATCCGCTTTGTCGAGGATGACTGGGAAAGCCCCACACTGGGTGCCTGGGGTCTGGGCTGGGAGGTCTGGTGCGACGGCATGGAAGTGTCGCAGTTCACCTATTTCCAGCAGGTCGGCGGGCATGACTGCCACCCGGTCTCCGGGGAATTGACCTACGGGCTGGAGCGGCTGGCGATGTACGTTCTGGGCGCCGATCACGTGATGGAGATGCCGTTCAACGACCCCGCATCCCCCATCCCGCTGAGCTATGGCGACGTGTTCCGCCAGACCGAAGAGGAATATTCGCGCTGGAATTTCGACGTGGCCAACACCGAGGTGCTGCTGCGTCATTTCGAGGAAGCCGAGGCGGAATGCGACGCGATCCTGTCGCAAGACGCCACCGACCCCCGAACCGGCCACCGCATCGTCATGGCGCATCCCGCCTATGACCAGTGCATCAAGGCCAGCCACATCTTCAACCTGCTTGACGCGCGCGGGGTGATCTCGGTCACCGAACGTCAGGCCTATATCGGGCGGGTCCGCACCCTGGCCCGCAAATGCGCCGACGCCTATCTGCAGACCGAGGCCGGCGGACAGGCGGCGTGATGGGCAAGATACTCGCGATTTTCCTCGCCCTCGCAGGCGTGACCGCCGGTGTCGGGATGTACTACCTGCAGGTCTACCACTTCTACGAAGAGGTGCCGGCGACCGGCGCGGGTGACGTGCAACTGACCGCCCGGGCGAGCGCCGCACCCGAGCCCCTGCCGCATGACGATTTTCAGGCTATCGACGCCGACAGTTCGCCGATCCGCTACCGCGCCTGTTTCACCACGACGGCCCGCCCCGACACGCTGAGCGAGACTTACGCGCCCTACCCCGCCGCAGAACCGCTCAACGCGCCGCACTGGTTTGACTGTTTCGACGCCGAGGCCATCGGCGAAGCGCTCGAGGACGGGCGCGCGACGGCGTTTCTGGGCACACGCGACATCGAATACGGCATCGACCGGATCGTCGCCATCACCGAGGACGGGCGCGGCTATGTCTGGCACCAGATCAACCGCTGCGGGTCGGTCGTCTTTGACGGCCAGCCCGCGCCCGACGACTGCCCCGAACCGCCCCAAGGATACTGACCGCCAATGCCTGATCTGCTGATCGAACTCTTCTCCGAGGAAATCCCCGCGCGCATGCAGGGACGCGCCGCCGAGGATCTGCGCGCCCGGATGACCGACGCGCTGGGCGAGGCGGGGTTGACCTATGCGGGGGCGGCCAGCTTTGCCACGCCGCGCCGGCTGGCGCTGACGGTGCATGGGCTGCTGGCGGAAAGCCCTGTAAGGCGCGAGGAGCGCAAGGGACCGCGCGTCGATGCCCCTGAAAAGGCGATCGAGGGATTTCTGCGCGGCGCGGGCGTGGCCCGCGAGGATCTGCAGATCCGCGACGAGAAGAAGGGGCAGGTCTATTACGCCAGCATCACCCGGCCGGGCCGCCCGGCGGCCGAGATCGTGGCCGAGGAACTGGAAAAAATCATCCGCAGTTTCCCGTGGCCCAAGTCGATGCGGTGGGGCACGGGGTCGTTGCGTTGGGTGCGCCCCTTGCACAGCATTCTATGCATCCTGACCGACGACGCGGGCGAGGCGCAGGTGGTCGACATGGAAGTGGACGGCATCCGCGCCGGCAACACCACGCGCGGGCATCGTTTCATGGCGCCCGATGCATTTTCTGTCACGTCTTTCGAAGATTACGCGGCAAAGCTCAAGCGCGCGCATGTGGTGCTCGACGCGGGCGAACGGACCGAGGCGATATGGCATGACGCCAGCAATCAGGCCTTTGCCGGCGGCTATGAGGTGGTCGAGGATCGCGGGCTTCTGTCAGAGGTCGCGGGTCTGGTGGAATGGCCCGTGGTGCTGATGGGCCGGATCGACGACGCCTTTCTGGACCTGCCACCCGAGGTGCTGCAGACCAGCATGAAAGAGCATCAGAAGTTCTTTTCGGTCCGCAACCCAAAGACAGGCCGGATCGAGCGCTTCGTCACCGTCGCCAATATCGCGCCCGCCGATCACGGCGCGACGATTCTGGCGGGCAATCAGAAGGTGCTGGCAGCCCGGCTGTCGGATGCCAACTTCTTCTGGGAGAACGACCTGCGCACCGTCCGCGACAAGGGCCTAGAGGGGATGGGCGCGGGCCTTGAACACGTGACCTTCCACAGCAAGCTGGGCACGCAAGCCGACCGCGTCGCGCGGATCGAGGCGCTGGCCCGCGAGATCGCGCCACTGGTGGACGCCAAGCCCGATCTCGCCGCCGAGGCTGCGCGCGTTTGCAAGGCCGATCTGCAATCCGAAATGGTCGGGGAATTTCCGGAGTTGCAAGGGCTTATGGGTCGCTACTATGCCGAGGCCGCAGGCCATGACGACGGCGTACCCGAAGCCTGCGAAGAGCATTACAAGCCCCTCGGGCCGTCCGACGCCGTCCCCTCCGCGCCGGTCTCCGTGGCCGTGGCGCTCGCCGACAAGATCGACACGCTGACGGGATTCTGGGCCATAGACGAGAAACCCACCGGCTCGAAAGACCCCTATGCGCTGCGCCGGGCGGCGCTTGGAGTTATTCGGTTGGTTTTGGGAAATGAATTGCGGCAAAGCCTGAGCGTGCACGTCAAATGGGGAGTCGAGAAGAACTGGCGCCGTGAACTGCGAGATGATGAATGGCTGGTAGAACCGGGCGATGGAAAAGCAACAATTCATGCTTCACCAGGAGCAACCAAGGCCGGAAAGAAAATACTTGGCTATATCCCTAGCCTCGACGGCCCATCGAGAGATGCGATTTCGGCAAACCTCCTCACCTTCCTCCATGACCGCCTCAAGGTGCATCTGCGCGACGAGGGCATCCGCCACGATGTGATCGACGCCTGCCTCGCCATGCCGGGCAATGACGACCTCACGCTGCTGGTCCACCGCGCCACGGCCTTGTCGGATTTTCTGAAAACCGAGGATGGCGAGAACCTGTTGCAGGGATTCAAGCGGGCCAACAACATCCTGACACAGGCCGAAGAAAAGGACGGCGTCGAGTATTCCTTCGGCGCGGATGTGAAATTCGCGGAAACCGACGCGGAAAAGGCGCTGTTCGCCGCGCTGGATACCGCCGAGCCGCAGATCGCCGCCGCGTTGGAGCAGGAAGATTTCGCCGCCGCGATGCGCGCCATGGCCGGGCTGCGCGCACCCACGGACGCGTTTTTTGACGCCGTGCAGGTCAATGTCGACAGTCCGGTGATCCGCCGCAACCGGCTCAACCTGCTCAGCCGCATCCGCACGGTCTGCCTGCAAGCCGCCGATCTGACCCGCGTCGAGGGGTAAG
>Ga0307974_1003381_pt1 | contig 11480 bp, 12 predicted proteins | sample OrgLakmetagen784_FD_201812 | JGI IMG/M metagenome (GOLD analysis project Ga0307974, IMG submission 201812) | Saline water microbial communities from Organic Lake, Antarctica - #784 | ecosystem: Environmental > Aquatic > Non-marine Saline and Alkaline > Saline | place: Antarctica: Organic Lake... | reverse complement strand
TATAACGTCACCCTCTGCACTAAGGTTGCATTACACACTCACTAAGCCACCATTTTTGCTATACTGCCTGCATGTTTAAGCGCCTTAAAAAACTGCTACCACGTAAATTTATAACCGGGCTAACTATCTGCACCACCCCATTCGTTCGTCTGCGTTATGGCGCACCCCTAACGATTCGACCAAACACAACCGACGCCTCGGTATTTCGTGACATTTTCTTTTATGGCGACCTGGCGGTAGAGCTAGCGCAAGCACCCAAAGTCATCATCGACGCTGGCGCGTATGTGGGGTACTCGGTAGTGTACCTGGCAAAGCGCTACCCAGATGCACAAATAATTGCCGTCGAGCCAGAAGCCAGCAAATTTGCCCAACTACAAAAACACACCGCCCACCTAGCACGCATTACTTGTGTGCACGGAGCACTATGGAGCGAAACGACGCCACTCAAGATTACCGATCGTGGTACCGGACACTGGGGCTTTAAGGTGACCCCGACCAAGACTGGTGAGGCTCATGACGTGATGGGCTATAGCATGAATGACCTTTTGACACAGATACGTGTATCTTCAGCTGATTTCGTGAAGTTAGATATAGAGGGGTCGGAGTATCAATTATTTACCCGCCACCCCGACACCTGGCTACCTCAAGTCAACACGATGCTTATCGAACTACACGAACGTATCGCTCCTGGTTGTACCGAAGCTGTATTGCAAGCACTGCCAGCAGCAGACTGGGACCAAAGTGACAAAGGTGAAAAATTACTTTTTGAGCGCAAATAATTATCCAACAATATAATTTGCAGCAATAACTAAAGCTATCGCTCACTCGCCTCTTTCTTCCAGGTAAGCTTCACTTTCCCGTTTCCAAGGTTCGATTTTAGTCGAATGATCGTCAGCCCAAAACCATACGGGACCGTTACTTTTTCGTATCGATACGGAAATAACCCTAGACGAATTGCCCACGGGAGGTATGGGAACGTTGGGTGGTTGGTGTCATGGACTAACAGTAGTGCACCTTGCTTCATGTGCTTGACGATCTTGCGAATATCACGCATCACGATAGGCGCTTCGTGGGCACCATCATGCAAGACCACATCAAACTTTTCACCTGTAATGTCGTGCTTGAGTGCTTCGTCTGAACGCTTTTCTAGATAACGCCAGCTGTCTTTGTATTCATCGAGCATTTCTGGAGCATTACCCGTTTCTTTTATATTTCGTTTATCGTTGGTAGTGAGTTTACCGCCTGTATGTTCCAGAGCTGAAAGTATTACCGGAGAAGTGTGGCCACACCCAAACTCGAATACGTTTTTTGCCTCCATACCGTATACAATCGAGTACAGCATCATGTAATGGAGCGTGAATCCTCCGGTTTGTAGTTTATGCGGAAGCATCTCTACCGCTGATTTATTTTCGTTCATACTTAAAGATGTTATCTAACAGCCAGTATTCTACACTATTGCCAACAGTTTTAGCACAATGATTACTTAATATATTAGTTATTTGAAATATATTGTACACTTCTGTTTAGAGAATACGGTGTTAGTAAAGTAAGATACAGTAACAAGGCTGTATCGTTTGTGTGTATCACTTAGTTATAGCGGTGGACATATGTGTAGACAACACATTTTTTAATTAAACAGAAATGAACCCAAAACGACAAAAGTTAGTCCGAACTTTAAATAAGCTTTTTAAGACTGATATAACGTACCTGGTACACGGCGTCGGGTGGCTGGGTGGTGCAAAACTACTGAGTAGTGTTTTTTCTTTTGGGTTGATGGTTGCTTTTGCCAACTTATTACCAGCAGAAACGTATGGTACCTACAGCTATGTAATGGCTGTGATCAGTATTATCGTCTTAACTTCTCTACCTGGAATCGATAGTGCGATGGCTCGATCGGTTGCCCGTGGTTTTGGTAGCTCACTTTTTACCGCCCAGCGAGTACGGCTACGTTGGAGTAGTATCGGTGCAGCGATTCTATTAGTGATCGGTAGCTACTATTATTATCAAGGGAACATGGTGTTAGGTATAAGTTTTCTTGTTGGAGGATTACTATTTCCCCTGTTTGTAAGCTTTGCTCAATTTGGGTCATATCTCAACGGCAAAAAACTATTCCGTGAACTGGCTTTACGTCAAGTTACTATAAAATTTCTCTTTGCCGGGACACTCGGAACAGCACTCATTTTTACCGATAATGTAGCCTTACTGATCGCTCTCAACCTAGGAATCATTGCACTGACTGGAATTTTCTTTACTAGGGGCATAATCTCTACACACAAACACGAACTGAATACTCCTAAAAATGAGGACTTTATTTCGTACGGTAAACATCTCACTGTGATGAGTATTTTCGAAACTACGGCGAAATACTTAGACAAAATCTTGTTATGGCACTTTTTCGGTCCGGCACAAGTGGCAATCTGGACCTTTGCTTATGCCCCGATACAAATGGCACAAGGGATGGTGAAGAAAACACTAGGTCCGATTTCTTTTCCAAAGTTTGCACAAAATGATTTTATGCAAACAAAACAACAACTACCAGCAAAAGTAGGAAAATTATTTGTTATTCTGGTACCGTTTGCCCTTGTCTATATACTCGTGGCACCGTTTTTATTTGAATATGCGCTCTCGCAATACACCGATGCCGTAATCTACTCACAAGTATTGGTTCTATTGCTCTTGCTCATTCCTTTGAATTTCTTCAGTGGCTTTCTACTAGCACAAGCTCGCAAACCGGATTTATATTTCATTAAAGTTGGCTTTGGCCTTACTTCCATATTTTCACTAATAGTATTTATACCATTATGGGGCCTATGGGGTGCAGTAACGGCCCAAATTATTGCCTGGTCTGTGCGAGGACTACTGACTTGTTGGTTCTTTGCTCGAGCTGCTTCTCAAAAAAGTATTTAATCATTTTACGACTTTAAGATTTTAGACACTTTTTTGTATAGCTCTTTGTGAGCAGAATTAATATCTGCAGTCTCTACATTAATGAACGTAGAATTTGTATTTAAAATATTAACTTGCTTAATGTATTCCATATTTTCCTCTATATCCAACAGCCATTCATCCCTCTCTTTCGCATTTAAAAATTTTGCTCGCGGCATTCGACCTCTTTTAGCAATTCTTTCTAAACAAATTGTCTTTGGTGCCTCACACAAAACAATAATATGTTGGCTTGATATTTTACCCAGTATCTTTCCGCTTTTTTTAAACTTACCCGGTGGAACCATCGCAGCGAAACGCTGGATTAGTCCCTCGTCGAATATAGTGTCTCCTCTTAAATCAATGTACTTGGTTAATATCTCTTTAAATAGTCTTTTCTTGTGACACTGTGGTGTAGATTCCTTCCTGTATATACACCTTACAACATTCAGTGCAATCAGTGGATGCCTAACGAAAAACATACCCATTTTAAATAGGTTTTTTTTCATCGACACTCTACTTATGATTGGTATATTTGTTTCTTTCGCTAATTTTTCTGCCAGAGTAGTCTTTCCTGTGCCAGGAAAGCCAACAAACTCAAATATCATATTTTTTGAAATTCAATCAAATAGGACTCTACCTTATCCTGTGTTTTTGGAGACTCTACTAGGTCAATAGTACGCATACGCTGCCATGCTCGCCAATTTAATTTTGGGAATGTCCTTCCAAATCGTACTTTCATTGAAGCCGGTACACATCGAGTTACCTTACAATCATATTTCTCTAGAATTTCTTTTAAATCAATTGGAGATATCTGACCTCGATGTTGAAGACGACTACTTGTATGCTTTTGGGGTATTTTAGTAATAATATACCCTTTGGCATTCTTCTTTAATGAAGCAGAGGCATTTTTGATAAAAGTATTCTTATCTTCGGCATATTCAATAACTCGTGAACTAAAGAAAATATCGTAACTTTCTTCTTTTACACTAAAGTTTTCAAAGCTCTCTACAGCTCTTTCTAGATTATCTCTGAAACCTAAGCTTATTTCATTCTGTGACATCATTTCTTCAGAAATATCAACAAGCGTATAATGAGCTGCTGGATTTTGGTATATGAAACACTTTGTCCATGTTCCTGGACCAGGACCAACCTCTAGAACATGTGCGAATGAAGATTTTTTGGCTATTTCCCATACTGTATGGAAAATCATTCTATATTGAATCCAATTATATTCACTTTCAAACCAACGAAAGTGCTCGTAGTAGTCGTCGTACTTAGCCGCTATGTTTGAATCATAGTATTCTTTAATAAATTTATTGGTTATTTGTGGAGCAGGTTTCATTGTATTAATTATTTAAAATGATATGAACATTTACTTATTAGCTACGAGCGAGGATAGTATTTAAAGCATACGATTTTAGGCATTCTTATGAAGTGTAGAAACAGTATCAAACTATTATGTTTCAATTAGCTCTTTCCCAGAATATCATACTATTCCTAAAAGATACTATTAGTTCTTTTTAGGGAATCTGGTTTACTTAAAACTCTAATTTATTTTCTAAATGAAACTCCCACGAGCTTACGTTCGGGGTATCAATTTAAGTTAAAAGCTTTGCTTTCAACAACTGCCACAAGTGGCAGTTGAACTCCCTACATCCCCAGGCTTACGCCGTGGGGTATTGGTGGGTAATAAATTACTTGTGTCTCCATTTAACATAAATTTAAATTAACCTCCTTATAATTCTTTTAAAAACACTCTGCTTTTCCTCTGCATTATTAAGAAGTTGCACTGTGTAACCACCCAACACGTACGACCTTGACTGATGATTCATACGCGTAAATAGTATATCAAAATCTTTTTCTTCAATAGGTTTTTTTTCTTCAATATCACATTGTTTAGCAAAAACGTTATCAAACTCTCCAGCAGATAGATTAAATGCGGCGTGGTTATTATCTGCAAAATCAACAGCTTTTTTGATAACGTAGTTGTCTTTTTCGTACTCGCCTTTTACTCTTCCCATTTGTGCTCGAATATGGCGCGCAGGACCGGCTTTTTGCATCTTATTTACCACTCTGCCAAAAATATCTTTGTAGTATTGTTCAAATTCATGATACGCAGTTGGTATGTCCAGATAGACAATCTGATAGCCATTCTTGTACATTTGTTTGGTAGTATACGTTTCTGGTCGTTTTGACTCTTGTTCAGTTGGAATATGTTTGAGCGCTTCGGGTAAATATTTTGTTCTATATAAATGCGGACCATTAGGAAGGATTGTTTCTGAAAAACAATCGTAGGCGAGAGGATTTATAAAAAATGTATTGGTTGGTAATCGCTCAGCAATTTGTAACATCATTGGTAGCGAATCCTCCATCACTACCATGTCAGCGTCAATAAAAAATGTATATGGTTTATTCAATTCTATTGCTAGCTCATACCCTTTTTTTAGTGCCCGCGAAAACGGTTTTTCATTTTTTATCAGATGAATATTTTCTTTCGGTACGCCATTTTTTTCTATGGCATAACGACATAGACCTTCCGTACGCTCACCAGAAGATCTGATAATTACTGATGTATTTTTTAGTAGCTCAGACATTATTTTCCAATTATTTTTCCTTTGGCTGCACGCAGTACTTGGCTAACTCGATAGTACATATACCGATACCAGAATACCACCCATGATAGCTTTTTAGTGTGATATGTTCCAGCGTGGACAGCTTGTAGGATTTGATGTACTAAAGATTGGTATTGGGCAGCTACTTCGCTGATGGTTGGTAGCTGATTATTGTGCTGATAAAACTCATAATTACCGACGATGCGTTCAAGAAGACTAGGTATTTCCTCTTTAGTATCAAACAACTCCCCAGCTTGACCGACTATTTCTGGATGACCACCATCGCGCAGTGCAATCGCTGGTAAGCCACAGTGTAGCGCTTCGATCAGAGCATTTGAGCACGGGTCTTTTTGAGAAGCGGTAATGAACACATCGTGCTCACGCAACAGATCCGCCAGTTCTCGTGGTGCAACTGCGGGTACATGCTGAATGTTTCTAAACTCAACTGGTGTATTTCCCACGAATGTCATTTCGTAGCGAGAAAAATCAAGATTTTCATCTAGCCACTGATAAACTGCGAAGCCTTTGTTAGGGTGATTGGAGAAACTACTAGCGATTACTTTTATTTTTCTATCTACAAAATTTGCATCCCTAGTTGGTGGATAAAAAATGGTCGAATCAGGGGCATTTACAATCGTATCTGAAAATACAGTTGGTTTCTTACCTAAATTTAGGTTGGCTTGCCGTGACCAGCTTGACTGATAGATGGTACCATCAGCCAAATCATAATTTAAGGAATATATAAGATAGTCTACAAATCTATGTTTACCACTTCCCCTATACACTGACACTGGACCATCTACTCTGTGAATAAATATTGCCTTAGGAAATTGATACTTAAGGCGAGTAATAGTAGCCGGGCCGTTGCCTTTGTTACCACCTAATGTGTGACTATTAAAAACGATTGCACCAGCCTCACTGGGGTCGGCTGTAAATACTCCTCTTTTCTCTAGTTCTTTTTTGAGGCTGCTAAAAAATTGGTTAGCTCCACCGTATGGTGCGTCTATAATGTTGTAAGCCAGGTAGATTTTCATACAAAAACAGTTTTATTAAACAAGCTTTCGTAGTCACGTTTTATTTTGTCCGGATGATAGTGTTTTTGAGTGTACTCAGTACTGCGCTTACCAAGATCAACCAGATCATATTCACCAGCAGCTATAGCTGTGAGGGTCTGGTTCCAGTCATCATTTGTTGCACACATGATTGCTGGCGAACCTACATATGATGGTACGGGTGAAGCGACTACCGGAATACCCATCGCCATGGCACCACCGATTTTTGTGAAGGTATGAGCTAGATTGTAAGGGTCGGTTAAATCACGAGGTGCAATAAACACATCACCGGCACGCATTTTTTTATGTACGGACCACTCACGATATTGTTGTACATTTACTGGCATATCACCTACATCTACTTCTGTACCACCAATCGTCCGCAAGCCAATACCATAATTGCTCGCCAGCAAGGACAGGGTGTCTTTGAGCACCTCCAATTCTTTTACTTTCCATTTAAATCCGACCCAAAGAAATGTTTTAGGTGGGTTTTGCGGAGTTACAGTTGATTGAAAGTATTTTTCAGGAATGGCTTCTTCTATTAGTACAACTGTCTTTTTTGGAAATTGTTTTTCTATCACCTGTTTTAGATACTTAGAAGCCGCCACAACATAATCAGAAAACTCAGTAAATTGACGGACTTGTTCACGCTGTTCTTCTTCGATATACGATGATCCAGCATCATAATAATTGACATTCATGTCTAGGATGACAATTGTGCCCTGCTCCCGCAATTGCTTGGCCAGGCTCAATGCCTCAGCATCAAAGTACTTTTGAAAAATGACTGCGTCATACTTTTTGCGAGAACTAAAAAGCTCTACAACAAACTGTGAATTATCTGCAAACCATACAACTGGGTCATACACCCGAATCCTGGTCGATGGCATCGCGCGGCTATACAGAGGGAATCGTGGGCGAACAAAACCAATTCGTTTTTTGGATGCTGTTGGCTGAAAGAATTTTTTAGCCCTAACAGCTAGAAAGTGTAGGTCTTTAATCATGGCGGTTACACAAGGATATCACACAAGTAGTAAGGAGGTTTGTTATGAGAATGGGCATTATTTTAACACCTGCACCACAACAGCTTTCTTGATACAATAACTAACAACACAGCAATATGAAAATTATATTCGTTGCTCCCCGATATCACACTAATCAGCATTTTTGGGTCAGAGCGTTACAACAGCATGGTCATGATGTGAGATTCCTGGTTGATAAAAAAGTAGAATTTGCTGAACACTACGATTTACTGCAGCCCACGAAAGTACAAACCAAAAAACTCCCAAGGTTTATTTGCTTTATCATCGATAGCTTTATGCGCATCCAAGGTAAGCAGATTCGCGAGCGTCTGCACACATTTCCTCAATGGTCATTTTTGAAAACCCATCTCGTTGAAGACACACCTGACGTGGTCATAGTGAGAGACACTGGATCAATGCTTTCAGTCGTAACTTTTATTATGTGCCGATTACACAAGATACCGTGCATTCTGTATAACCAACACCCACTCGAAGATCGTGAGCACCGACTGACCCGCTGGCTACAAGCGATCGGTGTTGCGCCAAAAGTACGAATTACGCCGATGCGAAAAAATGTCTCACATACACACAACGCCAAGCAGAATTCATTTTATGTGCCGCTTATTAGTGAATTTACCTACGACGCAAGTAGCAGACCCGCCCCTGCCCCGCCTATCAAACTTCTCTTTATAGGCAAATTTACTATGGAGCGGAAAAAGCATATGCTGCTACTCGAATCTGTTCGCAGCTTATCTCACAAGTACTCCGTAGAATTGACGATGGTTGGTGCTTATCACGAATCAAACATTAAACCGTATCAAGATGCAGTCGCTTTTGTGCATGACCACAAGCTCCAAGACAAAGTCACTTTATTGCAAAATGTTCCGTACACAGAGATGCCGGCTTTGTATCAAGCGCACGACCTCTTTGTATTACCAAGCGTTGACGAGCCATTTGCTATTTCGCCGTTAGAGGCAATGAACTTTGGCCTACCGGTCATCATTACTGACAGTAACGGGGCTCGCGGTTGTGTGCGAGACGGTGTAACCGGATTTGTCGTACCAAGCGATGATCAAGATGCACTGACTGAAAAAATTTCTTTACTCTTGGCGGATACCGCTCTACTGCAGACAATGGGTTCAAACGCTCATAAGCACGTACTGGAGCAACACAATAATGAGTCATTTTTACTTCATTTGTATCGCGCACTGAATGCGGCTGACGTACAGATTCCAGCCTCAACAAGTGTGCTAAAATAGCAGCCATGTCACAAGACCTTATTTCCAAGATGAACACAGACTTTGGTAATGAGGTTATTGAGTTATCTACTACCTTAGAAAAAAGAATTGACGACCTGCGTACTCGAGGGGTAGAAATCTACCCCAACATTCGCATCGCTGATGACGGCAAAACCGCTGGCACAATCAATGTTGATGATTTTGCAATACTTCATATGTTGGTGCGCACATTTAAACCAAGAGTGGTTTTTGAAGTGGGTACCTGGTTGGGTACGAGCGCGATGGTAATTGCTGATGGAATGCGTATGAACGGATCGGGGCACGTTTATACCTGTGACCAGAATTCTTATTACGCGCTTGACAAAGCATATGACGATATCATCACTCGCTTAGTCGGGTTCAGTGACACCGTAGTCAAAGACATTCCAGATGCGAGCAAAGTCGATATGATTTTTGCAGACGGAGAACTTACGTTTGGCACTCTCAAAGCACTTGGTCCATACATGAAGGATAAAACCATTATTGTTACGCATGACTATGAAGGTATTGCTGAAAAAGGGGTGACAAACTTGATTCGCAGTCAGGTAGTCAAGCATGGGGCATATGAAATGATACTCAACCCAAAGATTAATTCTGACAGTGACGAAACTACTATCGCTATTCTTTTGCCTCCATCAATTGTTTCCAGTTTTGAGTTACAAAAAACAAACAGTCTCAGAAAATATATGTATCTCATATACTTATCAGTGAGAACATATTCATTCCTGATTCTTCGTAAGTTATTTAGAATAATAAATCAATTTTTTAAACACTATGATCAATCAAATAATTAAAAAGCTTGGGTTTAAAATCACCAGAATAAAAGCTGATGACACTCAGATTGATACCAATGCAGATTTTCTAGATTACTACTCAAACGTACAGTCCTACACAATGACATCTAAGGCACGGTGTTTTGCGTTGTATAGTGCAGTAAAATACATAGAAGCAGCAAACATTGGTGGTGACTTTGTTGAATGTGGGGTTTGGCGGGGTGGTAACACTATGCTAATGGCTAAGCTGCTACTACAAAATCAAAATACTGATCGTTCAATATACCTATATGACACCTTTGAGGGGATGAGTGAACCTCTACCGATAGACAAGAAAACTGGAACTAATGAGCCAGCAAAAGATAAATGGGCTGATGCAGAGAAAGACTCACATAACGAATGGTGCTATGCCAGTCTTGATGAAGTGCAGCAGAACATGAAGACAACTGATTACCCGCAAGAGAAATTACACTTTATCAAAGGCAAGGTTGAAGAAACGCTACCAGACAAAAAACCAAATAAAATCGCCATACTAAGATTAGACACTGACTGGTACGAATCAACCAAGACTGAATTGGAGATATTGTTTCCACTTTTGGTACCAGGAGGTGTATTGATTATCGATGACTATGGATCGTGGGAGGGAGCTAGAAAAGCAGTAGATGAATATTTTGCACCGGGAGAAATTCTTTTACATCGAATAGATAATACTGGGGTCATTGGCGTAAAAAATTAAAATTATTGGTTCATCGCAATCAGATCAATCAACAAGTATTTCTACCGACTGTGCTGCCCGCTATCATTATTTAAATCCAAGTAAGTAACCATATATGTCTGAACTAGCAACCAACAAAGCAGAAATTCAAGAAAACCAATACGCCTTTCCCTATCACTACATTCCAGATGTAATTAATGATGCCATAATCACTAATCGTATTATAAGAAAGCCAATGGTATACATCAGCTATATTACTCATGTTCGAGATGAACTAATTAAAAGCGGTGCGCAGTCTGTGCTTGATGTCGGGTGTGGGGATGGTCGCATGCTCTTTGAGCTCGAAAAAAAAGATCCTGACCGAAATTATGTTGGTATCGATATCTCTGATCGTGCCTTGCACTTTGCACGTGGCTTTACCAAGCATTCGAACTTTGAGGTTTTTAATATTATTGATAAGCCTTACCCTTCACTGGTTGACGCCTGTACTTACATTGAAACCATTGAGCACATCGAACCAGAGAAAATCAAACAAATGATTGCCAACATCGCCACATCACTTAAGCCAGGAGGTACGATGTATTTGACAACACCAACCACAAACCTTCCCACTCCTAAAAAACACTTCCAACACTTCACTAAAGAAAGTATCGAGGAATATATTGGAGAACATTTTACTATTAGTGATGTACGTTATATCAACGTCGAAAGTAGACTCGCTAGATTTTTGAACTATTTATTACTCAACAGACTGTTTATTCTTAATTTTGGCCCTTTACGCAAGAAAATATTTGGTACGTATATGAAATACTGCTTTATCGGCACTGAAAAAACAGGTTCACGTATTTACGTAAAATCGGTTAAAAAATAATTTCTTATTTAACCAGTAACCCCTTCCACTCAGCCACAATCTGGTCGTAGGTGAAGGCATCGGTGACACGGGTTTGGTGGGCTGGGTAAGAGTTCTAAAATGTTATTGACGCTCCGATGCAAGCGGCCGGATAAACTCTTCGAGAGAGGGATTAAAAGACTGGGCTGAGATAGTCAGATCGTATTGATTTTGTAGGTTCATCCAAAACTGTGCTGTGGTACCAAAATACTGAGCCA
>Ga0307974_1003380_pt1 | contig 11480 bp, 9 predicted proteins | sample OrgLakmetagen784_FD_201812 | JGI IMG/M metagenome (GOLD analysis project Ga0307974, IMG submission 201812) | Saline water microbial communities from Organic Lake, Antarctica - #784 | ecosystem: Environmental > Aquatic > Non-marine Saline and Alkaline > Saline | place: Antarctica: Organic Lake... | reverse complement strand
CGTGGGAGTGATGCAAACATTGTGTGTGCACCGTGGGAGTGATGCAAACATTGTTTGTGCACCGTGGGAGTGATGCAAACATTGTGTGTGCATTGTGTGAGTAATGCGAACATTGTGTGTGCACCGTGTTAGTGATGCGAACATTGTGTGTGCACCGTGGGAGTGATGCAAACATTGTGTGTGCACCGTGGGAGTGATGCAAACATTGTGTGTGCACCGTGGGAGTAATGCAAACATTAATTTTCACAAGGGCTGCCCTTTGGGACAAACCCAGGGTCGTGCATTCTGCGTGCATTGCGGCGGTCATGTGTAGGGTTGGCCAGAACCATATCTTACGGTGTATATACGGTATTTCTAGCAGGAAAATCACCAAATATACGGTGTATATATACGGTTCTGGCCAACCCTAGTCATGTGTGGTATTCGTAATCTGCCACCCCATGCCTCATACCTAGGGTTGGCCAAAACCGTATATATACACCGTATATGACCGTATATTTGGTGATTTCCCTGCCAGAAACATTGTATATACACCGTGTATATATGGTCCTGGCCAACCCTACACATACCACTCACAATTCAGATCTGCCTGGTTCAAACATTGATTTGACGATATCATCATCGCTGCATGGCATACGAGGTACGCATACTGGGTGCCAAATTGCATACAGGGCTGCCATGTCAGACCTCTCCAGAGAAGGTCTGAAGCGGCAGCCCTGTATGCAATTTGGCACCCAGTATGCTTCCCTGTATGCAACGCAGCAATGACAATATCGTCAAATCAATGTTTGAACCAGGCAAATCTGACTCGTGAGTGGTATGTGGCATGGGGTGGCGGATTTAGCATAACACTCAAAGGAACAGCATTCAGATCAATTCAAAAGCACGTCCCCTGTGTGCACCGTCGAATTGATGTGGCCAATAATTTCAATCAGGGCTGCCAGGGAACATTGATTACAATTAGAGCTGTCAAGTCTGACCACCCAGCAGCATGTTCCCTGTATACAACATGGCAGTGATGTAAGCGCCAAGTAAAATCAGGGATGCGATTTCGAACCAATCCTGGGCCATGATTGCTGCCTGCACATAAGCAGCACTGTGTGAGCCCGGTGGAAGCGTTGCGTAAACTGCAGAGTACTCTGCAGCCTGCTGCAGAAGTACTCACGTTCTTGGAGGCAAGTGCAACCGAATGTCAGTCAGAACTGTCTCGCCACAGCTTGCGCTGTGGGAACCATCCTTTTTACACCTAATATTTAGTCAGCGTTTAGGTTAAATTTCTGATGATGGGAAGCATTGCGCAAACTGCGCTGTACTTGGTTATGATACACATGAGGGGCATGAGCATTTGGGTTGAGGACTGATGGGGATGGCAGTTTTACCATTTCAGGAACACATTTCCTGTTTACACTGTGGCTCCTTTTCCTTATTAAATGCGGGGAGTGGTTTTTCACTGCCTGCATTTTTTCTCTATTTCTTCTTTTTCTTGTGTGGACCAGTTTAATGATGAAGTAGCATCATCCCGATCAACTGCTGAGTTAAGCCCATGTGTGTGTGTTGTGTGTGTGTGGTGTGTGTGTGTGTGTGTGTGTGTGTGTGTGTGTGTGTGTGTGTGTGTGGCTAGTTAAGGCAGGCAGCAGTAGATGGCAGTCTTGACCATCCTAGATGCTCGTTTCTCGTGTGCACCAGGGAAATGATGAAGTAGCATTAACCTGGTCATGTGCTAAATTGATCCAATGTGTAATTAAGGAAGGCGGCTGCAGTAAATGGAACTATTGACCAGTCCAGATGCATGTTTTGTGCTCACATGGGTAAAGATCTATCAGTGATTAGTACACACTAACCCGATGGATATATGAAAAGGTTTTGAGCAAAATCATGATCAAAGTTTTTTATTGTAGTTGCTGCACCTTATAACCCTTAACCCCCAAAACAGGGACTGCAGCACTGAGTCAGTGCCACTCAGTACCACTGACCCTTTACCTGTAAGTGTGTTGCCGAAAAGGCTGAGGGATTGGAGAGAGGTCATGGCGGAGCCCCAAGAAATGGGCAGGCTGCCGTGGAGATCATTGTTGTGGAGTAACCTGTGTGTAATTGATTGCGGGCGAGCTCACGCGTTTCGTGGAGATCATTGTTGTAGAGTAACCTGTGTTTAAATGTGTGCAGGCACACTCACGTGTTTGTGTGTATGTGACTTTGTGCATTTTTGCGGGTGCGCTCACGCGCTTGTATGTATGAATGTATATGAATGTGTGAGTGAGTGAGTGAGTGAGTGAGTGAGTGAGTGAGTGAGTGAGTGAGTGAGTGAGTGAGTGAGTGAGTGAGTGAGTGAGAGAGCGAGCGTGTGTGTTGATTCACCATGTAAGTGTGAATGTGCATGCGCATTAAATTATGTGTCCAACTAATTATTTGTAAGGCGTCGGTTAAAAACGTAGGACAAAAGCCACGCTGTCTAAAAATAGAGTGGGATGGGAATCTGCACAGCCGTGCTTCGGAGTGATCCAGCACAGCTCACACAGACAAGAGGTGGCTGTGTAATCAATGTTTCCACTCTTTTGCGACACGACAAACAAATGCAGCACACACACACGCACGCACACGCACGCATACACACGCGCACACACACACACACACACTGATTGATTGTACGTTTGAGTGTATGATCACAGCTGACAGATAGCACCATTTTGCCACAAGACAAACAACTGTGGCATCATTTTGCCACACGACAAACAACTGTGGCATCATTTTGCCACACGACAAACAACTGTGGCCTACACTGAAGGAAAAGCATTGCACGCTTGCATGGTCGAATGACAGCTGACATATTACGGTGATGGAAAATGCATTGCCTGGAAAGCTTTCATAACACGGGTTGGCTCAAACGCGTTCCATTGTGCCATTTATCACACAAGTGTTTGCATAACACAAATCCTTGCACGATCTCGCTGCAAATCAATACATGTACACAGCAAACATGTTTAAAGGGCAATGCTGACTTAAGGATGCGGCATATGAATTCCGATTGATGAAGCATATTGTTTTTGATGATGGCATATACTTGGGTCCAGGGGAGATAGCAAACTTCCTACTACGAGGTTGAAACGACACTGAAAATTGATAAATAAAAGGGAAGCAAGAGAGGCAGGTTGGAAGCGATAACATTAAGTAGGGGGGACAACCAAGGTGACGAGAAGAAAGGCAAAACGCGTACGAGAAGGTCAAGCATATTCCGATTATATCAGTTTGACACTTGACTGATCTTCATGTTTACGCGCTTAATCTTCCCTGAATTGTTTCGGAGGGCAGGAATCAAATGAACGAACAAAAAAATAAAAGAACAACCAGAAGACAACCAGCAGGAGCAACTTACAAGTGCGTCAGCTTTTTAAACGCTGTCCAATCAGATGGCAGCCTCCCACGCAGTTTGTTGCCTGCACACACAAAAAACGCGGATCTGGTATTTCATCGTAGGTCAAGTCGACAGCGTCCAACATATGGGCACCATGTGTAGATGAGCACATACATCTGTAGAACGAACAAATCAAGCTGTCTTGCAGATGTATATGCGGTTGTACCATTTTTATATAATATAGTTTGTATTTGCGGTTGTACCATCTGCTTAAAGGTAATGGAAAGAAGACGAAGAACTACGCTGACAGTGAAAACCACTCCCCACATGAAATAAGGAAACAAAAGCCAATTTGGTACCGAGTACCATAGAACTCCTTTACCAGCAGACAAAAAAGGCCCAGTCAGAGAGGTCCGACAGAGCACCAGAGATGGTATTAGTGATGATTACCGCAGCACTCAGCAATGCTTTATGGATTTTGGGTCCTATCAGCAGTCCCAACCTACTCCTGTCATATGTTTCCTGACTACAACTTCCGAGTGAGTGCTGTCCCAGCACCTTCATTTCGCCAAAGTGACATCAGGAAGTGTAGAAGTAAAACAGGCCATCCACAGAACATCTCACACGCGATCAGTGGCACAAACCAATCATGATTCATTTCGCAAAAGTAACATCAGGAAGTGTAGAAGTAAAACAGGCCATCAACAGAACAGCTCACACGCGATCAGTGGCAGAAACCAATCATGAATCATGTAAAGTTTCTGGTAAACCCCATTAATATTTCAAGGTCACAGTTGTTTAATGGAATCAAATCGATTCGGCTACCCTTCTGATGCAGTGTCACCCTTCTAGGCACTCTTTTTAAGTAGAGACGTCTATTGTTGTCATCCCGTGCCGCATCAAACAAATCTGACAAATCTGCCTGCGTAGTTTAATTTTCTTTCTGACAAATCGTTACAGGGTCCCCCCTCTAGGGACATTTCTCCAGGTACGTCTATCATTGCCAGACGATGCAGCATCACACAGATCTAACCAACTTTTCTGATGCAGGGTCACCCCTTTAGCACATTACTCCCTACCAGATAGGTCCATCTTTTTCAGCCGATGCGGCATCACACTGATCCGACCAAATGCTACATCTGATGCAGGGTCACCCCTTTAGCACATTACTCCCTACCAGATAGGTCCATCTTTTTTAGCCAATGCGGCATCACACAGATCCCACCAAATACTACATCTAATGCAGGGTCACCACTTTAGCACATTACTCCCTACCAGATAGGTCCATCTTTTTTAGCCGATGCGGCATCACACAGATCCCACCAAATACTACATCTAATGCAGGGTCACCACTTTAGCACATTACTCCCTACCAGATAGGTCCATATTTTTCAGCCGATGCGGCATCACACAGATCCCACCAAATACTACATCTAATGCAGGGTCACCCCTTTAGCACATTACTCCCTACCAAATAGGTCCATCTTTTTCAGCCGATGCGGCATCACACAGGTCCGACCAAATACTACATCTAATGCGGGGTCACCCTCAGCACATTCCGCCCTACCAGATGGGTCCATCTTTTCAGCCGACAAGGCTCACACAGATCCGACCAAATTTTCCTGATACCAAGGGCACATTCTCAGCACACTCCGCCCTACCAGATAGGTCCATCTTTGTTAGCCCTTGGCCCAAGCTCCCTAGAGCAATGTGCCCACGGCCTCCGCTGCTTTTCTTGTCGTCAGATCTAGCCTTCTTTTTCTCTTTGCCTCGGTGTGTGGTCTGAGGTGCTGCCTCCATCGAACCCCAGGCTGCAGGTATGCTCCCCTCCAGTTGGTTGCCACTAAGGTCCAGGGACTCGAGGACATGCAGGCTCTCAGACCACAAAGGAGGCAGCATGCCTGCTTGTTGTGAGGCAAGGTAGGGGAGATAACGAGATTGTAAGTAAAGTGAGAACACAGCAAGAAAAAGAAAAAGCTACGCAGGCAGTGAAAAATCACTCCCTACATAAATCAAGAAAAAAGGAGCCACTTGGGTACCGGATACTGCAAACCTCCTCCCCCAGAAGAAAAAGATCAAGCATGATTGGGAGGCTTTTAAGTACGTAAGGAAATGCTGGGATGATCCATTATGAATTGGGGTACTTTATGTGCTCACCTTGCTTTTGACAGCTCGAGCTTCATCAGAAACAGCAATGGAAGTGCAGCTGGTACGCTGTCATGCGTGTCATTTCTACTGGCCAGACCGACAAATCAATCAGAGAGACAAGACAGGTGCCTGGGAAAGCACCCGTTTCACAAAACACACATTTGGCTGGCTGATCAGAAATTTCAAGCACCTGCACACATACCTGACAGCCGGTTGTTGCTGAGGTCAAATCTCTTGAGGCGACCAAAGGGAGCTTTCTGAGGCAGATTCCCGTGCAGTTCCATAGATCTCAGATCCAGATGCGTGATCTCGCCAGCCTGGAATGCACACGCGCAGCTGGAGCGTTAGTTTTTAAATTGCAGCGTCTAGAAGCAGGTAGGCATCTATTAAGAAGAAATCAGCTTGTGTATGTGCGTGTGTGTGTTTGTGTGTATTTAAAAGAAGTCGTGCATTCAATGAATGCATCAGACACACACACACACACACACACACACACACACACACACACACACACACACACACACACAACACACACAAACACACACACGCACACTCACACACACACACACACACACACACACACACACACACACACACACAACACACACATACACACACACGCACACGCACACACACACAAACGCACATGCACATACACACACACCAGCAACAAAACATACGCCATTCAGAAGCCAGCTACTTGGCACACCAATGCCACCTCACCTCATCGCAGCTCACCCCTTCCCACGCAGGGAAGCCACAAGGATCACTCCCCCATACCCAGCTCCTCAGGACTGTGGCGCACAACCCCTCAGCTCCTCCCGCCTGTTCGCACTTTTCCTTACTGCCCAAGCTCGTCAGCGATGCCTTCAAGTCCAGCAGGCTTGAAGCTGGAAATGTTGGATGCAGGGAACAGGTGGGGCTCTGTTAGATGGGCGCAGCACAGTCACGCAATTCCCGCATGCTGCACCATTTACATTACGGCATGCAGTGTATGCACACACACACACACACATGGCTGGCAATCTGTCACACCCACGCTTCTCCATTGTTGTCATCGATTTCTGCTATGATATTTGGAGAGCTGTGGGTCTTGTAAGTACGGGCTGTTGTTGAGATTTGTTTGAATGCGTGAGCTTTTTTGCTACGTACAGGCAAATGTCATGATACGTATTAGTCAGCTGAATCTTTGACTGCTGGCCTTAATCAGGTCTCAAATGATCAGGCTCGTGAACTTCGAGTATCTGCACTGAGCCATCCTGCATCAGCTGACCAGAGATCTATGACCGCTGGTTGTTATTGCTTTTGTGATGTCAGGAAAATATACATCACTTTGGCACAGACAAATATTCGCCATGTTGTTTGCATACCTTCTCAGGATATTATAGTATTTGGGCCTTGGTCATGAGATAGCCGTGCCAGGAGCAGATTGCAGGCTCTTACTGACACTCTCCTAGTTCTATTGACTTCTCACAGGCTTGTTTTCTGCTGTATGGAATGTGTGTGTGCAGCATCAGAAAGAAAGGTTGCTTATTACTGGTTTTCCTTTTTGTCAAGGAGTTGCTTGCTCTGTGAATTGGAAAGATGCAGTTTTTAAGCATCAGCAAAAGGTGGCTGCTTTCCTGTTTTGTTCAGGAGTTGCTCTGCGTATTGGAAAATGCAGTTTTCAAGGAAGTGCAGTCTTTGATACAGCTACCCTCTTTCTCTTACCTCGCCTTTCAAAAAAAGGACAGGTTACAAAACCGTTCCTTCGATTGGGGACCACCTGGAAGAACCAAGGTTAATGCAGACCATACTCCCCACATAAAATAAGGAAATTAGGGCGTTTACGTTTTTTCACCTGCAACAGCCCAAGGGCATTCGCCCAGGCTGTCTGCCTCAACCGGGTGGTTGTCAGAGCCTTGTCCGTCATCCGTTGTGACAGAGACTTTGTGTGCCTGTGTAGATGAAAAGTAGGTGGGAATTGGCTTGTAAGGAAGACTGTCTTTAATATTAAACGGTTAAAGAAAAGGCTGGAGTTTTTCTGCTTAAGCAGCATGGTGCCGGAACTGTTTAACGTTCCTGGCTTGCATAAAAGCCACAACCCACAATAAGCGTTTCAATGACCTTCATTTTTTCCTTAGGTCTCCCCCCTTGCCTTCTTTTTTCGTCCAACCCGCCCCTCTTGCTGCCTTTCTTTCTGTTGCTTTCATTTTTTCCTTCAGCGCAGTAGGAGTTTGCTACCTCCCCTGATCTATGTAATACCCTCAATATCAAAATCAATAACAAATTGGTACCATTGGTGTGGCAGAGATCCCAAACTAAAGCAACATACAAGTCACACTCTCACACAGGACATCAATACCGGATTGGTACCTTGAGCGTGGCAGGGATGTCTCCGCACATGGATGGGTTCCCTTGGATGTGTAGGGTCTCCAGTAGTTTGCACGCTGCCCAGGACCCAGGCACCGTGCCTTGCAGGTTGTTGTGAGCTATCGATCTGAAAAGGCAAACAAGCGCATGCGTAATCGTCACTATTTGTGATAAATAAATTAAGAAAGGCGCATTTAAAATGGGTTAAATCGTGGCTGGGATACAGCACCTTCCATTTTTTGCTGTGTAAGCAATGCATGCAGTTTTTCAGCATGGTTTAATTTCTCACGCTCCTTCAGTTAAACAAAACTGCACGCACTTGAACAATCTGACAGGGGATATTTAAACAACGTAGCCAGCACGCACAAAGGTTGTCCTCAACGTAACTTTGAACTAGAAAATTCTGTTCTGGTTGAGACCATGGTGCTGCAAAACAGGGGCCGTGGTGCTGTAAGATAGGGGCCCTTGCTACATTCTACGAGACACATCAGTTGAAGCCGTTGTGACTCACACTATGGTCAGTGAGGCCAGAGAGCTGTAAGCCAGGGGTAAAGGACCTTGGAGGAGGTTGCTGGACACATCCAGCAAGCGTAAGCTTGCCAATGAACCCCAAGAGGCTGGTAGCAAGCCGGTCAGCCGATTGCCTCTCAGCTGTCTGCGTGCACAGATCACGGATGTTCATGAATTGTATAATGTTATTACGTGCTGCATCACTTTGGCGATCAACGTAATGGAGCCTAACTTTAAATATCATCGCCAGATCAGCAGTCTCAGGTTATCGCAAGTTGCACAATACAAAGCTCACTAAGGTATTAATCATAAGCAACACGTCCAACGTCAGCTCACTACGACATTGGTCATAAGCAACTCACTAAGGTATTAATCATAAGCAACACGTCCAACGTCAGCTCACTACGACATTGGTCATAAGCAAAATGTCCATCGTGTCATAATCAAAATGTCCATCATGTCATAAGCAATATGTCCATCATCTCACAGCTTCAGAAGGCTCTGCATGCTTCCCCAGGAGTTGGGCAGGGGGCCTTCTAAGTCATTGCCTGTAAACAAGTGAAGAATAACACACAAGGAGCGTCATACACAGTGCGCAAAGGCCAAGAGCAAGAGGCACATGCGGCTTGTTCTTCGTCAGTTCATGCTGCGAGGAGCGATCGCCGCTGCCTGCACACTTTTCTGTTTTGATTTTCTCAGCGACAAGAGTAATCATAATAATATACAGCAGGCCCGTCTTGACATACAGCCAGCCTGTCTTGCATGCACCCTGCACTGTTGGCCTTAATGGATAGCTTGGCATGCACACGCTTCTTGCAATTGCTAGAAATTTTCTGCAGGATGCATGAAATTGTTTTGCCGCCCCTCCACTCCACTGACTTTCCTGACAGTAATATTTATAGTTCTATGGCACTTTTACGTTAACCGGCTACCACAAAGTGGCAGTGTAGAGCATCATCACTGCACTTGATTGGTGTCTATCTTCATAGTAGCTTTTATGGCCACTTGTACCAAACTACCACTGCCACTGCCTCTTAAATCAAAGTGCATGCATTGCAACCAATGTCGGGAGTCCAGGAATGTTCAATAATAACTGCAACAGGAATCTTGAACTGTCCTGCTTGCAGTATCTCTCTCTCATATAATAGTCACGCTGGCTGCGCAATCTCGTTAGCAACAGATACCTTCCTTTCTGAATCCACTACCTGCCTTGTAGGTCAAGAAATTTGAGGCCTTTCAGCCCCAGGCCCCATGGAGATCCCGGGAGCGTGCCTGAGATCTGGTTGCCACCAAGCTGGAGCTCTCTTAAATTTACCAAAGACCCTGTGCAGAGCACAACAATGTTTGGTGGGAGTGCAGCGAGGACCTAAAAAGTACCTTGAAAATGTAAAGATAGTACGGATATACCCTTTGCTCACAGAGAGGGATATACAAACACCCAAACATATTAAACAGCACAAGCTCTTCTGATTTCCCCCTGCTTTGCCTACTAGCTTGGATGACCTTATTGCTCATCAACTGTGCATCACACACAAGCCACCCTGAGCTCGGACGCACCATATGAAGACGGCAACCGCCCTGTGATTGCGTTTCCTGCGGCTGATAAAGAAATAAGAGACGCTGAGAGGGCTGAGAGCTGAGGCGGCAGGGCACCTGTGAGCTGGTTGCCGTCCAGCATTAGCACCTCAAGCTGAGGGGCCCACGAGGACAGGGAGGGGGGAATGATGCCATGGAGGTGATTTCCAGAAAGATCCCTGAGTTTGAAGCAGTGGGTGGTGCATGCAAATAATTGAGCACGTGTGGGCCCCTCGCTAAGCGACCAGAATCTATGGATAGCAGTGTCACAGATAGCAACGGTTTACACAAATTAATGCAAAAGACTGCCATAGCGTAATGGAGATGTTACTCCTTGGTCAACAGCAAGTTGTAAAGACATCAACTGGGCCCTGTCCGCCCCCTCAGCTTTTCTGTGTGCACTATAAAGCTTACTTCTCATGCATGTCTAACCAAAAGCTGCCACTCACAAAATTTGTAGGAAAGGAAATGCTGGAAAGTCTCCGCTGCTGCTGAATGAAGATGCTGCTTCGGGCAGTGTGCCTTTGAAGCCCACGTTCCTCAGCTCAATTATAGCAACATTTCCATCATCATCACATTTGACGCCTGGCCAGGGTCTCGCGGCACAGGGCTCGCTGCCTGAAACCCAAAGCTGTGTAATCAGCTGCAACCCCAGGCTGCTGCTTTCAGAGCTGCCCCCCCCATTTCTCTCTCCCCCTCGTCCTGCTCCCTCAACAGTGCCCAGCAGAGCCTGTTTCAGGCTGAGCAGGGCCTGCTGTTGCGGGCTGTTCGTCGCGGCTTCCGCGTACAGTCCAAGTAAGGCACACGCCAGAAATGCTGAGTGCAAGTTGTTCATTTTCATCGCCTTGCGACCAATTCGCCGCGGCGAAGGGCAAGCCCTGCGGCGAAGGGCAAGCCCTAGTGTTCGACAAATATCAGGCCAATATTGCGATTTATTTACAAGAATGGGGAGAATATTTAATGGTTAAAAACTACTGCCGTTCATTGGGCTTCGTTCGAAGTGCGATTTGAGTGAGTCAGGCCCTTTTGGCCAGGTTGACGTTGAAACAACTCTATTATTATATTTACAGTTTCCCCCCCTCTCTTCTGCTCTGGATAAGCTTGCATTAACAGAACCTGCTGGCTGAACTCTCCCCTGATTTCCTTGCAACTGATCTGCTTTAGAAGAAACAACCATGAACTGATTGTTGCGTTGCAGTGCGCTCTCATCACTTCCTGAGTGCAGGTCGCGCTGAATGCGTTCATTCAGGGCTGACAGGCTCCCTCAAATGAATTTTGTGTCTGACGTTTGTTGGACACGGAAGCTTCACATTTATAGCATCAGTAGGTAGGTCCTACTTTGCAGCCTGACAAGGTAGTGTCTCCATTTTTTTGACATAGGCCAGGCTCACGCACCCCTTTGTTTAGGGGGTTATAAAGAAAAAAAATAAAAAAATAGAGCCACTGTACTCGTTGCAGTGGCTCTCTCAATTTTTGTCGGGTCTGGCGACCTGTGTTGGTTATGCATGGTTATCAGGAGACCAGCCTCGCCGTCTCCTCTTCACGT
>Ga0307974_1003376_pt1 | contig 11483 bp, 11 predicted proteins | sample OrgLakmetagen784_FD_201812 | JGI IMG/M metagenome (GOLD analysis project Ga0307974, IMG submission 201812) | Saline water microbial communities from Organic Lake, Antarctica - #784 | ecosystem: Environmental > Aquatic > Non-marine Saline and Alkaline > Saline | place: Antarctica: Organic Lake... | reverse complement strand
CCCATGCCTGGAGGAGGCCCCCCCTTGCCCCCAAGGGAAGCGCCCCCTCCCATGCCAGGAGACCAACCGGATGCAAAGCGTGCGCGGGTGGGCGGGTTTGGAGACGAGTTTGTGCTGCAGCCTGAGGAGGAGTTCCTGCAGGAGCACACTGGTGAGTGTGTGTGTGTGTTTGTGTGCGCTTTTTGAGTGATTGTATGTATATTGTGAGTTTGTGCTGCAGCCTGAGGAGGAGTTCCTGCAGGAGCACACCGGTGTGTGTGTTCGTGTTTGTATGTGCGCTTTTTGAGCGATTGTATGTATATTGTGAGTTTGTGCTGCAGCCTGAGGAGGAGTTCCTGCAGAAGCACACTGGTGAGTGTGTGCGTGCGTTTGTGGGTGTGATGCATGCGTGTGTATATCGTGGCTTTGTGTTGGAGATTGTGAAGGACAAGAGCGTGGGCGTGCTCAGAGCACAACATGATGCACATATGACAACGTGAGAGATACGTACGCATAAGCACAGCATTCACAGATCGTTTGACTGTCTTGGCTGCTTGGCGTGGGGTGTTCCTTTTCCAAACCTGCGCCTTGTGATTTCGCATGGTTTGAGAGCCTAACACTCCGCCCTCTTTATGACTTTTTTTCTGCTTCTGGTACTCTGATGTCCTACTTCTCTGACAGAGGGCCTTATCTCTGCTGTGGTAAACTCTTTACGGTACTTGGTACCAAAATTCCCTCGGTTAATGGGTGGAGTGGTTCTCACTGCCTGCGTGGCTTTTCTGTTCTCACTGCCTGTTAATGCCTGCTCTCACTGCCTGCTCTCACTGCTGCCTGTTAATGCCTGTTCTCACTGCTGCCTGTAAATGCCTGTTCTCACTGCTGCCTGTTAATGCCTGTTCTCACTGCTGCCTGTTAATGCCTGTTCTCACTGCTGCCTGTTAATGCCTGTTCTCACTGCTGCCTGTTCTTACTGCTGCCTGGTTTTTCTCTTTATTTGTACGGTAACCGTCTGCAGCTCCCATCAGAGTGCGTGTGCGACACACGAAACAAATCGTTAATCAGGCCATTCACAATTTTTTGGCGAAGCCCCAGTCATGGGGTGAAGCCCCTAGGTTTGCCGTCTTCCCACCAAAGTTCACACCAGGGCGCGCAGGCCCGCCCAGCGCACCCCCCGCCCCCGAATCTTGCAAGGCACCTTAGATTGACTAACCACGCAGCCCTGCGGTGTCAGGGGGAGGGGAAGGGCGGGGGGTGGTGCTCCTGGGCGCACTCTCAAACGAGTTTTGTAAAAGTTGAGACTCAGGGCCTAGCCAGAGCCACGCAGCTAACGTCCAGGTCTGAAACTTGGCAGGCAGGCCAAACAAAACTTTTTGTCAGAGCATACAAGTTTTGGTGACCAGGGGTGCAGTGAGCAGTGCTGTGGAAAGAATTGACTCAATGTTTGGTAGCTGGAGGAAGCTGCCCGGCGCTCAGCCCAGCCCATGCCCCCTGAACATCATCTGAAAGCATAGAAGTCGACAGGAGACGTTTCTGAAAGTGCCGGCTGGGTCCGGGGCCAAGGAGAGGCGGGACAAAAAGTTCGCTGCTCCTGCAAGCACACGACTGGGTGCACGAATTTCCACAATTTAAGTTGCAAGGGACTTAAAAATTTATGGTAAATGACGCGATGACAATGGGAGCGTGTTCTGAGAGGATGCGAGCAAACAGGTTTGACTGACAGATGTGAGCAGGTTGAAGGCACGCATGCACGCGCACACACACACACACACACACATGCACGCACGCACGCACGCACACACGCACGCACGCACGCACACACACACACAAACACACACAAACACGCACACACACACACGCACGCACGCACGCACGCACGCACACACACACACACTCTCTCTCACACACACACACACACAAACACGCACGCACGCACGCACATACGCACGCACACACACGCACACATACACACACACATGTATACACGCGCACAACGCACACACAAGTTGCCAGTTCACAGCGCAAAAGGCTTCGCCAACTTTTCAGCATCGCTTGCGATGCTTCCCCATACTTGTCTGAGAAGGCTTCGCTACAGGATTATGGTCATTCACTTGCTTCCTTACGCAGGCCCCAGCAAAGTGTGTGTCTGTGTGTGTCTGTGAGTGTGTGTGTGTGTGTGTGTGTGTGTGTTTTCTAAAGTGGAGACCTAAGAAGCTCATTTCCTCAACACTGTGCCGGGAGACGCTGTGAATTGAATCTGTTGTTTTTTGTGCAGGCCCTAGCAACGCACATGCGCTGTGCCCTCTGAAGTGTAGGACAACGAGAAGCTCGTCTCCTTAACACGCATTGCCGGGAGGTAACACTGGTTTTTTTCCCGTCTGTTTGTTTATGCAGGCCCCAGCAAAGTGCGTGTGCAGTGCCCTGAAGTGGAGGGCAACGAGAAGCTCATCGGCCAACTGCTGGAGGTGGAGGTGGCGTCATTGCAGGACACGGTACGTGTTTGTGTTTGGTGTTGAAAGCGTGTGTTTGGTGTGTTTGAAGACCATAATATTGGGCGACGTAACCTTATGCAATAATAAAGTAATCAATGCTGGACGACACGTAAACTAGTCTTTGTGCAAATTGCAGTACCCAACCCATTCGTGTGTACGCGCACAGTTTCATTATAACGTCTGTCTCGACAAATGTGTGTTTGTGACCTTGCAACCTTGCACCTGAGCAGGTGGGAGAGCTCAAGGAGCGTCTAGCGGGAGTGCTTGGCCTCGCTGCCAGCAAACAGAAGCTGAGCCGTGATGGGGTGGGCTTCTTGCGTGATGAGTTCAGCCTGGCGCACTACAACGTCGACCCTGACGTCATTCTGCAGTTGGGAGCCAAGGATAGGGGCAAGGGCCGGAAATAGATTACGCGCTCTACATGGCGGCTGTGAACCTTTTGAGAGAGACAACAGCTAAGCTGCGCTCCTTTCCTTCGGGGGCAAAGGTGGCAAGCTGCCTATACACTCTCCAATGCACGGTCCATAGGGGGGGGGGTCAAATGGGCCACGCGCTCCACCATGCAAGGGGCAGGGACCTTAAGTCGGTTCATACGCACCTTATTGTTCTAAAGAGCGGGGTGAGTAGGCCACGTGTCTACTTTACACAAGGAGCAAGTCGACGCGTGCCTCCCTGCGGGTGTGTGAGACTGCCTGCCTCGTCGTGCTTTCTCTCTTTTTGGCGAGGGCTGGTTTGAGCACGCCCTTGCTGCTTTAGAGCCCTCTGTGTGGCACACAAGGGACGTTGTGGCCCCCTGGTTTTAGTTACTTTGAACAGCTCCCGTGTTCTCTTAAAGACCACCTGGAGTCTTTTTGTTGAATGAATTAGTTACAGGAGAACGTGGGACTGTCCATGTGTCACGCACATGTGGTGTCGGTTACACATGTAGTGCTTGGGGCCACCATAACCTAATTTTTAAAAATGCACACTGGTCGGAGTTGATTGACGTGAGATATGAAACTCGCCACAGCTATACGGACATGGGGAGTTGAATCAATCTCTTTCCTGCGCACAAATTTGCTTATGGCTGTATTCTTAAAAGCGTGCTGGGAATTTAAATGTGTGTGTGTATGTGTGAGGGTAAGGGTAAGGGTAAGGGTTACACAGCTATATCCGCCGTATGTGTGAGAACAAAAAGAGACTACTACAACTATTTTGATATTAGTGGCATCTGCCGCTCTGCGTTTCTGTCCATGCACTGAACTTGTTCGAACAGTGCCACCAAAGCCTAGGGGTCAAGAGACGATACCATTACGGAGGAACATTGGAAAGGTAAGGTAAGGTTACATCCCTAAATATGCCTAAGGGGCATCTGAGCGGAAGCTTGGAAAAAATTCTGTAACCACACCTATCTAAATTGGAGAAGAAAAGGAGAGTCAGCCAAGTACTATGGCTTAAGTTTAGTTTGCTTTGGATTACAAAGGCCTCCAGCCTGGCATGGCTGCTCAACCTATAGGTCCCAACAAATAAATCAATCAAAAATATTGACAGCTGCACTACTAAATTTGTAAACTTCTGAGTAATGTTGAAAAACAAAACCTTTGACCTTTGAAAACATTTTTCATTTCCCATCGTTTGGGGCCAATTGAATTCGGAATCGACCATTTGGTCAATTGCCAGACGAAATTATTAGTAAACCCATGCCTTCTACGCCTCCTGATAAGACATAGGATGTAATGCATTTATCCTAATCGCCGGCATCATGGCAGTGCTTGTGTGGGTTTTGATTTTGGTCTTTGGGACCGAGTGCTTGGAAGGGTCAACACAGCCGCTTTCTCCTGTGGAGGTAGATGCTGTCTATACCTGGGTGGACACAAGGTGGGTCAGTGAGCATGTTGTCCTTCCATTGCATGCAACCCTCCATGCATGGGGGGCTTATTCATATTCATTACTGAGTTCCAGCAAAGCACACACTGTGCTCCATGCTGTTAACGCGCTGCAACACATACCATACAGTGATGCAAAATGGGCGAACGCAAAGCAAGTGTACCGTTCCCAAAAGGCAAGCCCCACTCAAAGTCTTGACAATGCAGGCAAGTGTGTGGTCAGCAACACTGGCACAGGTATTTGGTTATTGTGTTCTGCATTTTAAAGCAAAAAAGAGGGGGGATGGGGGCGAGGGAAGGTTTGGCTCGAAAAGGTGCACACACTTTTCTTCCGGACAAGACAAAACTTCCTAGACAAAGCGCATGTGTGCCCATTGTTTACCGCAGTTTGCAGGGAGTTTGGATCTCAAAGTTTCTGGAGAACAGAATTTTACATAGTCACAACAGGCACATCGTTGGAAGGCTGCCCACAAACATCATCTCCTCAGGAAAGACTATTCTGATAGAGATACCCCCTGGGGTGGGGTGAACTGCAATTTAGGTTTTAGGTTGTAAGATCAGAAAAAATGCAATGCCCAGCTGAAGGCAGACTTTCATGCCTACTGACACAACTTGGGTTTTGAAGGAGTAGGTTTAGCTTTGCTGTTGAATTTTCGCTCCCCACAGAAATTTGATTGCAACCGGCCCCTTGGTCGCGCGCGCAGACCCCCCCTTCTGAGTTGCATGGGATGCTCCTTAGAAGTGCTTCAGTTGAGGTGCCCAAACGCTCATTGTCTTAACCTTATATAAGAGCCCTAGCAAGGCATTGAAGAATACCCCCCCTAACGTTTGTCGTTGGTGTGATAAGGAGTATACGCTATGCTTTTTCCCAGGGTCACTCTATATCAATGTGAAGCTAAACCAACATATCCTGCTGCTCTCTCATTGCATTTCATTGCACCGCATCCTTTCCCCCCTTGCAAACATTAAATTATTCCCTGTTAGCAACATGTTCCATGTGTAATGGGTCGTTAAATGTTTTTCAACTTCATGTCCCAGTCATTACTGAGTCATTGTGTGAAAAGATGTAAATTTCTTAACCCAAACCATTTCCTTTGATGCCTACAGGTGAAATACAAGATATCATTACTGAGTCACTGTGTGAGGTTATGCACGCAATTTCATTTTGGCAATATTTATTTATTTTGTTGCCTACTGGTGAGATCCTGCTCAGCCTGGCCAGCTTAGAGGCTCGATGGCCATGGACACGCTGGATTTACATAGCTACAGCGTTCAACCACTCCTTCCCAACTCACACTCTTGCACCCAAACTGCAACAGAAGACCCGCTTCATAGATCACACCGACTTCATCCCTGAAGAGTGGGTCTTGTGTGTGTGTCTTTGTCTTTGTGACTTGTCTCTTGAACACTGGCAGAGCGGGTTTTGGTTGTGTGTGTGCGTGTGTGTGTGTATGTGTGTGTGTGTGTGTGTGTGTGTGTGTGTGGATTTGTCTTTGTGACTTGTCTCTTGAACACTGGCAGAGCGGATCTTGTGTGTGTGTGTGTGTTTGTCTTTGTGACTTGTCTCTTGAACACTCTCAGAGCGGGTCTTGTGTGTGTGGCTTTGTCACTTGAGCACAAAGCTTGGGCAGAGACTGCTCATCAATTAAGAAATTTAGAGGGACGCCCTCACAGACCTTGCCAGATCAATCTGATATCACACAGATTTAATGCCCCGCACACTGTACCTGTACATGGGAACCGGTAAATGCCGGTTGGCGTTTCATGGAAAATAATGACGAGTTGTGACAGAGTTGCTAGAGACTTAAACACTCCAGAAGTTTTCAAAAAGCTAGGTTGCCCGTCAATACTTTCTTAACAATGGAGAACTTGCTCGGCAGGTGAGGCAAGTTTGTTGATTTTTTTGCACGTTCTGAAAGGTGTTCCCCCCTAGCATGCCCTTGGGATTCCTGGTCTCGCGCTTGACGTAGAACTGCACATTTTCAATAGGCACATGGCGCATGCCCTGCAAACATCTCTCCCCGCTTTTTGACTGCAGCAATTGCACAAAAGGCACACATAAGGTAAGGTTACATTGCAATATAAAAATATACCTCTGGGGGGCATCTCAGCGGAAGCTTGGCAAAAGCCTGAAACCACACCTGGCTAAACACAAGAAACAGGAGCTAAAGGGCACAAGAAAAAAAGAAACAAATGAAACAACCGCACTTAAGGCACACATAATCACGCCTTTGATGTGACACAAAAGGCACACATAATCACGCCTTTGATGTGACACAAAAGGCACACATAATCACGCCCGTGATGTGACACAAAAGGCACACATAATCACGCCTTTGATGTGACACAAATGACACATATTCACGCCCGTGATGTGACACAAAAGGCACATAATCACGCCCGTGATGTGACACAAATGACACATATTCACGCCTGTGATGTGACACAAAAGGCACACATAATCATGCCTGTGATGTGACACAAAAGGCACACATAATCATGCCTGTGATGTGATAACTACCATGCATCACAGGTACCTCCCGACATTTTCTGCACCCGCCATCGAAGCCCACCTCCATCGCATTTCTGGCCTCGCGGAAAGCTTCATTTATCTGAACGACGACTTCTTTGCATGTCCTTTGGCAGCTGCTGATGCATTTGCCATGGCGGGACCTGAAGGTACCAAAGGGCAAGGGCTGAAGGTTTTTGCGTTGCGATCCCCGCTATTCTACAAAACAGTCGCTTGTGGCAGTCCCACAAAGCCCAAAAAAACAAAGGACTGGGGCTTCAGCCTCTGCAATTTGAACAAGGCGTTCTCAAAGCGTCTGCCTCATGCTGCTTTCCCATACTTGTTTTGGCATGGCGCGTACTTCCTTACAAAGCAAGCCTACGGGCATACATGGACAGTCTTTACAGACGAGATGCACAGGGTGAGTGCTCACAGATTCCGGTTCTATGAGGCAAATGTGCAGCCTGTGATTCTCGTCATGAACGTAGCTGTGGCACTTGGCCATCAGCGACTTGATGCTCAGCATTTTTTTAATGGCTACGGGGCAATGCGGCAATCGGCATTTTTGGAAGACATGGCCAAGGGGTTTGACGCGAAAGGATTTTGCCAGCGGAACGCCACCACATTTTATCACCAGGCACTCGCAAAAAGTAGCCCGGCCATCGCCATTTCATTCTGTCGTGCGGCTGCTGGTGCTTTCTCTGTTGGTCTCAACCCAGCCGCAAGCGCATGTTTCTGCGCAGCCAGGCCCTTCGGCTCAAAATGCACTTGAGGTCTGTCTTTGCACTTGAGGTTTTGCACTTGAGGTCCGGCTTTTTTGCATGAATACCTGAAATCGGAGATGGGTTGAGGTATAGTGTCAGCAGGCATCAGCGTTGTTTACTATGCCAAGTTTCCCCAATTTTTTCTTAGTTGAAAAAAGGGCTTAATGCACTGCGGGACCTAGGTGTTTGGTGGCCATTATTACCGGTGTTGAGCTGTTTGTGTTAGTTCATTCGAACCCCCAGCAAACAGTGTGTGCATGCTGAAAGAGAGCAACTCATCAACCAGCTGACATAGGGACTGATGGAGGGTGGTTGGCGGTCCCACACTCCACACGTTCAGATTTTGGCAATCAGCCAGGCTTGTTCGCATCACAGCTGTAGGAGCAGCAATGTTGAGAGCCATTGATAACAGAGTTTACAGATAAAGCCATGAGTCAAAACGTGCGACTGCTAGGCTGCAATGTTGAGGGCAGATGATTAGGGTTTTGACGAGAACCCTGTATGTACGGTGCATATACGGTATTGTTGGCAGGCAGGTCACCAAATATACGGTGTGTATATACGGTTCTGGCCAACCATTCAAATGATATGCGTATTGGTTACTGTGGAACCTGCAATTGATGTATCCATGGAGGGACCACCGGTGTTGGTAAGAGTGCATCCATACCACTGCCATCACGTTCTAGCACACTGAAGTTTCTCACGTCTGGAAGCCTGCTATTTAGGGTTGACCAGAACCATATATATACGGTGTATATACGGTACTTTTGGCAGGGAAATCACCAAACATACGGTCATATACTGTGTATATATGCGGTTCTGGCCAACCCTACTGATATTGCTACATTGTCTGTTCTTGTCTGTGGGAGTGGTCTGTCTGTGCCTGCCTGCCTGTCTGTCTGTGGGTGCGCACAGTGCAGCGCTTGAAGAGGGCTGAAAGGAGCGGGGTGTTCAGTGATTGGGAAACGGCTGCCAGCCAATGACAAGAAAGAAAGAAATAATAGAAATAATAGGGTATAGCAGCAAGAAGGTGTGTGTGTACATACACATGTGCATGCTTAAAAAAACCTTTGTTGCATTGCATTAGCCACTTGGCTCTAATTTTTGACAATATTTCCATGTGCATGCCCGTTACTGGTGTATGCTCAATGAAAGGAGTGAGTGTGTAGGTTATAAGTGAGCTTAGGTAAGGTAAGGTTACTCCACTATATATGCCTCAAAGGGCATCTCGAGTGAGTTAATTGGACCTGTGAGAAAAAGACTAGGGTGCTTGAAAGGCCTCAACCTAATGTGTGGAGTACAGGTACTCCCACCCACACTCACTCAGAAGAATGGTATGAGAAGTATGAAAAGTGATTTTGTCTGCAGCCTAAATGAGGTGTTTACGTAGCTGAGAAGAATAACACAGTGTGGGGGACACATATATATAGTCTATAGTTCCACCCTTGGCTGAGCCTTGGAAACAAGTAGGTGCTTATTGTTTACCATGATCACGGATCCTGCTTCACTGTGTGCGTACATTTGTGCATTGCATATCTCTTCTACATACTTGCAAGAGGAATTTATTTTTTCACAACAATGATCAAATCTTTTTTCCTCATGATGGTTGAGTATCTGTGTGCTCGCATATTCTTCCTCCTTAATGCACGCTATCAGGGTTATCCCTCTTAGTGTAGTTTTTATCTCTCTTTCTGTAAATAGTGCAACACTCCTGTGTATTCTGGATGTGCTACTAATGCTACAAGGTTTACAACAGGTTTATGCTATTGCTACAGACATGCTTTAAAAGCCTCGTCTCGTCCTGACGCCATCCTATTTCTACCTAGCACTGTGTGCTCCTCTCGCTTAACAACCCGCAACCCAAACTTTCAACAGCTTGCTTAAGACAAGGAATTTATCCAAACCAGGGGGAGAGTCACCTGATTGAGTTTAAACTCTGTGAAGACACTAGGCCTGCTGATCCCCAACTCCAAAAAGCAAAAGCACAGCACAGCATGCTTATGGCCAACCTAAACAGCAGACAATGGTTACAATGGTTACAATGGGGGGTGACCTTCAGCCAGGTTGTTTGGCTGATCGGCTGCTGACTGGTCTCGGCCAGCCACAAATAAATTCATAAGCTCAGAAAGAAAAAGAAAAGTCTATTGTTCTGCTGAGAAAGTAAATCATGAACAAGTTGGTTGTTGACCTGTTGCAGCAAAAAGGGTTGGGCTGCTGAAAAATCCTCAAAAAAAGGTGTAAACAGGAAGGAAAAGTGTTTCCTAAGCTCACAAATTCGATGGTCTTGGCGAATTAAAAGAGCATGCACCTCGTTCTGAACATGTTCATCTTCACCAGGACATTGGTCACATACGCAAGAACCATATTCAACAGCAGACAAGGATATAGGGAAATCAAGCTTCACGTGATCCTCGTTGGAGCTATGGGGACTATCTACAAAGACTATACAGACAAACCTCTGGCAGACCTTACTCTGGATTACCATAAGATAAAAAACCTAACACACAAACTGAATGAACACTCCATCAGACATGCATATGCACTCATAAAAACAAGGTATGCACTGCAATATAATACAAGCAACAACAGTCAAGGTTTGGGTCTGGGTGCTACGACACACAACCCCCCTGACCCACATTAATTTACTAATAATTGTTTGCACGGTTGCCTGGTGCGGGCACCTAAGCAAGAACCCCTCCCTTAATCATGCTGGCTGTGTCATCACTACCAGCAGAGTCTTTTCTTTTCTTTTCTTTTCTACAGGCGGCCTTTTATTTCAAAGAAATCAGGACCTCTTACACCTGACTATTCTAACCAGGAAAGAATATAAAACACATGCAATTTGTGGTTGTATGGCACAAACAAGGAAGGGAAGCCTTGTTCAACAACCCTAAATGGGTTGCTTACACACTCTAATCCTTGAAGAGGAGGTGTGGCAACATAAAAATAGCCAACAAACTTTTGAAATGCAAATTGCCACGCGTTTAATTCAAGCGCCAATGCGCTGCAGCTAGGGCGTCTGACAAAATCGACCTGACGTAACCCTTTCTTTAAAGGCTCCACAACCCACAGATTGAGGTTTGCATGTTACACCAAGATTTGCATTGTGACACCAAGATGCTCACAGCCTGTTCGAGGTCTACCGCATTTAATACATCCAAACCAGCAAGCATTGGTGTGTTAAAATTGTGAAGACCCAAACATTAATAATCAAGGGTTTGGAATGCCCAAACACTGATGGCAGTGCCTTTACAAGATTTACAGGGTTTACAAAGAAAGGCCTTCAGTCAAGAAGTGCGACTGCTAGCCTGGTACTCTGTTGGACCTCTGTGACTGGGCCTTTTTTGTCTGCCGGTAAAGGAGTTTTACGGTACTCGGTACCAGAGTCTCACACATGTTGTATGCAGATGATCTGACTTTGCTGACTAATGAGCCCCGTGATATGCAAATCATGCTGAGTCGGTTGGCTGTGTATGCCAGGAATAAACATCTAATTGTCAACACTTCCAAGTCCGAAGTTGTGCACTTCAACTCTGCGGGTGAAAATGTTCCTGTTGTTAATGTCGGCGGTGCCACCCTTCATCACAAAGATTCTTTTAGGTATTTGGGCATGGTTTTCTACAGGACCTTGAACATGGCTAAGTCTGCTGATCATGCGGCCCGTCCTTTTCTTGCCTCGCTAAGACGTATGTTATTCCTGCTGGCATGTATGGTAGTCAAGTATGGGGTACTGGATTCTTGCAGGCAGGCAGAGAGTTCTCTAGCCCACTGTCTACGCTTCATTTGCATTTTCTGAAGGGCACGTTAGGTGTGAAGCAGTCTACCACTAATTGGGCTGTACTCCGAGAATGTGGACATGAACCGTTGCAATTCTACT
>Ga0307974_1003374_pt1 | contig 11486 bp, 6 predicted proteins | sample OrgLakmetagen784_FD_201812 | JGI IMG/M metagenome (GOLD analysis project Ga0307974, IMG submission 201812) | Saline water microbial communities from Organic Lake, Antarctica - #784 | ecosystem: Environmental > Aquatic > Non-marine Saline and Alkaline > Saline | place: Antarctica: Organic Lake... | reverse complement strand
TCAGCAACATTATAATGCACCACTCCATCCGGCCCCTACTATTCAGCAATATTTTCCTATGCCGCCCCCCGCTCCACCCCCTTATGTTCATGGTCATGCGGGAGGGAATTGTAGCGGCCCACCTTACACGTCTGGTGCACACACACATGGTCACAACCAATCTGCTGCAAACCGTTTCTGTGGGCCAGGTTACAACGGCTGCAATTATTTTAACGGCACTCCACGCTAATTAAGGCACACGTAACTTTTAATTATTTTCATCCCTACCCTCATTCTTGAAGCAATTTCCTCTCCAGTACCAAACATCCGGCAATTCATTATCTTAATTAGGTATTTTTTCCAGGCCAGGCCTAAAGGGTGCCAGGCACCGTGGAAGCCCTAAGCCTGCCCACATGTTCACAACTGACCAGGCCAGGCCTGAATTTGCATAATTAATTCCCTTGATCCCTGATCTCATTCAGGCCAGGCCTGGACTCACGCATTAATTACCTTGATCCTTGAACTGATTCAGGTCAGGCCTGGAAGGTGCCAGGTACCACGGAGTCCCAGGGCCTACCATTTTGACCTTAATATGTAACCTAAGTTTTCTTGCCCCAAAAAACGTATATGTAACCTACCCATGTTTCAGGGCCCGGGTCTCCGTTTCACATTCCTTTGATTGCAGGCCCAACAAAGCCGGCAGTTTCGTCTTCAGGTGGGCTGAAGCGGCATTGTTCTTGGTGGTTGGAAAATTGTTCAGACAAGTGGGTACTTCAGTGGGTGCAGCATGGCTTCCCATTATTTTGGTCCTTGCTCCCAAGCCCAGAACCACCTTTTTTACAACAAAACAACAAAGAGGCACTGGCCTGCAGAGATTTTGTCACATCTTCCATTATTGACCTTCTCCGTGCAAATGCTATTATGAAGTGGCATACCCAGCCCAAACGTGTGTTCCCCTCGAACGTTGTTACTAGATCAAATGGCAAACAACGTTTGATCTTGGACCTTAGACACGTGAATCAATTTCTGATACCTTCCTTTCGCATGGACTCTCTCAATCTACTGACTGACCTGGATGACCTGGATGACCTCATGTTTTCTCTTGACCTTGCCAGCGGTTACCACCAGGTGGATATGGATCCCAGATATTACATGTACCTTGGGTTTCAATGGGAGGATGAGTTATATGTGTTCAGAGTCCTTCCTTTCGGTTTTGCTTCGGCCCCCTGGTGCTTCACAAAAATTATGAGAACGATGAGAACCATCTCTTTATACCTGCGCTTTCGAGGGGTCCGGCTTATAAACTACTTGAATGACTTCCGTTTCCTGGTCTCTGATTCCCAGTCTACAGCACACAGGCAGTTGGTTCTGGACACTTTCAGATCAGCTGGCCTGTCAATCAATGAGTTTAAGTCTCATCTGCAATTTACGCGCCTCCTGACCCACCTCGGTTTTGTCATTGACTTGGATTCTGGTTCTTTTGAAGTGTCGCAAGAGAGATGGGAGAGTTTGCAACAGCCGATCACAGAAGCATTGTCAAAACAAAAGGTACTAGTGCACCTGCTCTCGCAAATTGCTGGCCACCTTAGCAGCGTGATTCTGGCAATTGGCCATGTTGCTCTCATCAAATCAGGGCAATGCCACTCTTATCTGCAGCAGTACAGCTTGCAATTCTACGTTGCTATCTCTGACAGCTTGCGAGACGAACTTACCTACTGGTCTCACTTGTCTCGTACGCATTTTTGCAAAAAGATTTGGCCACCCCCCTTTACCTCAGACATTTCCATATGGTGTGATGCTGGAGCAACAAGTCGGGGTGCCACGATGGAGAATCAAAAATTGCAGGCACAAGGTTTCTTCCTCCCCGAGTTGTGGCATGGCACATCCAGTAGCACACTGAGAGAAATGTGGGGACTTCTTAACAGTCTCGAATCCTTTTTGGACATCATTAGGCACAAGTCCGTTCACTGACAACTCCAACGTGGTCAGAGTTATGGGCCAGGGCAGTACAGACTTGCGCTTAAATAGCATTGTACTCAGAAATATCTCACTCACAATGGAACATGATATTACCCTGCTTCCCACATGGGTCCCACGTGATCAAAACAAGGTTGCCGATGGCCTTACCCACCTTGAAGACCCTTGTGACTGGACTCTGAATGCTGATGTCTTCCAAAAAGCCGTTGCACAGTGGGGCCTACCTACCATTGACCGTTTTTCAAGCCACTCCAATCATTTGCTTGACAGGTTCAACTCTATGTTGCGGTGCCCAGGTTCAGTCGGTATCAATGCGCTTGCCCAAAGAGACTGGTCAGAACATTTTAACTGCTTCCCACCTTTCAACTTCATTCCATCGGTCTTATCCATCATCCGGCAATTCAGTGCAGCCTCTATCATTGTCCTACCTCTCTGGCCATCTAGCCCTTGGTGGCCTCTACTGTCTAAAGGAAAGCACTGTTTCCTTTTGTACACGGTTGTTGCGTGCTACCATGCTTAATAAATCTGCAGACTCCAGACCCCAGCACAGCCTCAGCCCCGTGTGCATTCATCACGTGCTGGACCTTTCTGGCCGTCTTGTGCTTCTCCTCTAAACCCCCTCCTCAACCATTCCCAATCCCCTCCTATGCTTGCAGGACACCCTTGAGTCTGATATTTCAAAGTTTTTGTTTGGTAAATGCCCTACACCTGCCTTGAAAGCTGAATACACGTACACTTTCAGCTGCAGTTCTCAGTCACGTTGTCAGAAAACGTTGCTCAGATACGACGCTCGCTGGATCCGTTTCAGAAGTTGGTGTCAACAAAACAAGCTTTCTTTCTTGCCAGCTGATCCAATGCACGTTGCCATGTTTCTGTCGAAGTCTCTGCGTTTTGCTCTCAGCCGAGGTTTGACCTACTCTACTACCAAAGCAGCAAGCGCAGCCATCTTTACTGCGTATAATTTGGCCGGTTTAGATGATGTGACCAGCCACTCCTTTGTTCAAGCGGTTAGATCCTGCGCACAGAGGCCACTTTCCTCTGGAGGCCAATTCAGAAAAGCTCCCTTGTCTCTTGACCTCTGTATAATAACAGTCTCTTTCCTGCTTCATCCAAGCCAGTCCACCCTACTCAACCGCCAAATTGTAAGGTTTATTATGGTTTGCTTCTCTGGTTTTCTGAGATATGACTGCGCTTGCCAGATTTTTGCAGATGAAGTCAGGTTCTACTCTTCTCACATAGAAATATTCTTGGCCAAAAGGAAGAATGACCAATTTCGCTCAGGCTCAGTATATGTATTGCTTGGGGCAAGTCCCTTTCCTGCCCAGTCTCTCTCTTGAAATCTTTGTTGGTGAAGGCAGGATCCCTGGGCAAGCACATTCCCTTTTTCGCTCCTTCAGGAAGGGTTCTTCTGATAAGTTTTGCCCCACAATCAGCCCTGGTCTTACTTCTATGCTTGAGCTTGCGCTCTGCAAGCTTTGGCTGATTTTGCTCACATGTCCTTCGCGGATTTTACTGACAGATACGGCCTGCACTCCCTTCGCTCTGGGGGTGATACCCTCGTTGCCAAGGAGGGTGTTCCTAATCATAATTTTCAGGCTCATGGAGCCTGGAGGTCTGCGGCCAGGCCATGCACGCGTACATTGAGAGGCCTATTGCCAATAAATTGCTTCCAACCAGGGCCATGCACTACTAAACCACGACTGTAGTCTGCCTTGGTAATAATGACAGAGCCCTATGCATCTCACAATGCAAGCGGAATAGAACTTATGAGTTCAGTGTGAAACACCTGAACTCAGGTTCTTGAAGTGTAGTATAAAATGAGATGATCTCACTTTCTAGTTTTCTAAGGTTTCTGCTTCTTTTCTCCATTCTTTTTATTCCTTGGAGAACACAACTCTCTCTTTAGCATACTTCCCCCCCTCTCTCACCTCATTCTTATATTTTAGTCTTTAGTTTGCTCCCTTTCTCCGGTTTCTCTGAATTGTTGTGTTCTCCTTGGTAATAATGACAGAGCCCTATGCATCTCACGATGCAAGCGGAATAGAACATAGGCAGTTTGAACCACTCCTCACATTGATTAAGGACAAGGCGCCACTTTTATAATCATTAATTCTACAAAAACAAAAGCTGTTTTGCCAGCTACTATAACCTACAAACCCGCGCTCAAACGCTACTCACAAAGGGTATCCAACCGAACAAAAAGGAACCACAACTCTATAAGCACATCGCCAATGCCACTGCCATAAACTACAGCTATTACCTGTCTCTCTGAGCCTGCACCCACTAACCAACTGGCCACTCTCTCCCAAGACCAACAGCAAGCAAAGCGTGCACGGCATACACATGGTGTCCTCCCCGGTACCAGAAAGAGGACACGCAGCTAAACAGAAAGTCAGCAACATACGCCCCTGACTCAAATCATAGACACTGTTGCTTTAAATTCACACAGTACACACAAATAGTAATCCAGCCTACTGAACCACAACCTACAAACAGTCAGCCAAACAAACGCACCACACGCTCACAAATCACTAGCCAAAACCACCATGCAACACAAGCGTTCACACAAACAATCACTCCTCCCACTCAGTATATCAATATCATCAACTCGATAACTTAGCTACCAGATGCACAACAACCCAACCTTTGAGATTGCAAATCACCCAGCACCATCACCACAGTGCAGATCCCAAAGGAAAAGAAGATGTGAAGTCCTCGATATACCCCATAACCTTCCTAGCCTAAACCTGACCCCCCTGCGTACCACGCATATTCAACAAAAACTCTGGACATACAAGAAGGACAAGGCTTTTTCAATGACACCCACAGAGGTCATCAACACACACTCTACTATGATAATATGGACATCCTGCACATAGAAAATTGGAGGTTCTTCACCCCCAAGAAAAGAGAGAGATGATACACCCCTAAGACAGTAACAATACCACACTTACTATGCCCCCATGAATATTGAAAGATGGGCCCTACCCCTCTTTAAATCAGTTTGACTAGTGCCCAAATCCAGTAAGACTATTGCCCGGAGCCAAATTAAGTGCACAAGCTGCGAAATTTGCTCCTACCATCTAGAACTTGAATCTCCAGACCTATCCTCACCTTTTAAAGACATGTACATCTGTAACGTCTGCAACCGTACCTACCACTGGCAATGCTTGCTAAAAACAAGCTGCTGCAACGCCAATGACTCATGGGCCTGCCCTGCCTGTATCAATCTGAATCAAAATGAAAAGGAAAGCCGTACCCTTTTTCAGAAAAAGAGAGATTGTGGAAGTCACATGGAACCCAACCTGGGAGCCAGAAGAACTACAAAACACGTGCAAAAGCTTCAAGCAGAGCCTCAATAAGTTTGAAGAGCATATCGCCACGCCAAACTTATCTCAGCCCGCACCAGATAAACACCTAAACGATATTCAAAAACAAGGGTTCTCTGCCATCCAAGAGGGAAACAAGTATCAACCCTACAATGTCGATCTTCGGAACAAAGTTAGCTTAGACATCCAACCCACCAACCCACAGGCTGACATAACGGCCACAGGGCATTGTGAGTACTTGTAGCGTAGTGGCCCAAAATGGTTAACCGGATGAATGAGCGATAAGTAAATTGTACTTTACTTATGCATGTTACATTCGCCCCACCCTCAAGTGCTTGCGTCCTCGTAAGCATATCACAACAGCCTAAACCTGTACGGTTTTTACATGATAGAGGCTTACGATTTTAGACGGAGTCCACGGAGGTTATGCGGCGAAGTGTAAAGCGTGCGCAAAAACAACGTTTTTGCGGGCCTGAGGACTCGAACCGAGAACCTCGGCTTCGATACCAGAATGTAACAGCGCTAAGTGTAGTACCGACAGTAGTACCTTAGGCTGTGGAAAAATAAGCGGGAGGACACGGGCCCCAAGCTCGCCCGTGTCTGTGAGCTGCTGCCTAGCAGAGAAATCAGGAAATTGTGTAATTTCTATTATATTAACTCTGCTGAAATCCAGCTCCCCAGGGATAATATCCCCTCCTTGCAGTAAGGAGTTAGACTAACTAACTCCAGTACCACACATGTAACAATGCTTGTTACAGTACTGGATTCCAACCATTGATCTCATGAAGTATCAAGAAAAGAGTACCCTTTCCTCCCCAGATGACACTACGCTTCCTGAAGTGTACACTGACACAGTAGCCTGTATTTACAATGTCGAGGGAAAGTGTAAAGGTATGCTTACTCCCAAGCGCCTCAACATACTACGAAAGGCCTTGAAAATGGCAAAATGCAGCGGTCTACACGATCATGTCCAACCTCCTCCCTTAGCTTTGCATCAGAACTTGTAGGCCTCATTGCACGTAAAGACACCTCTACCTCTAAACATAGGACCAAAAAAAAAGACTCTTTCGCACGGATACTCCCCTCCCACTCACCGCCGCTTTTCAAAAGTGGGCCCTGGTCACTAAATAATAAATGGCATCCCCCCTTGACCATGACCGCAAATTCCCCCATTACTGGAGTGAGCACCCGAGGGACAAAGTGTATGGGGCAAACACCAACGCCTTCTCCTCCCAATTTTCTGGTTTCTCATCTGCCATCCCATTTACCATGAAAACACCATGCTCTTAGCAACAAGACACATCATCTACTCTGCTGCTGTCAGCACAGAGGAAACAGCCACATTAATAATGTGCATCCGCTGGTAGTGATGACACAGCCAGAATGGTTTTCTTTGTCAGTTACTGATGTGCAAGTTTAGCATCGCTGTTAGAAAAATCTGTGAAAATTTATTAAAAATTATGATTCAGCTGTAGCTCAGTAATATTGTGCAGTATTAGGATTGCCATAAATGATCAACAGGTAACTAAATCGTCATGTTGACAGGACGATTTATCACTTCCAGTGCCCATCCTTGGAAGGCGAGATCTCTGGTTGGTCTCCAATGCGATGCTGCAACTGCTCTGTCAACGCCTCCTTTGTGTCTTTGCCTGGGTGCGTGTGAGACAATAATATTAAACCAGGGAGTTGAGCTTTATATACAAGGAAAGAACAAGGCAGGAAGTGAAACTAACACAATTTATAGTACTACTTAGTAAGGAAGGCAATAATTAAAACTACTGAGTACTCTGCGCCTGCAGAACGACTGGACTTCCTGGAGGATAGTGTAATTAAATCTCAGTTGTGCCGTCTTGGCACACTGTGCAATCCATCTCTGTTATGCTTAGGCATAATCAGTAGGTTAGGTTTTAAATTTTCCCCCTCTTGCTTTCCCGCACCTCCGGAAATCAGCAACAGGAAGATGTCAATGGCCTAGCTGTCGTTTCTATTCTAGGAGGTTCGAGTTTTAGCCTGTCCAGTGTTTCCTTTCGTTTTCTCTGTTCAGTCAAGAGTTTCTTTGCAATTTCAATGCAGCATGTTCTCAAGTCGGCCTTTTAGGTGTTGCCACAAGTGTAGTTCCCCTCCTACTTATCAAGGAATCGAGCCAAACGATAATTCTCACACTATCAAGACGCAGCACCATCTTTTCCTCGCACTGCTAAATATTTGGGCAAATTTGCTCAGGAAATTCACCAATGTTCTTAGCTTACTAGGCTGCACCAATCCCTCTGCATCTTTATGCATCATATGCAAAAGTGATCTATGCCAGGGACTTTTCAACAAGTTCAATATTATAGCTTGATCACAAAAGCGCATTCAGATCTCAACCCTGCTCCTATCGGAGATCTGAAGACTAACCTATTTATCTTCCTATTTATCTTCAGATGGCAGTTTGGCCGTCAATTTGCAACACCCTCCCCACAAAACTAAACAGGTTATTCATATGGGATTGGCTATACCTGATTCAAGCATTAAAAGTGGCCTTTTGAAAAGCTCCACGAACAGAGGGCAGGCGGCACCAGTCTAAAAATTAGCCCCCCCTTTTACTGGCCTGGTGTTTGCCTGCACGCAGTTCCAGCCTCTGCTTTTGCCTGTTCCTCGTTCTTTTTTGCCTACACGTCCTCCACACGCTCTGCTTTAACTCTAATTTTTTTCTGCCCGCACGCACTTCCAGCCTCTGCTATTGGCTGATCCTCGCTTTGCCTGATCCTCGTTTTTTTTGCCTACACGTACCTCCAAACGCTCTGCATTAACTCTAATTTTTCATTATCTGCCCGCGCGCACCTCCAGCCCCTGCTTTTGCCTCTTCTCTGTCTCTTTCTGCAAGCGCCTCCAGGTGATCTGCTGCCGGTCCCAGGCTGGCTGCAATGTTGATTGACAGATGGAAATGTAGGTACTACTGACAGATGGAAATGTATGGAAATGTATGGGAATGTAGGGGCTACTAACAGATGGAAATATGTGGAAATGTAGGGGCTACTGACAGATGGAAATGTAGGGAAATGTATGGAAATGTAGGGGCTACTGACAGATGGAAACATGTGGAAATGTAGGGGCTACTGACAGATGGAGATGTAGAGAAATGTAGGGTCTACTCTTTGTCGCAACACAGGGTGTGTTGCAAATAATAGATGCCTCACTGGAATCCAAGCTTGGAATACCGAAAGAGCACGTGTAAAAATAAGAAATGGTGGTGTGGAGAAGCGGAGGCCCACCAAAAAGGTGTTGTATGGAATCGAGTAATAATGGCAAGAAGGTATGCTTCTCAAGGCAAGACAAACACTAAGTCCGAATGGAATTTCGAACAGACCTTTTTTTTAAGTCTCTTGGTGAATTATGGAAAGAGAGGCAAAGGATTCACACACTGAGCATGCAGCAAGAGTAGAGTAAGGTTCGATATACTGTTAAGGGAAGTGAACGAGGATCCTATGATCGTTTGCAAGCCTAGTCCCTATTGCTAATTGCAAGCCTAGTCCCTATTGCTAATTGCTATAAAACCGAAATGCACACTTACTGTGAATTTGCTGATTGCGTCCGCCTATAAGCAGTAACTCAGTGCCCTTGTAATCCAGCACTGTGACGTCTTTGTACGGTCCCGCCCAGCGTAGGCCCTGTTTAAGATTGGAACAAATTGTGCAAGAGTATATGATGATTTAAACTGCAACAGACTTTGTATTGTTTTACACCAGGCTACTCGTTAATCCTGCTCGACAACTTGCTGGTCTTGCTCTTAAGCTGACACGCCACTAATTTTATCAAAGTGCATACACCGTCATGCTCTGGAGTGAAAATGTAGGCTTCAAGAAAGATCAAGCACGCATAATTTGATGCTTGCTTATTGGCTCACCTGAATTTGCTCTGTCTGGCCTTCAGTGTACTCTGGCTTGGGGCCTGTGAAAGTTATCGTGTTCTCTTGTTATTCATCGTGTTCCTTTGCGGTAAATAGCCAACAAATGAGATGTGCGTGCAATTCTAGTTTGAAAGTGTGAGTTGTCAGTGTCCTAGTGAATGTGATGAAGCCTTAGCGGTTGTGGACAAAAACAGTGGACAAAAAGAATTACCTTTTTAGCAAACGTGATGAGAATGGCATGCTCAATAAGTTATGTATATGCTTGTCAACCGTGCATTATTCACAGGTCCAACCGTTTGCACATAATTCACCTGCGGCAGGAAGTCCAGCAGCCTTGCTTTCTTCCTTGAGGGCAGGGTTCTGCAGTCATGCCAAAAAACGCAGCTCAGAATTGTCTAAAGGGATAGATTATAAAACCAGGTTGATCCCTCTCTTCTGCACTCGGATCTGGCTTTGGTTGCATGCGGGGACATATATTTCAGTTAGCAAGCATGTGATGCTTACAATGATGTCTAACATTGAATGAAGCAAGATCTTGTCATAGAACGTGCTGTAGTATAAACTGCACTCCTTATACATTACCTCAGCCTCAGCTTAGTCTAGGCTGCAATACTTATAAGTACCTTTACAGATATGATAAAATATCCGCTGCGATCGAGGCCCAATTCAGCCTGGCAATCACCCTCCTCTCCCTCCACAGGCAGCTCTAGCTGCAAATGTGAGATGAGAGGTTGAATTGCTTGCAAACAGCTGTACAAATATTAAGAGGGGCAAGAGCATGCTGAAAGTGGTAACCACTCCCCGATTGAAATGGGCAGGCAAAACGCGTTTGCTTGTCAATGGTAAAATGTAAGTCCTCCAATATGTACCTCAACAAGAAGATAAGTCAAGAAAATCATCTACCTACCTTGTATGCTAAACGGACATCACTGTAACGCCTCCTCCCGCCGCCACCAGATCTGACCTTGGTGCAAAGGGAGTATGCTCCACTGTATGTTGGGAACGGTGGTAAATAGCAAACATGGGTCATTTATGGCGCATGCCCAAACAGTAAGTGCCATTTGAGACACGCCTAGGAGAAACCTTGCGTCACTTCTGGACATCCACCTTGCATTCAACAAAGAACAGCTGATGCGCGACCATTGGATATGCAGGCGGTGAAAACCACGTTGATGAAGGAGAAGGAGTGCTTCGATACCGAATGTTATAATACTCCACCACTAAAAAGATGCAACTGAAATGTGTTTTGATGATCAAACATCAAAAGTGCTGTTGTAAAGATGGTTTTAAAAAACAACAATTAAGCGGAAGATGACCGGAAAAGGAATTTGAGTTGTACCTGCATTGTTAGTGGTGCAAGTATGCAAAGAGGCCACTATTTCTATAAGATACATGGGAACTTGCACCCCATCCTAGTAGCCTCTTTGCGCATTCTGCACACTTGCAACTCTAACATTGCAACACCAGACAGACGTGCCTGCCAGCGAGCCGTGCCGCACCCTGGCTGCGCTGTCCTCGTGTTATAGTCATGTAGAACCCTGACTCGCCTGTGAATGAGCAAACAGAAACGAATGGGTATGCAAAAAGACAAGGGAGGACAATGGTAGTCATGGAAGCTGTTTGTGGGAAACCATGTACCGGTTGAAAGGACAAAAGGACAACAATACTTGGACAAACAATCAATAAATGTAGCTCGGGTCAAACCAATACCCACGTTTATGAAAAAAGGAGCCACTTTGTTCTGATCTCTGTAGAAAAAAACACCACAAAAAAACAAAGAAAGCCAATGATCAATGCTCTTTCAAGTTCTTTTTAGAGAAACAAAACACTCCTTTTCTAATCCATCCAGTAGTTTTGCAATAACTGCGTTCTATTCCTTTCATTTCTTTTCATAATGTAGTAGAAAAACTTGTCAGACAAAAAGTTGGTATTAAATGGCAAACATTGGAGCCTGCTGACCAAAAACTTTCCTTTACAAACAGTAACACCGGTTAATACATACGTACACACACAGACATACCCAGTTTGCCTGTCAAATCCTCCACTGTGTCTCCAACTGCATCTGCACATACAAACAGTCGAGACACGAAAGAAGATGTGCTGCGTTGTTGAGAGAAATTACAGGCATGCGTATAAAGTCAGGTCAAATTGACCCCCTTTGTCTCTGACCACATCCGCACGTACACCCACACCCACCCACACACCCACCCACACACATACACACACACACGCATACCCACCCACCCACCCACCCACACACCCACACACACACACACACAATCACACACACACACGCACACACACACACACGC
>Ga0307974_1003372_pt1 | contig 11492 bp, 9 predicted proteins | sample OrgLakmetagen784_FD_201812 | JGI IMG/M metagenome (GOLD analysis project Ga0307974, IMG submission 201812) | Saline water microbial communities from Organic Lake, Antarctica - #784 | ecosystem: Environmental > Aquatic > Non-marine Saline and Alkaline > Saline | place: Antarctica: Organic Lake... | reverse complement strand
CCCACAACACACCCACCCCCCCCACCCCCCCACACCCACACCCACCCCCCCCACACCCCCCCCACACACCCCCACCCCCCCACACCCCCCAACCCCCCCCCCCCCCCCACACACACACTATTACTCTATCCTATCACGTACATAAGCACACACCGCACATACTGTGTCTCACCCTCACACTGTACAAACACACACACGTTATTACTCTATCCTATCATGTACCTAAGCACACACCGCACATCTGCACATACAGTTTCAGCCGTACCCTGTACAAAAACACACACACAAAACACACACTCACTCCCCCACAAACACACAAACGCACACACACACACAACTATATACACACTCACACACACACCTGATGTTCCACAACGCGTCGCTCTGCCTCCTGCCATCTCTGCCGATTGGTCTCAGCCTGAGAGGGCATACGTGCACACATACACATGACCGCATGTATACATCATATCAGCATGATCTCAAACAAGGCTACCTCAACCTTGGAGTGAAGCCAAGGTTTACAAGGTTATGCATGACTTCTTTGTAGACAGCATGATTCATGTAAACACGTGCACACATGCTCACACATGCACGCACGTTCACACACACCCACACTCATGCGCCAAATGCAGGATACACACACATATGCACACGCGCATATACACGCACCCACATGTACGCACTCACACGCACCACATTTACGCACTCACAAGCACCCACATTTACGCAATCACATGCACCCACATTTACGCACTCGCACACATGCACGCACGTACACACATTTACGCACTCACATGCACCCACACACACGCACGCACGCACGCACGCACGCACGCACACACATTTACGCACTCACATGCACCCTCACGCACGCACGCACGCACACTACACACGCACGCACGCACCCACATTTACGCACTCACATGCACCCACATTCACGCACTCACACACACCCACATTTACGCACTCACATGCACCCACATGCACCCACATGCACGCACGCATGCACACACGCACGCACACACACACATTTACGCACTCACATGCACCCTCACGCACGCACGCACGCCCACTACACACCTGATCCCTCATCACCACAGCATCTGCAGCTGCCCCCTTGGCTGTTGCTAGCCGAGCGGACAGGCGCTGTAGCTGCTCAGGCCCAGAAGAACGCAGCTGGGCATTTAAGGCTTCCCTCTCCTTTTGAAGAGTCTGTGTAATGTGTGAAGGCCGACACAGAGGTGTGTGCATGGTGTAGTTCATGTTTTGTATTCATGTATTATATTATTATATTCATGTATGATGATAATATGTGCCTTCACATATATGATGACATATGATGACATATGATGTTACGTGCTTTCACGTATGATAGTTTATGTATTCATGTACGTATTCATGTATGTATTCAGAGCCGCCCGCAACTGCCCGGAAGAACAAAAACTACGTAGGCAATGCCCCCCACGTAAGCATTGGCCCCCACGTAAGCAATGACACCCTCCCCCCACATTCATCAAGGAAAAGGAGCCAATCAATCAATCTGGGTAACTTACTTCTCTGTCCCCACTCCCTGCACGTGCATCTTCACCGACACAGAATATTTGCTGAGGGTACCTTACTTCTCCGTCCCCACTCCCTGTACGTGCATCTTCACCGACACAACGTATTTGCTAAGATTTCCTGACCCTTCCGTCTGCAGGGCCACGTGACTCCAGCCCATAAGAAAGGCTCTGTGCAGCTTTGTAGCACAACAACCTCTCACAGCAGCAGAACACAGCAGGGAGTATGTGGTGTGGTGAGACACCACACCACACAACACAACACACTAGCACGTTTCATTCGTCGAAAACAAAAGAACCGCCAGCTCAAGCACCAGGCCTGCTTTCTTTCATACATCTTACGCATGCATTCCAAGTAAAACGGATGTGTTTATACCTGTCTGTCTTAATGCCTACCTTACCTACTCTTACACAACACACAATGCGTTAACCAGATCAGGCACCACTTCTCAGTTGTTTCCATTAAACACGACAGCCAGCAGCGCTGCAACAGCCACACACATTTAAGAGCCCTATCTGCTCTGCCACACACACATTGACACACACACCACACACACACACACACATTGACACACACCACGTCAGGCGTCACCCCTTGGCATTCATTCTTCTGCAATGACGAGCATCAGATGCTACCCTCTTTTCCTTGCCTTCTTTGTTATGCATGAGACGCAATGTCGCTTCTGAAGCCTAGTCACAGAACTAGGCACAAAAGACTTCCTGCATGTGCAGCTTCTGTTGGGACACCACATTGCTCCGCCTGCTTCTTAAAATGCATGAGATGCAATGTCGCTTCTTAAGGTAACTCACAAAACTAAGTACGAAAGACTACCTGTATGTGCAGCTTCTGTTGGGACACCACGTTGCTCAGATCAGTGACCAGCTCCTCAAACACACGGCCCTTGTGGGAGGCCTCCTAAATGCAGGGGGTTACGTGTGTGTGTGTATGTGTGTGTGCGTGCGTGCGTGTGTGTATGTGTGTGTGTGTGTTTGTGTGTGCACGCATGCAGACGCACAAAGGAAGTTAGCACTGTCTGCAGGCTTTATTGACAGATGAGATACAGAGGAAAGACCTCCCCAATAGCTGAATCAGAGACTTGGCCGTGCATTCTCAAGAAATTGAGCTCTAGTGCAAAGATCAGAGGACAGGGTTTAGGGTTTAGTTGTGCGAGGTCCGTTAAAACCCTAAACCCAAAACCCTAAAACCATGTTACGCTAAAAACCATAACCCTAAACCCTAAAACCATGTTAACATTCCACTGTTCTACACTCGCAACCCTCCTGACTCCCGTTATTGCTTTCTTATTTTCTTTGGTAAAAATGTTGAATGGTACCAGGTACAGCAGTGGCTTATTTTCAATCAATCACTGTGGGAGAATTATTTGTCTGTGCAATCTTTCTAAATATTTGCATGTTGTTGCCCTCAAATGTGCTGCAGCGAAAGCCACACTCGCACGCATGCATATGTACACACACATGCAACCATATAGTACACACACATTTTTAAAGCGCAATCCACATGCTAGAACCTGTAAGGTTTATGAGTGCCTGGCACCGTGCGCATCATTTTATACATGAAAATCAAACAAGCCACACATTCAGGGATTGGCCAGAACCGTATATATACACCATGTATGACCGTACGTGTAGACATTTCCCTGATGAAAATACCACGCGTCCACCGTATTCCCTACTGGAAATACCGTACATACACCGTATATGACCGTACGTTTCCCTGCTCAAAATACTGTACATATACCGTATATGACCGTACATGTGGACATTTCCCTGCTGAAAATACCGTACATATACCGTATATGACCGTACTTGTTAACATTTTCCTGCTAAAAATACCATACATACACCGTAATCTATGCTGAAAACACCGTACACACACCGTAAGTACGCACACACACATGATCCTGGCCAGCCTCACATAAACCATTTGGGTGTCTGTGCAGTTGTTCGTCGGTATACTGCATGTATAGGGTTGGCCAGAACCATACATCTATACAGCATACACCGCATACTCAGTGTATAGTATACGGAATTCGACGCAGAGAAATCACCATACACACGGGCATACACGGTGTATGTATGGTATTTTTAGCAGGGAATAGCAACAGGGAATAGTAGCAGCAGAGAAATCATCATACACACGGTCATATATGGTGTGTATAGGTATACGGTTCTGGCCAACCCTATGCAGCATGTAAGACCCTGACGTGATGTGCAGAGGCACACCTGTAAGGCACAAGTCAGAGTGGTAGCATGGAAGACCCTGCCGTGATTTGGTAGCAGGTAAGACCCTCTGATGTAAGACCCTAATTTGGTAGCATGTAAGACCCTGACGTGATTTGGTAGCATGTGAGACCCTGATTTGGTAGCATGTAAGACCCTGACGTGATGTGCAGGGGCACACCTGTAAGGCGCAAGTCAGATTGGTAGCATGGAAGACCCTGCCATGATTTGGTAGCAGGTAAGACCCTGATGTAAGACCCTCTGATGTAAGACCCTTATCTGGTAGCATGTAAGACCCTGCCATGATTTGGTAGCAGGTAAGACCCTGATGTAAGACCCTGATGTAAGACCCTAATTTGGTAGCATGTAAGACCCTGACGTGATTTGGTAGCATGTGAGACCCTGATGTAAGACCCTCTGATGTAAGACCCTAATTTGGTAGCATGTAAGACCCTGACGTGATTTGGTAGCATGTGAGATTCTGATATGGTAGCATGTAAGACCCTGACGTGATGTGCAGAGGCACACCTGTAAGGCGCAAGTCAGATTGGAGGTCTGCTCCACTGACGCAGTCAAGCGGTCCTGGAGCACGATGCGCTCTTTGTCGCTCTCCTGTGTGTGTGTGTGTGTGATTGTGTGTGTGAGTGTGTGTGCGTGTGTGTGCGTGTGTGTGTATGTGTATGTGTGTGCGCGCGTGTATGTGCATGAACGTGTACTGTGTAACGTGAATCATCATAAAGGTGTGTTTCTTAGCACTTCTGCCCATACCATATCTTTGAAGGTTTGCCACGCCCAGAGCTGAGCCCACGCACAAAGAACAACTCACTCTAATTGAAGTATAAGACAGGCAAAAATACACACTCACACGTATGCTACAAACACACGCACACACGCACACTGTAAATATTTACACATACTTACAAACACGCACCCACACCCACACCCATACCCACACCCACACCCACACCCACACCCACACCCACACACCTCTAGCACGTACTGCAGCTGCACTTTGAGGTACGTCAGCTGCTCCTGCAGCACACTGCGCTCCTGCTCTGCCTGAGAGTAAAAGAGAGTTAAAAGAGAGTAAAAAGAGAGTAAAAAGAGAACAACATACATACTCACAAACATGTCATTTCTCATTAAGTGTTGCTGCTGCACTGCAACACACTGCGCTCCTGCTCTGCCTGAAACTAAAGGTACACATACACGCATACACGTGATTTTATTTTGTGTGAAATTTTGCTGCTGCACTGCAGCACACTGCGCTCCTGCTCTGCCTGAGAGTAGAAGAGAGCAAAAAGAGAGTAAAACATACATACTCACAAACATGTCATTTCTCGTCAAGTATTGCTGCTGCACTGCACCACACTGTGCTGCTGCTCTGCCTGAGAGAAGAAATGTGTAACGTCATTAAGACAGGTGCCACGTCCTTCATCGTTGAGTGCTGCTGCAGTACTTGGCCTGGTATGCCTGAAAGCAAAACAAAGGTATAGCACACACACACTCATATCTATATATATCGGTATAGTCAGGAGACGTCAAGGATCATAACTGTTTGGCGTCACGTGTCGATTGAAATATAAATCACACATTCGGAATCCTGACGTCAAGAGCTATTAATTGGTATATAAATGAGTCGATTTTGAGGGGATTGGGGGGGTGGGGGGGGTCAAGGGGGGGTCAGGGAATCTTGGGGGGGTGCTCCAGAATTTTATTGAGCCACTTTCGCAAAATACTAAAAAAATTGGATTCCTCAGCTCAAGCCTGTTTGATTGGCGCCCTTGTTGGGTGATTTGATTAAAGGGGGGTTCTGGGTGCCTGGTCACAGAAATGCATGGAATGCCACCAAGTAGGCCGTGGGGGTGTGTTTAGGGCAGATTGCCAGCAACTGATTCCAGACTTGCAGTTCACGTATTGCACTTGCATAAGTTGCATGATTGAAGTTAGAAAGTGCCTTGGCAAGGGTTTTGGCTGGATTTGTGCACTAAACGGGTGGTCAGTGCATGAGGGTGCGCAAATCAATGTTTGCCTATAACTCTTCAGGTATTAATTAATTTGGCAAGAGAGCTGTGTGTGCAGGCAGATAGCTGCTTGCATTCTGAGCAGATTGACACCCTTTTTATTAGTGTGGGGGGTCAGGAAGGGGGGTTGGGGGGGGGGCATTTTGGGTCGGAAGCCAAAAATTTACACGTGACTGTCAGGAAATTTTATTTGACGCCTCCTGGTATAGTACAAAATATTATCTATATCTATAGTATATAGTACTTACACCTGTACACACCCACACCCACACCCAAACCCACACCCACACCCACACCCACACCTACAACCACACCCACACTTACACCCACATCTACACTGCCATACCTGGGCAGCCATGCTCAACCGTCCTCGCTCCTCAGAGGCTTTGCTCTCTGCTGCCCGTGCTGCGACAATGTCTTGCGCCGCCTGCTGCCGAGCTTGCTCAAGCTCCTGTGTGTTTATGTGTGTATGCGTGCGTGTGTGTAAGTGTGTATGCATACGTGTGTGTAAGTGTGTATGCACATGTGTGTATGTGTGTATGCATACGTGTGTGTATGTGTGTATGCATACGTGTGTGCACATGTGTGTGTGTGTGAGCGTGCATGTGTGTGTATGTGTGCGCGTGCGCAGCACCGCAAACACACAAGAAACCAACCACGCACCTTAGCGTGCTGCGAAGCGGCTGTAGCAGATGCTTCTGTCAGAGCTTTCACCCTTCCCAGCAGCTCGTGCTCCCTACTGCTAGCCCCCTGAGCCGTCTGCTCTGCACTTGCGAGCCTGGCCTTGAGGGCGTTCACCTGCAGGGTGTTGTGTTTGTGCGTGCGTGCGTGCGTGCGCGCGTGCATGTATGTGTTTGCATGCATGATTGCGAATGTTTATGTGTGTGTGCGTACACGCATACATCACTTCCCGCTGCTTGTGATCATGAAGTGCTGGTATGATATGGAAGGGGCATGCCTCACGTTATGCATACGACATCACATTTAATTAGTCAGGAGCATGCCTCACACTCTCGACCGCTTTACTTTACCAAAACATTTACAAAGGCACGTGCTGGCTTGCATATGCGAGTGCATGCATGTGCATGTGCATGTGCAAGTGCAATGCATGCATGCACGCACGCACACTTTTGTAGCCCACACACGTGCACAATTGCTCACCTGCGCATCTGCGTCACAGGATGTCTGCGCTATACGTGCCGTTAGGGTCACAGCAGTGCTGCTGCTCTGCTGGAGTGATGCCTGTTATTGCAGTTAGGTATTCGACGTAAGTAGGTAGGTATTCGACGTAAGTCATGTGGTTGTGAGGAAGCTGAGGGGACTGCACAGGGGTTTGAGTTGCAGTGCTGCTGCTCTGCTGGAGTGGTGCTTGCCATTGCGCAATCCATTGCACAAGATACTGCGCAGGTATTTGACGTAAGTCGTGTGGATGTAAGTAGGCTGAAGGCTCTGCACAGGTGTTTGATTTGCAGTGCTGCTGCACTGCTGGAGTGGTGCCTGTTATATCATAAAAAGAAGATTTAACGTTGAACATGATGTGGAGGACCCAGTTTTGTGGGTTGGTTGACTTCTGAATACACTGCTGGAGCGGTTCCTTGTGTTGGTTTTGCAACCAAAACTAACAATGACCGCATCAAAAGTCTACATTTTTGGGTCACGGCAGTGCTGCTGCTTTTGCACCAACGCACGTCACGGCGTTGCAAGAAAAACCCAGCAGATGAATGCACTGTAAGTGTTATGCTGCTTTTGCACCAACGCACGTCACGGCGTTGCAAGAAAAACCCAGCAGATGAATGCACTGTAAGTGTTATGCCGATTTTGCACCAACGCACGTCACGGCGTTGCAAAAAAAAACAGCAGATGAATGCACTGTAAGTGTTATGCTGCTTTTGCACCAACGCACGTCACGGCGCAAAAATAAAACAGCAGATGAATGCACTGAAAAGTGTTATGCTGATTTTGCACCAACGCACGTCACGGTGGTTAAAAAAAAACTAGCAAAATAACGCCGCGAAAGTGCTTGTTCCTACCTCCAGGTTCGCAATGCGCTGCTCAGCTGCAGCTGCAGCGCCGGCTGCTCTGAGTTCCGCTTTTCCTGCGTTGCACGCCTGCAAGGTCAATGCACAACAGCGTGTCGCGGGCTGCAGCTAGAACGTGTGTGTTTGTGTGTGTGTGTGCGTCCGTGCATGTGTGAGTGCTTGTATGTGTATGTGCACGTGTGTTTGTATGTGTATGCATATGTATGTGCGTGCATGTGCTTGTGTGTGTGAGTATGTGTGTGTCAACAGGCCCCAGCTTTTTGTGTGGGTGTGCGGGATGGCCGGCTGCAAAAGCGACACATGCTGGCTTGTTGTTGCATTTTGCCTGTGTTGCATGCTTGTGAGGGCTAGCCAGAGCCCTTTTTGTTTATTCTCACAAGAAGTCTAGTGAAAGTCGACGCTGATAACGGTCAGTGTGCAGTGCAGTGCAGGAAAGACTTGCAGCTGGATTGTGTTCACCCTTGCCAGAGCCCCATCAAAGTACACCCTGATGCTCTCTTAGTTGCCCCATCAAAGTACACCCTGATGCTCCCTTAGTTGCCCCATCAAAGTACACCCTGATACTCTCTTAATTGCCCCATCAAAGTACACCCTGATACTCTCTTAGTTGTCCCATCAAAGTACACACTGATGCTCTCTTAATTGCCCCATCATATTGCACCCTGATGCTCTCTTAGTTGCCCCATCAAAGTACACCCTGGTGCTCTCTTAGTTGCTCACAATAACCAGAGTTGGCCAGAACCATAAATATACCCTGTACGTGCGGCATTTTTGGCTTGGAAATCACCAAAAACAAGGTTTATATATCCGTATGTACACGGTTCTGGCCAACCCTACACCCCAAGCATACTTATACCCTACTTCCCTCCTAATTGCTCACACATCTCCCCAAGCACAATTACACCTTACTTCCCTCCTAATTGCACACACACACACATCTCCATCAAGCATACGCATGTCAAAACGAGCATATAGGTAAGTAATGGCCGGAGCAGTCTAGAAGTCATATGTCCACGGTATATAGTACATACTAACATGGTAAACGCTAACATGGTTTTTTTTGAACATGGCACACCTAACACAACGGCATCTACAATCAAGAACATGGTACATACTAACACAACGGCATCTACGATTTAAGGGCATAATACACACTAACACAACGGTTTCTACGAATTAAGGGCATAATACACACTAACACAATGGCATCTTCGATTCAAGGGCGTGGTACATTCTATAACAACGGCACCTACAATTCAAGGGCATAATACACACTAACACAATGGCATCAACGATTCAAGGGCGTGGTACATATACTATAATAACGGCATCTACGATTCAAGGGCGTGGTACACAGTAACACAATGGCATCTACAATTCAAGGGCGTGGTACATACTAACGCAACGGCATCTACAATACGAAGGCATGGTACGTAGAAACGCAACGGCGTCTACGATACGAAGGTATGGTACGTACAAACACGTGTTTGGCCTTTGCAATAAACCTAAATTTCACACTTCTTTCTCTTGCCTTCATGCAGCACTGAAGGGCGTGCACGCAAACACACACACACTTAACTTCCTCCCTGCACAACCACACTAAGACACACAATCACCCTCTTTCCCCACACAAACAAACCCGTACAGCCACACCCACACCCACACCCACACCCACCAACACCCCCCCCCCCAACCCACACCACCCACCCACCCCTACACTTTCCAGCTATTCCACGCCTCACACCAAACCCACCTGCAATTGAGCTTCCTGCAGGCCCATCTTCAATGCTGCCTCCGCTTCGCATGCTCTCCTCAGATCCTCGCGCAAACTTGACACCACACGGCTAATTTCAGCTTCTCGTGACCCAGCTTCACGGCTTGCATCCTGCTGCAGCCTACAAAGTGTGTATGTGTGTGCGTGTGTGTGTGCGTGTGTGTGTAAGTGCATACGCGTAAACATGTGTGCGCTTGTTTCCAAGTTCGAAAAATGTCTAAGCCCGCTTGCTGATCAAGCTGGCTACACAATCATCATTTCACTATCGTAACTCAGCAACCTTGCTAACCTTGCATATGTGTTGTGTGTCTGTCTGTACGTGTGTGTGTGTGTGTGTGTCTGTGTACGTAGTGTTACAGAAGCACTAGGCCAAAAGGACCAAACCAGTTCCAGTGGTTGGATGCCACTTTGGCACCTCCCTATCCCTTTAGTGTATGTCTGTGTGTGAGTGTCATACCTGTCTGTGTGTGTGTGTATGTCTGTGCGTGTGTGCGTGTGTCTGTTTACGTCTGTGTGCGTGAGTGTCACACCTATGGATCTGCTCCTGCAGCTCCTCCAACCGTGTCTGCACCGCCAGTCGCTCTTGGTTTGCTTTGCTGGCACGATCCTCCGCTTCGTGGGCACTTTTGCGTGACGCCTCCAACTCCCTCCTGTAATGATCAGGCATCACGCGCGCAAACATGAGAAACGGCTTTTAGATCTTGCACGATCCTCTGCTTCGTGGGCACTTTTGCGTGACGCCTCCACCTCCCTCCTGTGATGATCAGGCATCACGCGCGCAAGCATGAGAAACGGCTTTTTAGATCTTGCACGTTCCTCCGCTTCGTGGCCACTTTTGCGTGGCGCCTCCACCTCCCTCCTGTGATGTTCAGGCATCACGCTGAGCACTGACAAGTAATGGCAAATGCAGCCACAATCTCACAGCGCTGTTGACTCATACCAGTACAAATGCAGCCACATACCAGTACAAATGCAGCCACATACGCTGTTGACTCATACCAGTACAAATGCAGCCACATACCAGTACAAATGCAGCCACAGTCTCACAGCGCCGTTGACTCATACCAGTACAAATACAGCCACATTCTCACAGTGCTGTTGACACATACCAGTACAAATGCAGCCACATACCAGTACAAATGCAGCCACAATCTCACAGCGCCGTTGACTCATACCAGCTGCGAGGCTTGCCTGTAGCTTGGAAAAAGCCTGTAACCAAACCGAAAAGGCGCTAGAAAAAACCAAGGGAAAAGCTCCCGTTCAGATGCCCCCCAGAGGCATATATAGCGATATAACCTTTCCTTACCTTGCCTGTAGCATTCCTCTGTGCGCTGCTCCTTGTTAACATGTCTATTAGCCAACTTAATTCTGTTAACATGTCTATTAGCCAACTTAATTCTGTTAACATGTCTATTAGCCAACTTAATCCTGTTAACATGTCTATTAGCCAACTCTATTCTGTTAACATGTCTATTGGCCAACTAAAGTGACAGACACAGTCCCAACCTAACAGCGTTGGTGACTCACACCGGCTGGGAGGCTGGCCTGTAGCATTCCTCTGTGGGCTGCTGCCGCCTTCACTTACACAGCAAAAGACAAGCAATGACCAATACTCAAAAAAATGCACGCACTCACAGCGCTGTTGACACCGCCTGCGAGGCTTCCCTGTAGCCCTCCTCTGTGCGCTGCTGCTGCCTCCACTTACACAACAAAAAACGAGCAACCACCACTGCCAAAAAAAAGTACGCACTCACAGTGCTGTTGACACCGCCTGCGAGGCTTCCCTGTAGCCCTCCTCTATGCGCTGCTGCTGCCTCCACTTACACAACAAAAACGAGCAACGACCACTGCCAAA
>Ga0307974_1003371_pt1 | contig 11495 bp, 11 predicted proteins | sample OrgLakmetagen784_FD_201812 | JGI IMG/M metagenome (GOLD analysis project Ga0307974, IMG submission 201812) | Saline water microbial communities from Organic Lake, Antarctica - #784 | ecosystem: Environmental > Aquatic > Non-marine Saline and Alkaline > Saline | place: Antarctica: Organic Lake... | reverse complement strand
GCAGGCCGACAATTTGTAAGCGTGTGTGTTGTGTGTGTGTGTGTGTGTGTGTGTGTGTGTGTGTGTGTGTGTGCGTGCGTGTGTGTGTGTATGTGTGTAGATATTTGTGTATGTGTTTGTGCGTACATGCGTGTATGCGCGTGCACACATTCGTCAGTTGCCAACAACCCAATCCGTTTACAGCATTTGTGAGGATTAGAAACGTGATGCCACACACACAAACAAACAAGAAAAATGCAGAGCACTCTGCACTTGGAGGGTCGGCCAGCGTACACTCCCTTCTCCTACATTTGATTCAATTGAGTCGGAGTAAGAGCCCATTGTTGAGCTCAATTGCTATATGCCTGCATAGCTAACGAGGAGTCATGATGCAGACACACACATAAACACAAACACACACAAACATGGATGCACACCAAGTACCTCCCTAAGCTGCCATGCTCGCAACTCCAATGAGGGAGCCAAGCACTTGCAATTTTGGTTCCACAATCCCCCCCACACAAGCTCCCGTACACACACACACGCACACATGGACGCACACCTGTTGTCGCCTTCAGCTGTCATGCCCGCGTGCGCAAACCCAATGAGGGAGCCAAAGCGGTTGACTGACAGGTAGCCCTGACCGCCACAGCGCTCGCGGCATGTGGTGGCGGTATCCTCCACGTTCCAGCTGCACAGAGGTTTGATAGCGCAGCACAGCACCACCACCTCGGTGGCCACCTGCGGACATCACGAAGGCCACATTACTTTAATTTAAACCAAAGGATTTGGGACTGCAAGAAAGAAGTTTAAAATTGGTAATATGGGACGAGATCTCCACCTCCAGGGTGGCTTACTGCGAGCACTGAATGAGGAGATGCCATTGCGGTCTGGAAGGATAAGCTGCTTGAGCGAGGGTGTGATGTTTGAAGGCACAGCATAGGACAGGACAGGACAGCACAGCACCCAAATGAAGACATATCGTTTACAGTTCTCTAGTATTTTTTGGGTACACGTAGGGTGTTCGGTAAATAGCACGCCACCTCAGTGGCGACCTACGAGCACAGAGCAAGCTTCTGATATGCGTTTGTGAGTTGGAGAAATAGGCTGCCTGAGCAAAATCCAGATGATGCTTAAGTACATATAAAAGCCAAAAAAGCGTTTGGACGTCCAGGAGGAGAGGCTGCACACAGATTTGGCAATGCAGCTAGGGGCAGGAAATCAAATGTTATGTTGTTTGCAGACACGGAATGTGTTTCTATCTTTCCATTTGTATTACAATAATTTGTATTATTAAGTAAGGAATCGTTTACAAGTAGTGTTGTGAGTAGATGATGGGAGAATTGAGGTATGTGCAAATGGTGCAGCTCAGGGCAGTTAGCAAAGGGTGTTATAATGTAACAGGAATGAGGAGAGAACAGTGAAAAGGAATAAGCAGAAGTGACAGACCACTCACACTTCACATCGCTTGTTCAATGGCCACATGAGACACTAGTTCTACTTGTTCGATTCAGAGGCACCATTTGTTTTACTTGTTCTATGGCCACATGAGACACTAGTTCTACTTGTTCGAGTCAGAGGCACCATTTGTTCTACTTGTTCTATGGCCACATGAGACACTAGGTCTACTTGGTCGAGTCAGAGGCACCATTTGTTCTACTTGTTCTATGGCCACATGAGACACTAGGTCTACTTGGTCGAGTCAGAGGCACCATTTGTTCTACTTGTTCTATGGCCACATGAGACACTAGTCCTACTTGTTCGAGTCAGAGGCACCATTTGTTCTACTTGTTCTATGGCCACATGAGACACTAGGTCTACTTGGTCGAGTCAGAGGCACCATTTGTTCTACTTGTTCTATGGCCAAATGACAGAGGCAGGGCAGTTCATAAGCGTTTTGATCAGCCAGGATAAGAAGTGTGGTGTAAATACACATGGTCACATGACTAGGGTCGGCCAGAACCATACATACATACGGTGTATATATAGTGTTGGCCAGAACCGTATATATGCACCGTATATGACCGTGTATTTGGTGATTTCCCTGCCAAAAATACCGTACATACACCGTATAAATAGGGTTTTGGCCAACCCTATAAATATACGGTATTTTTGGCAGGGGAATCACCAAGTTTACGGTCATGTACGGTGCATATACACGGTCATGTACAGTGCATATATACACGGTCATGTACAGTGCATATATACGGTGCATACAGAAATATATTTGATCATATACGGTGCATATATACACGGTCATGTACGGTGCATATACACGGTCATGTACAGTGCATATATACGGTGCATACAGAAATATATTTGATCATGTACGGTGCATATATACACGGTCATGTACGGTGCATATACACGGTCATGTACAGTGCATATATACGGTGCATACGGAACAATATTTGATCATGTACGGTGCATATATACAGGTCATGTACAGTGCATATATACGGTTCTGGCCAACCCTACTACGCACGACAGAGGCAGGATGAACACTTTTTCAACAGCCATGACAGAAAGTGTTGCATACGGTTCAGAAACACATGGAGAAGGTAGACAGGATGGTAGGCAATACCATTTTATTAGTCGAGCAAACCACGCAGGCTTGCGACCGCTGCCCCCACATGCATACATGCATCCCCACATGCATGCATCAAAGGAAACACATTTCAAACTTCAAATTATATTGATAGGCAACGCCCGTAAACACCAAATCAGTCCCCCCCCCCCCCTGCCCCAGGCCCCCACAAAAAGAGCAGAATACCATGATCAAAATTAAGCGAACACCTCATTTCGCTTACAGACAGAATGTACCTTTGGATCTACGGGGGGGACGGCAGGGTCGAACCCAGAAGCAGCAGCCCACCGCTCCTTGACGTAATTTAAGCCCAGATTCAAGCACACCGTCCGTGCCAGGAGGGGAACAAGCGCCCTGCAGTGTGACAACAGGCAAGTGTGTGTGTGTGTAAAGTGCGTGTATGTTTGTGTGTATGTGTGTGTGTATGTGTATGTGTATGTGTGTGTGCGTGTGTGTGTGATGTGTATGCGTGATGCGCGCATGTGTGTGTGACGTTTGCATGAAAGAGTGAGTGACAAAGGAAGCCTGCCTACATCATTGGCACGTTATGCACATTTCAAGTCTGCCTAGCCTGGCTCATTTCTTCATGTCAAGGATCACCTCAGGGGCTCCTCCCTCCTCGTGTCGATCATCACACAGCATATAATGTCACAGCTTTCAGCACTTCACAAACTAGCTGCAGCTATAAAAAATTGCGTGGGGGCGGCACTGACTTCCCTCAGGCACCTACAAGCACACTTAGGCTGCCATAACTCAAAAATATTCACTTGTCAGCATTGAGCATATTCACATCGAGGAAACCGAATTATCTCAAACAACACCCGCATGAACATGTTGGCGGCCATACCTCAAATCGTAACGTGTCAGAATATCGGCGTCGCACATTTGCTGCAGCCGAAAGTCCAAGAAGGGTGTGTCGCTAGGCCCTTGGGCACCCACACACGCAAACCGACCATCAATGCCACAACTCAAAGTGAATCCCTCAACTTGCCAGCAGCTCACCTTTGCTGCAGCTGGTAGCCCAGGATGAGGGCGTTGCTCGGCCCTTAGGCACCCACACATGCAAACAGACCTTCAATGCCACAACTCAAAGTGAATCCCTCAACTTGCCAGAATATCACCTTTGCTGCAGCTGGTAGTCCAGAATGGGGGTGTCGCTAGGCCCTTGGGCACCCACACATGCAAACAGACCTTCAATGCCACAACTCAAAGTAAATCCCTGCTCATGCCATAATTTCACCTTTGCTGCAGCTGGTAGTCCAGAATGGGGGTGTCGCTAGGCCCTTGGGCACCCACACATGCAAACAGACCTTCAATGCCACAACTCAAAGTGAATCCCTCCTCATGCCAGAATCTCACCTTTGCTGCAGCTGGTAGTCCAGAATGGGGGTGTCGCTAGGCCCTTGGGCACCCACACACAATCGCGAGGCGGCGTAGCGAAAGGCAATGACCAACGCAACCTGCTCACAGCAAAGGGTGGGGGCATGACTTCCAAAATTAGATAGAGGACATTAATCGACGCAACCTGCTCACAGCAAAGGGTCGGGGCATGACTTCCAAAATCAGATAGAAGACAATGACCGACGCAACCTGCTCACAGCAAAGGGTTGGGGCCATGACTTCCAAAATTAGATAAAGGACAATGACCAACGCAATCTGCTCACAGCAAAGGGTTGGAGCCATGACTTCCAAATTAGATAGAGGACAATGACCGACGCAACCTGCTCACAGCAAAGGATTGAATTTGCTCACAGCAAAGGATCGAACCTGCTTACATCAAAGAATCGAACCTGCTCACAGCAAAGAATCGAACATGCTCACAGCAAAGAATCGAACCTGCTCACAGCAAAGGATCGAACCTGCTCACAGCAAAGGATCGAACCTGCTTACAGCAAAGGATCGAACCTGCTCACAGCAAAGGATTGAACCTGCTCACAGCAAAGGACCGAACCTGCTCACAGCAAAGGATTGAACCTGCTCACAGCAAAGGATTGAACCTGCTTACAGCAAAATTAGATAGAGGACACTGTCTGATCCAACCTGTTCACAGCAAAGGATCGAGGCTTAACGCTAGCGCAAACTCCTACACAAGTGTTTGGGGAATACGTGTAACTTGAGTTAGGCTGTGCAGTCCTAGCAGTCACACATTTTGACTGATGGCTTTTTCTGTAGACTCTGTAACTTGAGTTAGTCTGTGCAGCCCGCTTGGCAGAAATCATGGCATGGGTTGTCCCTGAAGAAGAAACACACGGCTCACTAAAATAGGAAGAAGGATATAGAGGTATCACACACCAGCAGCAAGTCTTAGCAGGGTATATTTGGCAGCCACAAATTGAAGACAAGTGATCCTTCTTTTCTGTGGTGGAGGAGCTAGACAGAATTCGGTACTAAAGCGGCTCTGCTTTCTAATTTGATGTGGGATGTGGCTTGCCACGCCTACGTGTCCTTTCTCATCCAGGACGAGTGCACTGCGCCCTCACCTTGCTGCCCTAGCAGTCGCACTTTTTGACTGATTGCTTAATCTGTAACCTCTGTAACTATTGTAACCTTTCTTATTTAGGGCGAGTGCACTGCGCTCTCATGTTTGTGGGATGTGGTTTTCCACAGACCCAGCAGTGGCCTACGTGTCCTTTCTTATTCAGGGCGCATGCACTGCGCTCTCACCTTGCTGCCGGACTGCATCATGGAAGCAATGCACAGCCGTCCGGACAGCAACTGGTCAGCCACCTGCGAGGGGAGGATTGTTCGGACGACAGATGTGATTGTTTGGATGTGATTGTTTGGGTGTGATTATTTGGGTGTGATTGTTTGGATGTGATTGTTTGGTTGTGATTGTTTGGATGTGATTGTTTGGATGTAATTGTTTGGATGTAATTGTTTGGATGTGATTGTTTGGATGTGATTGTTTGAACGACAGATTTATTTGTTTGGATGTGATTGTTTGGATGTGATTGTTTGAACGACAGATATGCTTGTTTGGATGTGATTGTTTGGATGTGATTGTTTGGATGTGATTGTTTGGAAATGTGATTGATCGGACGACAGATGTGAGCTCTTAAAAATGGAAATAGGAAGTTTGCAGGTACATTCAGGTCCTGATTCCTGCCCTAAGGGTTTGCCATCTGAAACCAAAAGAATTGGACTTCACCACCAGCATCAGCACCAGCACCAGCACCAGCACCAGCACCAGCACCAGCACCAGCACAGCACCAGCACCAGCACCAGCACCAGCACCAGCACCAGCACCAGCACCAGCACCAGCACCAGCACCAGCACCACCACCAACAACTACCGCTACAAAATATAGGTGCGCCAATGTGTGGCACGTCTCTCCATGCATCAGTTAAACGCCAAATACTGCACACGCACCTTCAGAAAGCGGTTGCGAGGCTTTGCAATTTCTGATGTGAAGGAGCCATCAGGGGCCACCTGGAGAGAAGATTGAGGAGCCAGCGCAGCAGTCAGTTTGTAGTTGCTGTGAACGTGTTAGTTTATTGCCAAGGAGGGATTGTCAGGGGTCGATCACCTGTGGAGGGAAAGAGGGGGAGGAAAGCAATGCAGGATATCATGACAAATGGACAGCAGCAAACAAATGGGAAGATCAGTGGCATTTACGAGTATCTGACTGCCTGGTTCAATACAAGTGATGGTATAAGTTGATGATTTAAGTATGATGCCTGGTTTAAATAGTATAAGTTGATGATCCGAGTGTGATGCCTGGTCTGAATAGTATAAGTTGATGATTTTGGGTATGATGCCTGGTTTAAATAGTATAAGTTGATGATTTGAGTATGATGCATTTGGTCTGAATAGGACAAGTTGATGACATGAGTATGATGCCTGGTCTAAATAGTTAAATTAATGATCCGAGTATGATGCCTGGTCTGAATAGTATAAGTTGATGATCCGAGTATGATGCCTGGTCTAAACACGATGGTGATACAAATTGATGATCCGAGAATGATGCCTTTGGTCTATAGACCGCATTGGTGGTAAAAGTTGATGATTGTAGTATGCTGCTTGGTCTAGATAGAGAATTGGTTTAACAAACACATGGAGGAATTGAAAAATGGAATGTATATTCTTTATAATCGAAATTGCAGTCTTTGCTGGAAACATAGGCTTTGCCAGCACCAAAAAACTGAAAGGTGCAACAGAGAAAGCGGCGAAGACAAAGTACAGATAAGCAACACAAGTACAAACAAGCAAGGTCGAATAAGCTGAGTACGAATAAGCAACACAAGTGCAAACAAGCAAGGTACGGATAAGCTGAGTACGAATAAGCGACACAAGTGCAAATGAGCAACATAAAGATATATAAGCAACACAACACACCTGGGAGGGGTATTCCAGCATATGATGGCAAGGCAAACACACATGGCCAACACAACACCCTACGCGCGCGTACACACACAGACACACAGACACACAAACACACACACACACCCACACACCCACACCAAAACACACACCTGGGAAAAAGCATCCAGCAAAGCGCCACGAGGCACGCGCACATGGTCAAACCACAGCTTGCCATTGTCCACACCTGCAAATGAAATTACAAAAGAGACGAGATCGCTCCATGTTTTATATACTTTATTGTCATGCCTTAACACCCCCTTGATGAGGCAACCCTTTAATTGCTTAACATCCATCCTTCTACTCAAATCACCAACTGTTGCATCCACCAACACACGATCGCAAATACACAGACAACCCCACCAACACACACACATGCGCGCGCACACACAAACACACACACATGCGCGTGCTCACACAAACACACAGCTTGTGGCCTCAGAGCGCACGTCCTAGAAAATTTGTGCAGCGAGCAAGCACCATACGTAACTGGATTAACATTGAATCATCTTAAGTTTTAAATACCCGCGTTGTCTCGAAGCAGATTTGGGGAACTTTTTGATTTAGCCACCTCTTTCCTGACTAATATTTAAATTCAAGCCTACCATTGCATCCCATCTTATGGCCCATGTCCTCGATGCGCACGCCCTTGGATTGCTTCATGCCCACATCCCTGTTGCAAAGTTCATAAAGCAGCGCTTGATGCTATTCAAGTGGATAATGACCTCATTCCTGCAGATGAGCCTAAATGCATCTTGAACGCAACGCTTGGTACCATTTATGTAGGATATGTCTTCATTCCTGTCAAGTCATTGTGCCCCACATGTACGCGCACACACCCTGGCTTTTTTTATCGTCCACATCCTCAATATGATGTGTTTCGATCCAGTTTCATGACAAACTATGGATGCGGATATCACGCAACTAAGCACAATTTGCCCTCATGAGAAGCTCTCAACTTTCAAGGCTCAGACTTAAGCAATTTAATCAGACAAAGCACGGAAAAGTATTCCCTTAAATACATTGCTTTTGATTACTATGCTGCTGGGTGCAAAACACTTCGCTTTTAAGTATAAAGCATTTGATTACTACCTATACACTATGTTAACATTTGAATACTACATATACACTATGTTAACATGCTTTTAGATACCATGCCTTCAAATGCTTACATGCTTTCAGATGCTATGCTTTAGGACGCTGCGCATTTGCATATTACGCTTTTTTATATTGTGCATTGAAATCCCAGTGCATGCAAACCTAATCTTACCATGGGACCTTACTCTGTATTAACAGGAATAATCCGCAAGCCCCTCAGCCTTTAAGCCCTTATTCACACCCGGACGCATGAGCAGCAAAGCATACAAAAGATGTCAAGCGTTCGTGATAAAAGTTCAAGAGGGTGAGGTAAGGATGAGGTGGCATGCACAGCAGGTTTTACGCTTATCACTAGAATTGGCCAGAACCATATATATACGGTGTATATACAGTGTTTTTGGCAGGGAAATCACCAAATATACGGTCATATACGGTGTATACGTACGGTCCTAGCCAACACTACTTATCACTTGACCCCCTCACTTTCTCAAGGGTGTGCCTGTATTCATGCGGGAGCGGCAGCTACGCTGCCTGAATGCGTATGTACTTTCTCAATAGTGTGCCTGTATTTATATGGGAGCGGTAGCTACGCTGCCTGAATGCGTATGTACTTCCACAAGGGTATGCATGTATTTATATGGGAGCGGTAGCTACGCTGCCTGAATGCGTATGTACTTTCTCAAGGGTATGCCTGTATTCATCCGGGAGCGGTAGCTACGCTGCCTGAATGCGTGTGTACTTTCACAAGGGTATGCCTGTATTCATGCGGGAGCGGTAGCTACGCTGCCTGAATGCGTATGTACTTTCTCAAGGGTATGCCTGTATTCATCCGGGAGTGATAGCTACGCTGCCTGAATGCGTTTGCACCAAAAAGCCGTGTACCTGATGCGTACCAAAAAGCCGTGAACCCCATGGTTGGCGCCTTGACTGATCAGCTGAGCAAATACCACAGCCCACTGTGAATGTATGCATGCATGTGCGTATGTGTTTGAGTGCATGTAAGTGTGTATGTGTGTGCGAGCATGTATGATTGTCCATGTGTGCATGCATGCATGTATGTATGTGTGTGTGTTAGTGTTTGTATGTGTTTATGTTTGTGTGCATGCCGCTAAGCAAAGAACCCCCTCACCCCCCTGTGTGAGTGTATGCATGTGTACATGCAAGCGTACATGAATGCATGTGTGTATGATCAGCTGAGACAAAGACCACTCCACACATACGTACATGCGGTATCCACGTATGTAGTATGTTTGTATTTGTGTGGACAAAGGCATGCAAGTGTGTATATATTAATGTGTATTATCAATGTGTATATTAAAGTGTGTATATATTAATGTGTATATATTAATGTGCCTGTATAGCATTCAATCTATACTTGCCAAAGCAATCAACAGACAGTTACAGTGAAACAATGTTCCTATCCTCATTTCATTCCCCTGTTTCAAACCATGCAAGGCAATGTCAACTTCGTATCAGCTCCCTGATCAAAACAAGCACAGAGTCAGCACGCACTGAACTTCCATAGCCTGAGGAAAGCACATCTTTATCCACCACATTTTGGCAACATGATCAAAACAAGCACAGAGTCAGCACACACTGAACTTCCATAGCCTGAGGAAAGTACATCCTTCTCGACAACATTTTGGCAGCAGCTTGCACAAGGCCGCACCTGAGCGTGCACCGCTCCGTTTGTGATCCAGTACTTTTGAGAGAGCGTGTTGGGTGTGTGCACCACAAACTCCTGCAGGAAGCGCACAGAGAAGCAGTGAAGTATAGCAAAGGACGTGAGGGGCAATCTTTTGAGAAAACGTGTTGGGTGTGTGCACCACAAACTCCTGCAGGAAGCACACCGAGAAGCGATGAAGTATAGCAAAGGACGTGAGGGGCGATCTTTTGAGAGAGCATGGCAGATATGTGCCTGAAAAGTTCCAGCAAGAACTTTTAACTCTTGCACAAGCTGTGTGTGTGAGTACTTTGTCTTGTGTATGTGCACATGCGTGCGTATGAGTGTGTGTGTGTTTGTGTCTAGGGGCTATTGAAGTACCAAATCTGGTTGGTAAGATGACCATTAATGCAGGCACGGAAGGACAAACATATGTGGTGCGCAGCATTGGCAATTGGCAATGAAGCAGGAGGCACATTGCCATCCGTTTTAAGGCACATTGCCATCCGTTTTAAGGCACACTGCCATCCGTTTCAAGGCACACTGCCATCCGTTTTATAGCACGTTCAGTGTTCAGCAGTTACACATCTCAGGTTCTAAGGTTCCTTTTTACGGCATTAAACCAAAATTACAATTCATTGAAGACATGCATGAAAGTAACACTTTGCCAGTCCTGCTTGGATGGAAGGTTAATTGTTTTGGTGTGTCATATTGTTCAATGAACTTGCACACAGCGGCGCAGTGCAGTGCCCTCCCTAAGTGGGAAACCACACACACACACACACACACACACGCACACACACACACACATCCACACCCACACACCCACCCACACCCACACCCACACACTCACACACACGGAACATACAGCACAACACCGTGGTGAAGAGCACACCTCACCTGGGTGGAGGGGTCATACGTGGCCGTGGTACCCATCTCCACTGCATTGTTGCCGTAGCCCAGCTCCGTCAGAGCAAAGCAGCCCACGTCGGTCAATAGGTCCATACCCTTCATCAGCAGGTCGTGGTGGCGCTTAGTGCCGAGCTTCAGCACCTGCGTGAAAAGAAACAAGTAGGTAACAAAGAATAATCAAACAACTAGGTAACAAAGAATAATCGAACAAAGAATAATCAAGGCGCGCTTGCATTTTTCTGCAAGCAGACCTATTGCCCTCCATCAGCAAGCCGTGGTGGCACGTGGTGCTGAGCTTTGAGGACCTGCGTGAATAAACTACGTGAGCAAACTTGCAAAATAAAGAATCGCACTTGCGTTTGTCTGCAGGCAAGTTCACCATCTTCGTCAGCCACTTGGAGCCAAGCTGTCTCAAAAAACGAGCAGAGAAGCAAGCATGATGAGCGCTTGAGCAAACAAAAAACAGAAACCGTGCCACCAAACTAGTTGAACTGCACGGTCATATTTGTAGGCATGGAGGGGTGAAACACAGATACACACAGAGAAACACAAACATACACACACACCCACCCCCACCCCCACTCAAACACACATATACTCTCACATAAACACAGTTTGCAAGCAAGCCTGATTTTTCCACTCGTCATGCCACCAGCAAGTTTGAACTGCATGTTCATCTTTGTAGGCATGGAGGGGTAAAGTAAAACACACACACACACACCCACACACACCCATCCCCACGCCCCCCCCCCACTCCCACTCCCACTCCCACACCCACATTCACAACCACGCTCCTAAATAAACAGAATTTTCGGACAAGCCTGCTTTAGCCACTCTCCATCAAACAGATTGAACTGCACAGCCATTTTTGTAGGCATGGAGGGGTGAAACGCACAC
>Ga0307974_1003368_pt1 | contig 11501 bp, 10 predicted proteins | sample OrgLakmetagen784_FD_201812 | JGI IMG/M metagenome (GOLD analysis project Ga0307974, IMG submission 201812) | Saline water microbial communities from Organic Lake, Antarctica - #784 | ecosystem: Environmental > Aquatic > Non-marine Saline and Alkaline > Saline | place: Antarctica: Organic Lake... | reverse complement strand
TCCGGGTTTTGCTCCCGGAGACAGAGATCGGGGCTGGGGGCGCCCTTCCGTACCCGGGGACTACGCTTATGATCAGCCTCACTTGCTTGGCACTATGCGTACCGGCCCTGATCTGTTCAATGTCGGCGCACGGCTGCCCAGCATAGACTGGCAACTGCTGCACCTTTACAACCCGAGGACGGTCTATAAAGACAGCATCATGCCGTCGTATCCCTTCTTGTTTCGCCATGTAGATGAGGCTGAGGCGGGTGACAAAGTCGTTTACCTACCGGCGTCTTTTGGTCCTGAATCCGGGCAGATTGTTGCTACCGACGATGCGCTGGCACTCGCCGAGTATCTGCTTGCGCTTGACCATACTTATCCGGCACCCACCTTGCCGAAAACCGATAACCCCAAGGAGTAACGAGCGCTATGAACCAGCATGATCATCGCGCCCAAAACCGGGAAGCAGCCGAACCGGAAGAGGGCACTCGCGCCGCTCCAAAAATTGTATTCGTCTGGATTGCCATCCTGATTGTCTGGGGCGTTGGCTACTACGCCTGGCAGATTGGCAAGCCATTGCTGGGTGGTGACAGCCGCACACCCGTTGCAACCGCACATCAGGAGTCCAAGCCGGCAGACAGTTCAAGCGCTGATGACGCTGCTGAATCTACGGATGCTGAGAGTTCAGATCCAGAGGTTTCAAACACTGCTAGCTCAGAAGGTTCGGTCTCTGTCACCGAACATAGAGAACGTTTCGTTGACCATAAGGAGTGGTCAGAAAAAGAGCTAACGAAGGTTTTCGGGAAACCCTGAGATGCCGGCCAATAACGCAAACACAGCACAGGAACCTCTGCACCGGGACCCCGATCACCAGAAACCCGAGCACCAGGAAATCCTGATGATTGAAGGGATGCGCTGCGGCAGTTGTGCTATCGCCGTCGAAGCCCTGTTAAAAAAGCAACCGGGCGTTAGTGATGCGGCGGTTAATTTTGCAGCCGACGTCGCCATGATTTGCTGGGTCAAGGAAAAGCCCCCGCTTGCCAACCTTCAGCAAGCCGTCGCCCGTTTGGGCTATCGATTGCACGGTTCGGTTGACCCCGAGCGGAGCAAGCTCCAGGCAGAGTCCGTGCGCAAGCACCTGCAAAGACGACTGGCGGTGGCGGTTGTCTTTGGCATGTGGAGCATGATGCCGGCTTTGTTGATTTATCTGGCACCGTTCGGAGCGGCAGAGCCGGAGGTTCTGTGGCCGCTCGCTCTGGCCAGCGGTCTGTTCGCGGTGCCCGTTGTACTTTACTCCGGATCCCACTTCTATCGCGTAGGCTGGCGCACGTTGATTGCTGGCGCACCGGGCCTCGACAGTTTGATTTTTCTGGCGGTTTTTTCGGCCTGTATCATCTCAACCTGGCAGCTTTTTTCCGGCAGCCACCATGTGTACTTCGATGCGGCCGTTATGCTGATCACTTTCCAGCTGATCGCAAGACTGCTAGATACCAGCGTGCGCCGGCGCGCCTCGGAGATTATTCGCCGTTACCTTCAGGATGTGCCCGAGCAGGTCACCCTGAGAAACCCTGATGGCAGCTGCGAAATTCGCCATGCCAAGGATGTCGAGGCCGGCGAACACATTATTCTCCAGGCCGGCGAACAGCTTGCATTGGATGGCGATGTTATCCACGGGCATGGTCAAGCCGACCTGTCCATGTTAACAGGAGAGCACCTGCCGCAATCGCTCGGGCCGGGGGGCGAGCTGCTTGCGGGATGCCGGTTGGTTGAGGGGAAACTCGAACTGACAGTGACAGCCATTATTGGCCAGCGCCGCATCGACCGCTTGTCGCGATCCATTAGTGTTCTGCTCAGCCGTAAAACAACCCTGCAGCGGCTGACTGACCGCATTGCCCGAATCCTGCTGCCGGTCATCGTGGCTGCGGCCGCGTTGGCCGTGGGTTTGGCTCTTTTTCAAGGCGTTTCTGCCCCGGAAGCGGCAGCCCGTGGCCTGGCCGTCATGATTATTAGTTGCCCTTGTGCCCTTAGCCTCGCCATTCCGCTGGTTATCACCATGGGCCAGGCGAACATGGTAAGCCGCGGCATTATATTGCGCGACCCCGCTGCACTTGAGGCTGCCGCAGGGGTTGGCGCTATTGTCTTCGACAAGACAGGCACCCTGACCACGGGCGAGCCCAGCGTGGACAAGATCACGCCGGCGGGCCAATGGACTGAAAGCACACTGTGGCAGCTAGCTCGGGACATTCTCAGGGAGTCGACGCACCCTGTCGCCCGGGGGTTGTTGGCGGATGCGGGATCTCCGTTTGCAACAGCCTCCGAAGGCACACGAGAGAGTTTTGCAGGTGAAGGCACGCGCTGGATCAATGGCGGGGATACCGCTCTGGCCGGACAAGCGAGCTGGCTCTGCAAACACGGTGTCGAGGTACCCATAACCGAGGATACCGGAATGAGTGTTCACTTAGCTTGCAACGGCCTTTACGCGGGTAAAATCGGTTTTCAGGAGACACTCAGGCCGGAGTCTACGTCGACTATCCGCCAGCTGAGTCGCCAGGGCTATACCCTTTACCTGCTTAGCGGCGATACGCGCAACGCATGCCTTGATTTGGCCGAACGCCTTGGAATTTCACCCACCCATGTTCTTTCCGGCTATTCCCCCGAGCAGAAGCACCGTTTTATCGAGACTCTCGAGAAGCAAACTAATGCGGTATTCGTAGGTGACGGCCTCAACGATGGCCTCGCTCTGGCGGGCGCCAGGCTTGGCATTGCCGTAGGTAATGCTGCGTCTGCCACCGGTGCAGCAGCGGCCGTTTACCTGACCGAGAGCATCGCCAAAGTGCCTGCCACTCTGCAGCTCGCGCGACGAGCCCGAAAGCTTATGCACCAGAACCTGTTCTGGGCAGTAGGTTACAACGCTGTAGTGATCCCACTAGCCGTTATCGGCTGGGTTCAGCCCGTCATTGCGGCCATTGCCATGTCACTCAGCAGCGTGTGTGTTCTGCTTAACAGCTTGCGTATGCAGAAGGAGGTGTCTGGTGATGATCCTAATAGTAAGGTCTCAGCCGTTCAGTAGGCCGTCCGATTGCAGATTTTTTTATGTTAAAAACCTATCACGCACGGTACGATTTTAAAGGCTCTAAACATAAACCAGAAACCGTCAAGGTCTTTTGTTATCTCAAGCGCTGCGTTTGTGCGTAAGAAGGATTGTCCATTTTTATCAGAACAAAAGAGTCATAACCTACGTCAGGAACTTGATACGTTAATAAAAGCTTCTGGGCTATTTCACTCTGCGCCGGAGCAAATTTAAAGACCGCTTTAGAATCTCTTTTAATGATGAAATTTACTGCTCCATTGCAGAAGTTGCATATTCCATCAAAGATAACTATCTGATCATAGTCAATAACTATCTCGCGTTAGATCTATCTACCAGGTTGGCGCTGATCTCGTGAAACGCACGATCCCGCTGCACAAAAGCATTTGGTACAGCAGCCATTAGTGCTTTACGGTCTTCCGAAGTCATTTTTTGCTTGAGTATAAAGCTATCATGGATGCCCTGAGCCTTTTCTGCCACAAGCTTTCGTGGCTGTCCTGGCCGTGAGGCATCGCGCAACCCTGTCAGCCCTTGCTCCGTATATCGGTTGCGCCATTTGAACACGGTGGGGCTGCTGACATCGAGTGACTCCATGACCTCTTTCGGAGATTGCCCGGCGTTCAATAGCAATAAAATTCGAGCTCGCTGCACCAGATTTTGGCTCAGCGTGCTCATTTGCAGCCAGCTTTCCAGTTCCAGTTGATCGTTAACCGTAAAATTAAAAGGTGCAGGTTACCGAGCCAAAATAACATCCCCATAATTCGTGAGTATTATGGAATTACAGCAGAATCAGCCTAGTGAATTAACCAAACGGGACACTAGGCAAAGCATCTACATTCCGAGGCCAGGTCTGTCGGCTTTGAATTCCATTAGTGCCTCAATCTCCGCACCAGGGTCATAATTCTGGCGTACAGGGCGGTTAGCAGCGTGTGCATTAACCACATCTTTAATCGATTCACTGATTGTTGCGTCTTTCAGCGCAGGAAATTCCTTTTTTAATTTATTGCTGATCTGACCTTCATTGCGCTCGACTGAGCGCATAATTCGATCTATATGTTCATCCGGCCCTTCTAGGAAGTCCTTCACTTTATCCCGAGCTTCGATATATGAATGATGCGACTGAATCTGATGGCGTATCTCGTATTCAATCGTTTCGTGAATAACGTGAAAAAGGTATTCAGATTGCTCCGTGAGATCAGGATAGCGCCAGGCCGGGCGCAGGGTGTCATTGCCGGAAAACTCGAAATCCGACACCACACCATCTGGGTAGGCGGTCCGACTTCCGAATCGGATATCGTTGGCCGTTTTCGCCATCATCGGGCGGGAATAGGCTTCAAGAATCTTGTCGTAGCGGGTGCGACTGACTGTGCTTTTGGTGATAGTGGAGGATATCGGCAAAAGCAAAGGCGCCGGTATTGCGGAATCCCGGCGAAGGGTGTCGTTGATCAGAAAGCGAGAGATCCTCCCATTTCCATCTGCCATAGGGTGAATGAAAACAAAGCCGAAACTGGCTACCGCCGCCCGAATGACCGGGTTCTCGTTCCGGGTTTTTTCCATGAACGTTTGCAGACCCTTGAGCATAGGTTCCACATCGTTGGCATCAGGGGCGATGTAATGAACATAGGAGCCCATCTCCTGAGTTCCTGAGCCAACAAAGACCGGAGACTGGCGAAGCCCATGGCGAATGGTGCTAGTGCCAAGAATGCTGTCTTGAATTTCGGTTAACGCTCCGATGGAAAGGGGGGCGTCGATTTTCCCGCAATATCGGCCCATCGCCAAGGCGAAGCGGTGAATCTTGCTCTTCTGATCGCCCTCATGCTCGATCGCAAAGCTGGCTCGACTCTCACGGATGGTTAGCCAAACGGCGCTTCTGGTCATCAAATCGGTACCGTAGTCGTCCTCAATATTTTGAAGCCGCTCGGCTAAATCATAGTCGTCGATGAGGTCAAGCAGTTCTGTTCGACGGATTATCGGGCAGAAGTAGGGCGTGCCCGGGAGGTTGTCATTGATCCGCCAGCGCGAGTTTTTAATGGGTATGTCAGCGGCAACTACCTGATTCGGGTCAAGCAGGTTGCGATAGTTACCGGACATTTCCGGCGCCTGCAGAATGTTGCCGGTCAGCCATTCGTATAGAAAACCTGCTTTGCGAGTGTATTGCCCGGTTGGCTCAGAGGCGATCCAGTCTATCAATGGCTGCTTGTCAAAGCTTTTGAACGCGTGACTGAGTAGCTCTAGGTGGATGCCCTCATGTTTAAGGGCGAACGCCAGGTGAGCCAAAGGAATGTCGTCGGGCTTAGAATTAGGTCGGTAGGTTTCATAGCGAACGCCATCCTGGAAGCTGGTCTTCCGGTCACGGCCGATCTGGCTGAGAATTGATAATCTCTGGGTTACCGGTAGATTGAAGTGCTCTCGTAACCATGCGTAGCCTGCCCAGGAACTCATGCCGCTCACCTTGTCGTTTGACCTGTGATTTCCGTTATTTCGTTTATCCTACTGCATTACTGATTATATTGTTCTGTAAAACCGTCTTTTTTCTACAATAATCTGGGTTGCCCGGAAGATACAAATTGATACCCCATTGCCTTGTAGCCTTTCTCGCGCTTTTGGAACATCCGCTCTAGCATTGGCAGGCCAGTATCCAAGTAGTCATACACGGTGACCTCCTGCTTGCCATCGGCTTCCCGGTGGATCCTGCCGGCATATTGCGCCAGCGTTCCTTTCCAGGCGATTGGCAGGGCCAAAAACAGAGTGTCTAGCCGTGGCAAATCAAAACCTTCTCCGATGTATTTTCCTGTTGCAACGATAACCTGAGCTTCATGTAACCGCGCCTCCGCAGCTCTGCGCTCTCTGACGCGCATTCCTCCACGCAGCACAACCGACGATATGGATTCAGCGTCCAGCATTATCGCCAACGTCTCCGCGTGCTCTCGTCGCTCCGTCAGCAGAAGACAGTTTGCCTGGTTGCGCGCACAGCTTGCGACATCCTGAACAATATCCTGATTCCGGGCGCGGCTCTGGGAGAGCCAACGGTAAACCGATGCTATATGGGGCCGCCCACCCGGCTGATAAATGTCGGTGGGTGGACTTTCATGACGCTCCCGAACGATGACGCGTTGGACAAACCTGGAGCTGTGTTCCGTCCGAACTTTGTGACGAACAGGGCCCGCAACCATGAACATGATTTTTTGGTGCCCATCCTGACGGTCAGGTGTTGCCGTCAGGCCAACTACGTAACGGGCGCTGACTTCATTAAGAAGCATCTCGTAACGGGGAGCGGAGATGTGGTGGCATTCGTCTATGATGACCTGTCCATATTCTCTGACCAGGCTTGAGACAGTGTTGTCTCTTTTGTTGATCAGGCTCTGGTAGGTGGCAACATCGATTTGACCGGTAGGTTTCTTTTTCCCACCGCCAATCACACCTACGGCTGCACCTCCAATGAAGGTTTCCAGGCGCTCCTTCCATTGGTCTAGTAACTGACGACTGTGAGTCAGGACCAATGTGTTGACTCCCCGCTTGGCTACAATGGCAATTGCCGTTACGGTTTTACCAAAAGCGGTCGGGGCGTGGAGTATTCCAGTATCGTGATCGGTAAGCGCCTTCACCGCTTTTTTTTGCTCATCACGCAGGGTTGCTTTCAAACTGGCGCCGCTCAGCAGCTGACCTGGAATCCTGCGGTCATCGATCTCTACCGTTATCCTCTGATCCAACAGCAATTTTTGCAACTCATCAAAACAGCCTCTCGGTATGGAGAGATAACCTTGCTCAATCCGGGCACAGGAGATGTAACGAGGAATACCATGAGTAGAGAAACGAAGTGCCTGTGTTTTGAAAAAAACTGGATTGGCAAAGCTGGCCATGCGCTTTATTCGAGCAGCCAATGGCCCCGGTATGTCGGACAACTTCATATAAATGTGGTTTGCTAAAATGAGAGTGATGCGTTCAGGGCATCCTGCAATGATACCTGCCTCTACCGGTAACGATTGCTCCCATGGCAACGAAACCTCTGCTGTAAGATCAGAATCAGGCCCCCTACTGACCATCTCTCGAAGCTGGGTCGGTGAAAGGGTCTTTTGCCGACTGAGTAGCGCCCATTGATCCGCATACGGAGTTAATTCATCGTCGACGAACACAGTACATCCGCGATTTCGCGCCTCGTGTTGAAGCGGAAGGGCAATTAGATTGCCAAACCCACCATCAGGCATCACGTCTTGGTTGGGGAACAACCGGTCATAGGAATCGAAGGGCAAGCCTGGATAGAGTTCCATGGCTTTATCCAGCAACTTGAACCCCAGAGCTCTCGCAGACCAGGCCGAGACGGCTTCCGAAAAGAAGATCCATAAATGGGCACCAGCACCGGATCGAGACACCTCAACGAGATAAGGAATAGCTTCACCACGACAGGCCTCGGCCAACGCACGAACATCTGCTCTCCAGTCGTCCTTATCAAAATCCACTGCCAGGAGGTAACAGGAGTTGTCCGATAGTAAAGGATATAGCCCAGCGACATGCCTACCAGAAAGGTGGTCGTACAAGGCACTGAAATCCAGAGGCTTGAATTTTCTGTGCGGACATTCTCCGCACTTGATCCTGGGTTTCTGACAAATCCCGGGGGCCCATTCGTTCTCACAGGCCACAGCATAGCCGGAGCGGCCACCGGAACCCTGCCAGCGAATTGCATAGACATCCTGTCTACCGCGAAAGAGCTTCCGGAACAATTCGATTTTTTGATCGGGGGTTAGGTGCGGTAACGTGGGCCGGTTCGCAGCTTGACGAAGCTCTTTCTTTCGGGAAAGGAGGGCGGTCTTTTCCTTCTCAAGCTCAGATAGCCTCAGATCAATGGCTGCGAGTTCTTCATCTACTCGGATACGTGACTCCTACTCAGTGAATCCGTCAAGCACGGTGATTGACTGTTCTGAGGTCATTTCTAACTTTGCCGCTACTTGGCTGATCCTATCAGATGTAGTCTCACGATCATCAAATCAAATAACGAATTGTCTCATTGGTAACCCGGCACCCGGGCACCGGGCTGATAGCGCAGCAAGGCTGATGACTGGGCCCCGGGTGGCTGTCCGTGCAGTGGGTAAGGCGAAACTCCAGGGCGAAATGCTTCAGAGGTTCTCTGGGAGTCTTGCGATTGCGGCAGGCGTCAGAGTGAATTGAACGGCCCGTGGTTGCCGATACCGGGGCAAACCTGTTCGCTCCTCCAACGCTTGTTGAAGGGCAGATCAACCAGCTCGGGCCGGTGGCGTTCGCGAGTGTGGATGATGTGCATATGCGGAATGGCCCGAACTGCCTCCAGAACACTGCGGATCGGCTGAATCGTGGCCCGGGCTTAGCCTTGTAAGCTTGCCAACACCCTAGCTTTCGAGGCTTTTTCGCGTTCGGCGTAAAGAGATAACTCATCGGTTACCTGCGCTCCCAAAGCCTCTTCAAAGGCATCGCGATTCGCGCTACCTGCATAGGCCTCACTTTGCTCCCCTCCCAGGTTCGACTGGAAGATACCCGCCGCGCTCACCGGTAAAAAATCTTCATAGGTAATCGGCTGCGCTTCAACCAGCCCTTGCGCGAGCAAGGCTTCGGTATCTTTGTCGGTACAGTCCTTAGCGGCTTGCCCAGCTTCGGTCAGACAATAGTGGAAATAGGCCAACCCCTCACGACGCATCGCCTGATCGCTATCGGGAAACGCCGCAAATACGGTATTCATAACCGCTTGGTGCGCATCGTTATCGAGTCCTGTCGCTTGCTTGCGGCCGTCATTGAGGAGCTGGTCATACAGTGCGCGCCCTTTTGGCGTAAGCGCCACCCCTCGCTGCTCAACTTCACCAAAGCGAGCGGTGTGGGTACCCTGCGCATCACCGGCAAAGCGAATCGACTCCTCCAACGCCTTAAAGCTGGTTTGGATGTGCGCGGCGTTAGGTGATTGATGTGCGGCCCACGAAAGCAGACGACGTCGGCAATTAAACGGTGTTCGTCACATAACGCATGATAGGTATCTAAATCGACAGTGGCATCTTGGTGCCACCGGAATGTTTCCAGGGCTTCCTTTACAAATTGGTCCGTTTCTTCGTTGGATAGCCCACCTTGGGACTCATGGCGCTCGATCAGCTCCCGTACTTTGGATGTAAAAATATCGCGCGTTGCTAAAATGGCTTCTATACGCTGGCGAAGCTCCTCATTTGCAATTAACTCCAGGCGCAGTAGAGAGGTAAAAATACGGAACGGATTTTTGGATAGCGCATCATCGTTGATGGGCCTGAAAGCGGTTGAATGAACCGGTACACCCGCTTCAGAAAGATCATAATAACCGACAGGATACATCTCCATAACGGCAAACAAGCGTCGCAACATAGACAGCTCACCCGCTGTGCCCACACGAATTGCTCCGTGGCGTTCGACGCCAAGGCGTGCAAGTTCACCCTGCGATTCCAAACGGCGGTAAAGCTCAGGATGTTGGTTAAGCGTTTCTTGGTTTACGCATTCCACGAGTTCAAGCAGGGTGCCGTACTGAGGTACTTCTGCTTGATACATCGCCGACATGGCCTTTGAAAAACGGTCGCGAACGTCATCGGTTGAAAGGAGTGTTTTTTGGCTCATCTTATCGCTCGATATTGCACAGTGTTGAGATCAGGATGTTATACCTGCTTCAGTCGAGCTACCAGTTTTGCCTGTTTTTTGCCTTGCGCTCAAATGTGCCGAGTTTATTTTGGAAAAAAAGGACTAACAGAAGACTAAGTGATGGGGAGTAAAACTGAGAAGGGTGGTCATGAGACAAAAGCGATGGCGGTTTACCACCGATTGATTGAGCCATCAAGTCGCGCCAGGCCCCGGTAAAATTCAGCGTGAGGAAGCTAAAAAATGAAGGTTTACGTTGATCGGGGGGATGTCTCTGAACCCATAGACACAGATGGTTCGCACTGTTTCAAAGTGCATCGGAAAATTACTAGGGGTTTATTCATGTACTTATAAAAATTGGAGGCGCGGGTCGGAATCGAACCGGCGTTAACGGAGTTGCAGTCCGCTGCATGACCACTCTGCCACCGCGCCTGATAAAGCCTTTTGGCTTTGTGCTCTCAAGTGGGGTGAGAGACTTTTGAAGCATTTTCTCTGATTTATCCAGAAAAAGTTGGAGCGGGAAACGAGATTCGAACTCGCGACCTCAACCTTGGCAAGGTTGCGCTCTACCAACTGAGCTATTCCCGCAAATGCTGTCGTAAGTTGTTGCCCGACAACGGAAGCGAATTATACGGATCTTTCCTCGAGCGTCAACAACCTGATGAAAAAATATCGGTAGATGCGGAAGGGGACAAAAATTTGCTGGTTAGCCATAGAGAATACTAGCGCGGGTAACCGGTAATGCGGCGGATGGTTTTATACAGGCTTTGCAGCTGCGGATAGATTTCCAGGTAAACCTCGCTGTACAGCTGCTGGTAAAGCGCCTGACTTGCGGGGTATGGATGAAACACCACATCTACCCGCGTCATTTTGGCCACCGCCGCTAGAAACTCTTCGCCATTGCGAGGCAGTCCCAGTGAAAAAGAATCATCACCCCAGCCATTCCAACGCCGCATCTGGTGTGTTCCTTGTAGTCGAGTTTCAGGGTTGCCCGGACTGTTGCATCCGCTGGTTCAGGTCGCGCCAACGAGAGAGCTTGTCTGCCTCGCCAATACGTTTGTCCTGGCCAGCTTTGCTGGACCATAGACCGCTACCGTTGAAGCTGTAAACGGGTTCAAGATCCGGTCGTTGTGAGGCAAGCTTAATGTCGTTTATCAGGTTGTCCAGAATCAGTGGGTCGGCATCCGGGCGTGGGTACCAGGCCAGAACCATGTGCGCCTGATTCAGCTCCAGTGCTTTTACATACACAATGCGTAGCTGCTCGTCGGGCACACCCATGGATCGCAGGGTCTGGTATTTGGCAATGGAAAAATCCTCGCAGTCACCGGCATTGGTGGTCAGTAATTCCACTGGCGTGGCCCAATAATCTTCTTCACCCCAGTGTTTAATGTCGCTGACAAAGCGTGATTGGTTGAAAAACGAATTCACCAGGCGTAACTGTCGGTCTATCGGGGCTCTGCTGGCTAGCAGTTGTAGGCGCTGATAATTCTGCAGGCGCTGGTAAGCTTCGTCACCAAACTCGGTGCGCACATAGCTCATCAATGTATCGGTGAGCTCTAACGCGTTCCCAACCGAGCCCAGAGTGGCCGTCAGCAAAAAAGCCCACAACCAAGAGCGGCCATCAAGAAGCCGGCGCAGCGCCGATATCGTGGCTGCGGGTAACGAAGCGCGGTCTTGGGACGCTAGAATCAATCTTATCAACCTCCATTGCGCAAGCTGTGACGTAACTGCTCAAGCCTTTCGCGTATTTCGGCTCGTCGTTGTTCGTCTGTAGGCGCAGTGGGAGCGCTGCTAGGTTGTGAGAAGTCAGGTTGTG
>Ga0307974_1003366_pt1 | contig 11507 bp, 14 predicted proteins | sample OrgLakmetagen784_FD_201812 | JGI IMG/M metagenome (GOLD analysis project Ga0307974, IMG submission 201812) | Saline water microbial communities from Organic Lake, Antarctica - #784 | ecosystem: Environmental > Aquatic > Non-marine Saline and Alkaline > Saline | place: Antarctica: Organic Lake... | reverse complement strand
GCAGCATATGCCTTGTCACGTGTGTGTGTGTGTGTGTGTGTGGAGTGTGTGTGGCAGTACTATACTGTGCGTGGTGTGTGCGCCTATACAATGACGTGCAGCATATGCCTTGTCACTTCTGTGCGTGGAGTGTGTGTGGCAGTTCTATACTGTGCGTGGTGTGTGCGCCTATAGAATGACGTGCAGCATATGCCTTGTCACTTCTGTGCGTGGAGTGTGTGTGGCAGTACTGTACTGTGCGTGGTGTGTGCGCCTATGGAATGACGTGCAGCATATGCCTTGTCACTACTGTGTGTGGAGTGTGTGTGTGTGGCAGTTCTATACTGTGCGTGGTGTGTGCGCCTATAGAATGACGTGCAGCATATGCCTTGTCACTACTGTGTGTGGAGTGTGTGTGGCAGTACTATTTGTGTGGAGTGTTGCCTGCTGCTGCTGTATGGACGCCATTGTGTGTGGAGTGTGCGAGGGGCCAATTTCTGTGTATCAGGATATCACCTCGTAAGTTTTGCCACGTACACATTAAATGCTTTTACATTTCATAAGACATACTGTGCGTGGAGTGTGTAATTGTTGTTAAGTTGTGAGGTGGCCCGTTTTAGGCAGGGAGTTGGATTTTTTGTGGGGTACGGATTTACACCGCGGGGGAAATGGGTGAGCTCAAGTAAGAAACCAGGAAAAATTATGGGTGACACGCCCTTTTGGGCCCCTACTTTAGTCGACCCCTTCTACTTTTCATTGTACAAACAATGTAAGAAGAATTCTCAAAAACGTCAGCTTCGGAGTTCAGCTTCAGATCCCAGCTTCGAAATTCCGTCCCTGTCAATAGTGACACAGGAGCACCTGCAACAAGCAGCCAGGCTTTATTTTGACAGACTTTTTGAGGGAAACAAGGCAAGCTTTTTTCAGACACCGTGCTTAATTCCGCCACCATTTTACCAGTATATTCTAAGGTTGAGGCTGAGCCCTCCTGATCCTCATTGCTATTTTTCTGTTTCCTGTGTGAGAGGGGGTTTACGTACCGGTACCACAGTGGCTCCATTTCCTTAATCGAGGAATGGCTTTTCACTGCCTGCATAGCTTACTCTCTTTTCATTACTCTACGGTTACATGGTTTGACCAACGTGCCTTTCAGCTGACCTCACGTCAGTTTCTTGAAAAGCCGGCACTTTGATACGCTTGGGGTTCCTTTCTTTTTACTTAATAAATTAATAAAATTCATTATGAACACTTTAAAACTCTTTGACTGAGCCTTTGCTGGTAAAGGGTTTTTGGTACTTGGTACTAAAAGTGGTACTTAAAGTGGTATTAAAAGTGGTCTGAAAACCTAAGCGCTGACTAAAGACCACGTGTAAAAAGATGGTTCCTACAGCGCAAGCTGTGGCGAGACAGTTCCAACTGACATTCAGTTACACTCGCCTCCAAGAACGTGGGTACTTCTGCAGCAGGCTGCAGAGTACTCTGCAGTTTTCTTTTCCTGAATCAATGTGGGGGGTGGTTTAACTGCCTGCTTATTCTTGTTCTTGCTTATTTGATTACTGTGGTTTTCACTGCCTGCGTACTCACTCTTGTTTTTGCTTATTTGATTACTGTGGTTTTTCACTGCCTGCGTACTCACTCTTGTTCTTGCTTATTTGATCACTGTGGTTTTTCACTGCCTGCGTACTCACTCTTGTTTTTGCTTATTTAATTACTGTGGTTTTTCACTGCCTGCGTACTCACTCTTGTTCTTGCTTATTTGATTACTGTGGTTTTTCACTGCCTGCATACTCACTCTTGTTCTTGCTTCTGCATTTCAAATCAGCAGTCCCCTTGTACCTAAATGGCTCCTCCTTTAATTGTGGCCATATCACTGTGGCTCTTTTAATGCCTGCAAAACACGTCTCCTTCATTTCTTTTTTTCAATAGCACCGTCGTTTTCTTTTTCCATGACACCGTCTTTTTAATAATATGTGTCGCAGATGACCAAATCAGGGCGGAGAAATCCAAGACACGGGATAAGATGCTGCACGATCTGTTGTTTGCTCTGCAAAGGGTGAGTGACCGTGGTTTGGGTGACAGGTGAAAAATACTGTTCACTCAACCTGCATGTCTGAGACATCTAAGACATGGGATAAGATTATGCAAGATCTGTTGTTTGCTCTACAAAGGTGAGTGACCGTGGTTTGGGTGACAGGTGAGGAATACTGTTCACTGTACTTGCACGTCTGAGACATCTAAGACATGGGATAAGATTCTGCAAGATCTGTTGTTTGCTCTGCAAAGGTGAGTGACCATGGTTTGGGTGACAGATGATTGGAGACCTGTTGTTTGCGCTGTAAAATACGAGTCTTTACGTCTTGGGTGACAAACGATGCAAGGCCTGATGCCAGAAATCCTCCACCTCAGCAATCTCCCTCAGCGAGTTACCATTACCTTTGTTCGTCCTGCTGGCATTTTTTCAAGCATTTCTTGCCGCGCCTTCAGCGAGTTACCATTACCTTTGTTCGTCCTGCTGGCATTTTCTCAAGCATTTCTTGCCGCGCCTTCCGGCGTGTGAACGTGTGTGTGTGTGTGTGTGTGTCAGTGTTTTTTTAAGGAGACGTATGACGTCTTTAGACGTGAAACCCCTACTTTTGGGCGTGGGGGAAAGACGTGAAACCAAGGATTTGGGCCCCGGGGGGTCTCCTGGCAAAAACCGACCAAGGGCACTTCGAGGCCTTCGTGGGCCCTTCGACGGCCAAAAATTAGCCTCAGAAATCGAAAAGTTTTAGAACTTTTATAATTTTGTTAACATGGTTGGTTCGCCTGAAAGAAAGAGAACCAAGCAGGGAGAGAGTGATGGAAGGTATAAAGAGGGGGAAAAGCATGGAGACCAGAGCCATGCAGTTTGCATGGCTAGAGCAGAAGGACGGGCCTTTTTCCCAAGTACACACAGAGGGTATGCCATTGGAGAGAGAACAGCCTGCGCGCAGCAATTGGCTGCAAGATGGAGGTCTAGGAGAGGACAACCTGTACTACCTCTGCTGCAGCATTTGCAGCACCAAGGTAGCAGCATGCAAGTTTCAAAGCCCTGCCCAGAATATCAAGACCCATGAGGCAAGCCAGCTTCATCAGCCTGCAGCACTGAAATGGCAAGAGATTCAGGACAGGAGGGGTGTGTTGCAAGATTCCCAGGCAGCGCAAGATTTCCAGGCAGCAGCTGCACAGACAATTTAAAGCTCCCCTAACAATTCCAGACAAACGTTTTTGATGTTAATGCCACGTGTGAATCTCAACACTTACACTTCACTTACATACACCATACGCCGGGAGGCCGGCGGCCTCCCGGCGGGCTGGGGCAGCAAAAGAAAAAGAAGTGAGAACCCAGGTTCTCAGATTGGCATATTAAGGTGGGACGTGAAATGAAGGTTTTCCCAAATCCTAAAAAAAAAACACTGGTGTGTGTGTGTGTGTGTGTGTGTGAACGTGTAAAGCCCCACACTTTTTAATCAGCTTTGGCTCTATCTTGTTAACTTGTGTTCCACTGCTGATACACACACACGTACACGCACACACACACACACACACACACACATACACACACACTCGATTCAAATTGTGCAGAACCTCCCAAACAGATCGCGGCACTTTTTGTATAACCAGATCAAACGGGCGGCACTTCAAACCTCTAAAAAGGTGGGGGGGATACTCTGTTTGCACACACATCTTTTGTTGCTTACACACCGTCCGTGCCTTTTGTGAAAGGACGTCTTACTGTGCATGCGTGCCTTCTGCGTGCGATTTGTGGAGATGCACCTTTCTGAGCATACATGTCTTCAGTGCCTTTCAATCTTTTTCCACGTTCTCCTGTGTGTACACGTCTTTTGTGTGCCTTTCTGTGCATACACACTTTTCTACATGTTTGGTATATGTCCTCTGTTTGCCTTTTGTGCATGCGCAATTTTCTACGCTTTTTAGAAGCGTGCATGCTTTCTATGCCTTTTGTGCATGCGCATTTGCCTGGGGCAATCTCATCTGAAGCTGCAAGCGTAGTGTTCCTCTGCAATTTTCTAGTCTAGTCCCTTCCCCGCCAGTCTGACAAGTCTGACAAGTGTGACATTGGAGTCTGACAGTGGAGTCTGACAGTGGAGTCTGACAGTGGAGTCTGACAGTGGATTCTAACAGTGGATTCTAACAGTGGAGTCTGTCGAGGATCACCTTGCATGCAGGGCTTCCTTGTATGCTCAGTGCGCATACATTGGAAGTCTGACAGTGGAGTCTGACTGTAAATTATGTTAAGGGTCACCTTGCATGCAGGGCTTCCTTGTATGCTCAGTGCGCATACATTGGAAGTCTGACAGTGGAGTCCGACTGTGGTTTATGTTAAGGGTCACCTTGCATGCAGGGCTTCCTTGTATGCCTAGTGCGCTCTGTTGGGGTTCTTGCATGCATGCATGCTCCTCCACAAGTCTGCCATCACGAGTTTGCCACACACTTTTGCCATCACAATTTTACCATCACACTTTTGCCATCACAATTTCGCCATCACACTTTCGCCATCACACTTTTGCCATCACAATTTCGCCATCACACTTTTGCCATCACAATTTCGCCATCACACTTTTGCCATCACGATTTTGCCATCACACTTCTGGCTGAAACCAGAGCTCATTCGTGCAGGGTACACACAGTGGGCGAGTTATATGCGAGTATGTGTGTGTTTGTGTAAGTTTGTGTGCTGTAGTGCAGTCCGCAATACACATCTCGCTTCCTCAGCCCACTCCCCACTCATTTATCTAAACACACTGCACCTTCCAATATGCAAGTGTGTGTGTTTGTGTAAGTTTGTGCTGGAGTGCAGTCCGCCATACACATCTCGCTTCCTCAGCCCACTCTTCGCTCATTATCCAAACATACTGCACCTCCCTATCAATTGTGTCCGTCAGCCCTGACAACTATGAATAGCACTTATCCAAAGCATGCTGCACCTTCCCTTTTAAGATTCAAGCGTGTTGGTCAGCTCGGACAAGGCCATGCACGCGCATGTCGCTGCTCAAAGCATGAACGCTGTGTGTTGCCAATGAATGATCTGAAACAACAACAGATCATAAATACCATGCCCGAGGGAAAAAAGAAAAACACTACGCAGGCAGAATACCATTCCCCACATTAATTAAGGAACGGAGCCAAGGTAAAGGTGCCAGCCCAGATACCTGGAAAGTGCTGCAGGGCAGTTAGACCTCAACCTCAAGGTTACACCCCCCGCATTCGTACGCACACACGCATGCACGCACACACACATCCACACACACACACACACATCCACACACACACACACACGCACACACACACACAAACACACACACACACGCACACACACACACACACCACCAGGGTGTGCGTTTCAGCAACGAAGAGGATGCAGTCCTGCGCTCCCATGTGGAAGCCAAAGGCCAAGAGGATTGGAAGACCATTGCAGAGCAGTTGAACCGCTGTCCCGAGTCATGCAGAGACAGGTGGCGCCAAAAAGCGTACGGCCACGACTTGGTCCAGAACACAGGTGGGTGTGGTGGTGTCGGAGGCATGGCCTGCATGTGCTAGATATGACGCCAAAAAGCAAACCGCCACGACGTGATCTAGAATACAGGTGGGTGTGGTGGTGTCGGAAAAATGGCCTGAATGTACTGATGTGGCGCCAAAAAGCGTACAGCCACGACCTTTTCCGGAACAGTTGTTGTTGGTGGTGTTGGTGTTGCTGTTGCTGCTGCTGCTGCCGCTGCTGCTGCTGCTGCTGCTGCTGCTGCTGCTGCTGCTGCTGCTGTTGCTGCTGCTGCTGCTGCTGCTGCTGCTGCTGGCGTTGTTGTGCAGCAGTGGAGCGTGTCCACGTTTCAAACAGATGTGGCCCTTCAGGTGGGATCGCGGCACTCAGACATCTTTCATTTTGGTGTTATATCGGAGGACTTATGCACTGCCGACAAGCTGACGCTATAACATTTGGCCCCTTGGCACATGCAATGCGTTCGCCCTTATGTGCAGCAGAGATAGGCAAATTTAGGACAAGAAGAACTGCTCACAATACTGGAATGTCATCAATGTGGATGATTTCCGACACACACACACACACACACACACACACACACACACACACACACACACACACACACACACACACACACATATACACGCACAGCAGTTGATTTAGTTGATGCAACACATGATTGCAGGCAGTCGAAACCAGGACAAGAAGACCTGCTCACAATGCTGGAATGTCATCAATGTGGATGATTTCCACAACACATACACACATATATACACGAACAGCAATTGCAACACATGATTGCAGGCAGTTGAGACCAGGACAAGAAGACCTGCTCACAATGCTGGAATGTCATCAATGTGGATGATTTCCGACACACATACACACATATACACACATACACATATGCGCCCCCCCCCACTAAACACGATCACACACACACACACACACACACACACACACACACACACACACACACACACACACACACACACACACACACACACACACACACACACACACACACACACACACACACATCCAATTAATTTGGCCGGAATTCCACATGACCGCAGGCAGGTGGAGCCAGGATGAGTGTGACCTGCTTAAAAAGCTGGTGAACGAGTACAAGGTCACCAAAACGCAACTGGAGGATGCTGCAGATACTGCTGTGGTGCGTGCTCCATTCAGTTTGCTGTGCTGCTGTGTTTGTGGGTAGGAATGGACTGGTGCAACGTCAAGTAATGCTTCGTAAATCAATGGAAGAGAGCAGTGCGCAGGGTGTGTGTGTTGTGTGTGTGTTTGTGTGTGTGTGTGTGTGTGTGTTGTGTGTGTGTGCGTGTGTGTGTGTCTTGTATGTGATGCTCTATCCTGTATGTTGCAACAGTAGCCAAAAAACAACCACACGAGTGGAGGAGGCAGCGCCAAAAGCGGTGGTGTGACCTATGGATGCATCAAGCCTTTGTTCGTTTTGTGTCTTTGCAGCGCGATGAAGAGGAGGAGGCAGCGGCCGTGGCCTCAGAGCGAGAGAGCTTGGAGCATTGTGCGTTTCAGAGCGGTGGGTGTATATGTGTGCAGGCTTTTTTTGTAATGAACTTTCTTGATCATATATGTGTTTCAGATTCACATACCCACTATATTTAGGGTGGGCCAGAACCATATATTTATACCTATACACGGTGTACATACGGTATTTTAAGCAGGGAAATCACCATACATACGGTCATATACGGCATGTGTATACGGTTCTGGCCAACCCTAACTACATTGCATGCACATAGGTACACACACGCATGCAGACATATACACACATGTACACACGCTCAAAAGATACATGTAAACACACATACACACATGTAAAAGGTTGGCGGAAACCATATATACACACCATAAATGGCCGTATATCTGGTAATTTCCTGCCCAAAATATTGTATATACACCATATGTCCGTATATACACAGTCCTGGCCAACCCTACACGTATTAACACACAGATCATCACAACGAGAAAAGATGACTTGAAGCAGTGCTGCTTCAGGATATTACACACACACACATACACACACACCGTGCATACACATGCTACAGGGACAAAGAGAACTAAACACTTGTTGCGTGCGAAAGGCGGCAGGGAGTTGCTTGACGACATTGACTGGGATCTTGTTGCCCGCATGATGAAATTCAAGCGCAGTGGAGAGCAGTGCCGCCACAAGTGGTGGGTTTCTGTGTGTGTGTGTGTTTGTGCACGTGAGTGTGTGTTTGTTTGTGTGTGTGTGTGTCGTGTGCACGTGAGTGTGTGTTTGTTTGTGTGTGTGAGAGTGTGTGTTTGTTTGTGTGTGTGTGTGTGTTTGTGTGCACGTGAGTGTGTGTGTGTCGTGTGCACGTGAGTGCGTGCCTGTGTTTTGGCTAGCAGTCAATGAAAAGAAGAAGGAACACGCAGGCAGTGAAAAACCGGTCCAGTGGTACAGAGTATTAGGCACTACCTGCACTACCACATGTATTAGGCACACCGTTGCAGGCTTTCTTGAAAGGTGGAAGGTCTTTGGCAGACAAGCAGCAAGCCAGAATTGAGTGCGACGGTGCAGGCAGCGGTACAGGCACAGGCAGCAGTAGTGTTGCGAGCAAGGCTAAGCAGTGGTTGAAAAAGCTGTGAAGTAAAGGAAAAGAAGCCACTTTGTAGGCCAAGATTTCTTTTACCCTATATGTTCCCGAAGTTTGTAGGCCAAGATTTCTTTGACCCTAGGCTTGAGGCCACAATGAGAACAAAAGTGAGGGGGAAGGAAACAGACTGTGTTGGAGTATGTTGTAGTATCAGGCAGTTAGTTAACGCGTTAGTTAACGTTAGTTAACGAGTGGTTATTTCCCTCTGTATATAATCCTGATATCACAACAGAGTATGGCCTGAGTACGCGTGTGCTGGTTAGTACATAAGTAAAGGAGAAGAAGCCACTTTGGTACCAGATACCGAACACCCTCACTGAAAAACAATTGGAGTTACAGTGTCCTGAAGTCATACCTCTTTTGCTCTTTTGACTAGGACTGTATATATTTTCCGTATATGACCGTGTATTTGGTGAATCCCCTGCCAAAAATACCGTAGTACACCGTATACCGTACAGGCGGTATATCACTTCGTACCGCGAACATTTCTGACCCCCTCGCGGTGTGTTGGGAGCAGTTTAAACAACCTGCAGGCATACTTACTAAGGTACAATATGTGTGCATATTATGTAGTGATGAATGCTTACTAAGGTTCAATCACATGCAGGCATACTTACTAAGGTTCAATCACATGCAGGCATACTTACTAAGGTTCAATCACATGCAGGCATGCTTACTAAGTTAGAAGGGCCTCACGAAGCTTGCGTTGGGGTTTAATTATATAATTTGAAAATGAACGGGGACAGGCCGGGAAAGCATCCCAAGCCGCCCCTCAAGGGGGACAAACAGCCCCCAAGGGGGACATACAGCTTGGGAGGCTGGCCCTCTCTTGGGGAGGAAGGACACCAAGAGGAAGGGCGTCTTCAATCCCTTCACATGCGCATGCACGCACAACATACGCGCACACACGTACCCGCACGCACACACGTGCGCACACACACGTATGTGCGCACACACATACACACGCACAAGTACACAACGCACGCACACACGTGCGTACACAACCGTATACACGTACACAACGCACGCACACATGTACGCGCACGCACACACAACATGTATGCGCACGCGCGCACACACGCACACACACACACGCACACACACACGTACGCGCACGCATGCACACATGATCACGCACGCGCATGGGTGCGCACACACACACACACACGTACCCGCACGCACACACACGTACCCACACACATACACACACGTACGTACACAAGTACGCATACACTCGTACGCGCGCACACACACACACACACACACACACACACACACACACACACACACGCACGAGCAAGTACACAACGCACGCATGCACACACGCACGTACGCGCACGCACGCACACATGCGCACGCACACACACATACGCGCGCACGCACACACACATACGTGTGCGCACACGCGCGTGCATACGCGTGCACGTGCAGCTCAGAGGGCCAAAGGCCCTCGCATAGGCCACATTGGGGTAAATTATTAATTTGTGTGCCCCTCGCATAGCTCGCATTGGAGTTTTAGTAAATGGGTTTTTCAAGAATTGCTTTGATTACGCGCTTAAACGGTACATATTAGTTATGGTTCTGGCCAACTCTAATTTTGAACAAGAGCTCTGTTTCTCATTGTTATCTTGTAGTCCCGTCATCCTAGCGTTTCCCTTGGAATCCTTGTATCGCCTGTGCTTTGGCCAGTCGAAACGCCTTGACTGAGAGCTCCGTTACCCATTGTTGTTTGTATAGTCCCATCTTTAGAATCCTTGTATCACCTGTGTTTTGGCCAGTCGAAACGCCTTGACTAAGAGCTCCGTTATCCATTATTGTTTTTGCAGTCCCATTATCATCCTAGCGTTTCCCATGGTGATCTTTAGAATCCTTGTATCGCCTGTGTTTTGGCTAGTCGAAACGCCTTGACTAAGAGCTCCGTTACCCATTATTGTTTTTGTGGTCCCATTATCATCCCAGCGTTTCCCATGGTGATCCTTAGAATCCTTGTATCACCTGTGTTTTGGCCAGTCGGACGCCTTGACTGAGAGCCTTGTTACCCATTATTGTTTGTGTAGTCCCATTATCATCCTAGCGTTTCTCATGGTGATCCTTAGAATCCTTGTATCGCCTGTGTGTTGCTCTGTCCATCCATTGACATCTAGGGCTGACCAGAACCATGTAAATAATAAATATAAACCGTAAATATAATTATATGATTATACATACCGTACCAACGCGTGACCAATGCGCACCCTGATTTTTCATGAATTGTTTGAGTGCATTGCGCGGGGTTTGCGCACCCCTTTCAGTGGGAAAAGTTTGCCATTGCGCACCCCCAATTGCGCAGCAATGAGGTGCTCAGAGCTTTCTCAGGGGCATTGCGCAGACCCCATTGCGCAGACCCCCAGCAGCAAGCTTGCATGGCTTTGAATTACAGGTACCAGCATTGCGCTGCCCTTCCTGCTGTGCCCCATCTTCCTCCTGCTCTTCTCTTTCCTTGCTGCTGTGCTGCTGTCATGCTGCTGTGGCTGTACGGGAGGTGCTGTGTGCTGCTTCACAGGGCCTCTGACAGCTGGAGGTTGCCCGGGTCCCTTTCCCTCCAGCTTGCGCTGCTGCTTGGCCTTCTCATACTGCTCCTCACGCTTGTGCTTCAGCCCATCTGCCTCAACGCTTGCATCCCGGATGGCATGCTTGGAACGCTGCTGCTCGCGCGCAACATCGTTCTCCCGCTTCTCCCGCGGGATGGCACGCACATACCTATCCACTACCCAGAATTTATAACATTAATTAATTTTGCGATTGCGCACAATTGCGCACCGGCTCTCACCGGAATAATTTACCGCTTGCGCACCCAATTGCGCACCCCGATTTCAAGTGTAGTAAAATATTCATTGCACGTCTCCATTGCTCCAAAAAAGATATTAAAAGCGCAATGGTCAAGCGTTGGTACGGTATATACAGTGCATACCCGGTAATTCCGCATGGAAATTCTCTAATACACTGACATGTATGGTGTATATGTATAGAATGTACGGTAACTGCCCAACTTTACTTCTCTCCCTCCCGCTGTGTGAGGGTCCTGGGCGGGGGCGGTGATGCACACTAATACATAGGGTTGGCCAGAACCGTATATATACACCGTAAATGACCGTATATTTGGTGATTTCCCTGCCAAAATTACTGTATATACACCGTATATATATGGTTTTGGCCAACCCTACCTATACACATACTTTGTGCACACACACGTAAGGCTCCCTCCCTTTCTCTGTCTCTCTCTTTCTTTCTCTCTCTCTCTCTCTCTCTCTCTCTCTCTCTCTCTCTCTTTCTTTCTCTCTCTCTCTCTCTCTCCCTCTCCCTCCCTCTCTCCC
>Ga0307974_1003364_pt1 | contig 11508 bp, 8 predicted proteins | sample OrgLakmetagen784_FD_201812 | JGI IMG/M metagenome (GOLD analysis project Ga0307974, IMG submission 201812) | Saline water microbial communities from Organic Lake, Antarctica - #784 | ecosystem: Environmental > Aquatic > Non-marine Saline and Alkaline > Saline | place: Antarctica: Organic Lake... | reverse complement strand
CACATACACACACACACACACACACACACACACACACACACACACACACACAAACAGAGCGTAAAGCGAAGGAAGGTCCGCCTGAGTGCTCGCCTGGTGCCTGGTGCTCGCTAGGCGCACGCTAAAGGTGCACGAGCACTCAAACTCCTCACCTGCTCCATCATCTTGTCCCCACCCATGCTCTGACCTTGCCCCATTCTCTAAGCAACAACAGAGCAAGAACTTGTTCTCACTGGCTTCTGCCAGCTACCTTTGAAAAATAACCGGCTGATAGTATTTATTATAATAACTCTAAAACCTTAGCAATTGCACTAGGTCGAAATGCAATCTACAGTGTTTTGCCACCAGGCAAACACCTCAATAACACCCAGGATATCACACAATAGGTCATACTGCCCACCAAGAACCAGGAGGAGGCTGGTCAGCAATTGTGTAGGGCAGTCCAACTCCGTGCAAGCGCAGGTGTTCAATAAACAGAAACTCTTCGCACTCACACAATTGCACATACACACACACAACTGCACACACACACATGCAAATAAACATACACACACACACACACACACACACACACACACACACACACACACACACACACACACACACACAAACACACACACACAGACACACACACATACACACACACACTTGCACACACACAACACACAACACGCACATGCACGCACACAAGCATTGCACGCACGCACATACACACATGCACACGCAGGCTGCTGCTCAGCCGTCTGCTCCTACTGCTCCTGCCGAAGCTGCAGCAGTCAAAATGGAGTTGCTGCAAGCCTTCCAAGGGACGGACAGAGGCATTTTCGGGACCACTGTGAGTGTGTGTATGTGTGTGTGTGCGCAGGTGCAGGTGAACGTGCACATGCGTGCGCGTGCATGCATTTGTTCACAGCCAGACAGAGGCAATGGCTTTGTGGCTTATAGATTGTGAGGACATTACCATGTAACAGGCACATGCATACGAACCCCTTCTATTCATACACACATGTATCTATGCAGGCTGCAAAAAAGGCAACCATCAGTGCGTTGGTTACCAGTTTAGAGGCTCTGAGTCCTGTGGTAGCCCCTGTGGATAACCTACACTTGTGTGCCGGGACATGGGAGTTGCTGTACTCCACCATCACCATAACAGTGGGTTTGTGTGTGTGTGAGTGTGTGTGTCTCTGTGTGCGTGTGTGTGCATGTGCATGTCTGTACGTGCGTTTGTACGCATGTTTGTGTCTGTGTTGCACGCGCGTGCGTGTGTGCTTGTAAGCTCAACTCTTTTCACCCTTGGAATAGAAGTGCTGCAGTGGTTATGCGTGACCTTCCCAAACTTGTGCCTTGGCACAGCTGTGTGGTTGAGCTGGCACAGGCAGAATAGCACTTTGTCAGGAACGGAGCGATTGAAGTTTAAGATAAGGACGAGTCAACACAGTGATCAGACTAGATCTCTTTTCCACATTAACGCCACAGTGGTTACAATTATAGAGGGGTGGGCCGGTGTGGGAGTTTGTATTGGCGACACAGGCAAATGTTGCTGCTCCTGCTGTCGGTTGTGGGTAGGCAGCTTTTGCATTGCAATGCAACTGTATAGGTTGTAGAGGATAACATTGCACTGGAACTATACAGGCTGTAGGATATAAGCTTCCAAGGGGTTAGTGCACACTGCTTGGTATTTTGCGTGCACATTCGTGCAAGGGTTTAGTGTGAGTTTTGAGCTGGGTATGAGTGTGTTACTGAAAATTATGACATTTGAAACACAGGGCGTGAAGCGCACTAAGCTCGGACTTCGAGAGTTCATCCAGCTGGGCACTATGCTCCAGGAGATTGACATGGAGCGCAAACATGCGGTGGGTGTATACCTTGCTTAAGGGAGATTATTAGTTCTAACTGTTTTGAGAGGGGGAGTAGAATTTTTTTACGTTCAGATGAAGGATGACATTGATCTTGAAGCGCTGTTGGGCGCAAGCATGCATGCAACGAGGACTGTTGTTATATTGAATGATCAGACACTCCAGGAAGGGTAGGCCAGAACTGTTTTGACACGAACAACGATGGAAGCTCCTTGATTGGAATGAGCACGGTAAATGTACCGTACACATGCAACTTGCATGATGCAAGTTTGTAGGGTTCAGGCCAGCCTTGATGACGGGGTAAGCGGCCATACAGGGCATAGGATGTGCTGTCAGCAATTTTTCCTGACGGTATTAATTGCTGGTGTTTCACGGATTGCAAGGATAATGACCACGCTGCACTGCACCTACCTGGATTTTAATTAGACCTGGTGGTATTCTTGTCGGTGCTACACAAAAATCACATCGTCCCTGAATGTGAACCAATGCTTCTCCTTGACGAGCACAGGAGGAGGTTTGGTATGATCAGATGCAGGTGTCTGTGCACGTGCTTCCTGTGCCAACTAGCGTTATTGAATTTGGATGTGTTAGGCAAGTCCACTTCAGGCTTACGGACGCGCCAATGAGAAGGGGGAAACCAAATGGGATCAAGCGGGGTCAAGTGGGATCAAGTGAGAAACCAAGCGGGATCCAGTGGGTCACATGCTTGACTTGAAAGTGCCATACTTTGTCGTTGGTTGGCCAGATACACAGTAACGTGTCTGTGATTGTATTACTGCATGTGTGTGCATGTGTGGGTGCGTGTGTGTGTGTGTGTGTGTGTGTGTGTGTGTTCGCGTCCGATATACGTAATTTCCGTTAAATCATTTACCTCTGGCAGAGGGATCTCAGCACGAGGCCTCTGTGAGCACGTCTGCCTGTACTTGCACCAGCGCAGGCTTTGAAGTGTACGATTCAGCAACGTCTACTTCACCTGCTTAACTAGAGCTTTTGAGGCTTCATTACCAGCAATGCCTAATAGGTATACCTGCTTCACGAATCTAGCCCATTACCAGCAATCTGCATGGTACAAACCTGTTAACGTGACTACACAGCCGCTCCAGATTACACCAAACATCCAAATTCTCAGGAATTAGTACCACCTCACACTGTTCAAGGTTGGCCACACACGAAATTCTATTAGCTGTATATCGTCCATATACTTGAAGATTTTCTGCCAGAGCTGAGTACCGTGTGTGTGTATACTAAATAATATATCGTCCATATACCTGAAAACTCCCTGCCAGAAATGAGTACCTGTGTATATACTAAATAATATATCGTCTATATACCTGAAAACTCCCTGCCAGAGATGAGTACCGTGTGTGCTGTGTAGTTTTGGCCAGTCCATGTTGGCCTTGTTGGCCCACTGCCATTGAAACCTATTTCACTTCGGGTCGTCCAGAGCCATACATACATACGTGTTCACAGTGCAGGTACGGTATTCTTGGTAGGGAAATGTCCGTAAGTATGGTCATATACAGTGTGCACACACGGTTCTGGTCAACCCTAAATACACATACGCACCATTTGTATACATTTCTGGCTAGCCCTTCACATTGTTGGACCGGCTGGACCAGTACTGAGGAGTGCTAGGGCTCGTGCATGGACATAATTTGTTTGAGGCAATGGTCGGTGTGAAGCAACGGTGACGTTCTGCCCATCCATCGGTGGTATGCCACTTGCTTGTTGTTGCACACACGTGCACACACGCCACACACACACACACACACACACACACACACACACACATAAAAACACACACACCTGCCCTCCCCTGCGTGCCCCTGTAGATCAACATCGTGGAGTTCTCGGTCACAGGCCTCAGCCAGTTCAAGGGTAGACTCAGCATACAGGCTGGATTTGAGCCGGTCTCACCCTCTCGTGTGGACATCACATTCCAAGAGGCCACGCTCGTGAGTTCATTCTGGTGTGGTCACGGCACTGAGTTCATTCTGTGTGGTCACGGTACTGAGTTCATTCTGGTGTAGTACACGGCACTGAGTTCATTCTGGTGTGGTCACGGCACCGAGTTCATTCTGGTGTCGCACTCAAGGGGAACACTTGTGAGTTCGTTCATTTTGTGATGCAAGGCACTAAGGGGCACCAAACAATGTGTGGTCGAACTTCAGTCAACCTCGCCCTCTCATGTGTAAAAGTCGCATGTTAAAAGAACTAAAAGAACACATAGGGCTGTGCATGTTCATGTTCAAAAAAAAATGTGCATGTGCAAAAGAATGTGCATGTTCAAAACAAAACACAAAAAAAGTCACACACAAAGGGCTGTGCATGCTCAATCAAGTGCCCCTGTTAAGTAGGTGCATAGACCACATACGAGCAAGTATCTACAATTGAAGCTCCGTACAGATTGTTTGAGCTGGTACCTGCTTCTTGTGTAAAATCACCTTGACAAGCTTTTGAAATTGGCGACCGGTAAAGGACTTGCCACGGCAAGCAAGCATGTCCAAATGCGTCAGCATACAACTCCAAGTCACGGCTGTAAATAAATAAATGCTAAAAAGTTTCTTATATAATTATGTACAAACCACGTCAACATACACGTCCAACATCACGACAACATAAGCTTGCCCTGGCATGGCATGCTAGGTGCTACTCAGTGATGCATGGCATGCTAGGTGCTACTCAGTGATAAATGGCATGCTAGGTGCTACTCAGTGATGAATGAGCATGCTAGGTGCTACTCAGTGATGCTTGGCATGCTAGGTGCTACTCAGTGATGTATGGCATGCTAGGTGCTACTCAGTGATGAATGAGAAAAAATTAAGTTGCTGGTGTCTTCGCCACTCCACCCCCTGTGAACACAAAGAGCAAACATTTTGCAAACATGCAAGAACGGAGCAGCCTCTTGCTTGAACAGTCAAGCGCAACGTTCTTGGAGACTGAAATTTGCACGATAAATAATTTGTAGCTTGTACATACGCACGGTGCAAAATTGTACTCACCCGCTCCCCTAAGCTGTGTGTGTAGGGTTAGCCAAAGCCGTATACTACACTGTGTATGTTTGAACGATTCCCTGCAAAAATTACGTACATGCGTACATTATATATAGGGTCCTGGCCAACTTTAGGTATGTGCTATACGAGGGCAAATAGCTTGCATATATGAACGTATGAACACAGTCATGTCCAAATCTGCATACATAAATGCACGAGCACAGTCGTTTCCAAACATGCATATCTATTTGAACATAAGAACACAGTCATGTAGTACAATCTTGCGCTCATCAACAACATGAACGAATGAACACAGTCATGTACAATTTTGCACTCACCGACAGGCCCCCCCTCAGCTGCAAATGCTTTTTGAGAAGAATTATGACCTCCTGCTGTCCATCTTCAACCCACAGGCAAGTGGCCTAGTTGCGCATTTGTATGTGTGTGTATGTTTGTGTGCATTCTTACGTCACGGGCTGTAGGGTATATAGCTGAGGGTTGATGTGCTGTGCTTCCTGAAGGGCATGTGTGTGTGTGTGTGTGTGTGTGTGTGAGAGAGAGAGAGAGAGAGAGAGTGTGTGTGTGCGATCCATAGCTGTGCAGCGTGAGCTAAGGAGCAGCTTGAGTGAAAGGGAGCACCGTCACAGCGTGATTAAGGGAAGGAGCACTTAAGGGCCAGCACCTTTTGTAGCCCCTCACCACCAAATGCAGTTCACAGGTCACTTTGTGCGGATCCCAAAAAGGGTGGGGGGGTGCAGGAGCAGCAAAGCTCCATGGCAAAGCTCACACCAGTTGACTACCATCAATTTTTCAAGCCATATATTTTATGTTTAGGGTTGGCCACAAGCATATATATAAACGGTGTATATTTTGGTATTTCTTGCTTGGATTTTATGATATATAAACGGTCATATACAATGTATATATACAATTCTTGCCAACCCAATCCATGAAGCAAACTCTTCACCCATACAATTAACACTCGTTTAATTGTGGCTTAATGGATTGGCCCTCTTCAGTCACCGTTTGCATTGCTGCTGGCATGTTAAGTTGAAAAGGTTTTTGAACGAGTTTAAATATTGTTAAAACCTTGCCGACTTTTTGATCTACCTGTGTTTGTCCCCTGCCAGAGCAGCGCTGAATCATGTCAGGGTACGTTTTGTCTCTCACCTAGGGTTGGCCAAAACCATCCATACTTGTATGTATGTAAACGGTGTAAATTCGGTACTTAACGCAGGGAAAATAACATGGATACGTCGTATACGGTGTATATATATATGGTTCTGGCCAACCTTTCTCTCCTGTCATTGGTTTTTGCCACTGATTTCCCCCCCTTTTCCTGACCTTCATAGGGCTACCTTGATGTTACGTACCTTGATGACCAGCATCGTGTAGGCCGGGACGACAAGGGCAACGTGTTTGTGCTGCAACGGATGTGACACTCTTGTTTGACCTTGCCATTTCTGCTTCTTTGCAAGCCTGGAGCTCCAGTTTTGTGGCACCTTTTTCCACGGACATGTGGTAACCATTGTAAAACGTTGTAACCTACTCTCCCGTTGGACTTTTTTGTCTGTTTCAGTTTTGTTTTGCCCGGTACCAAGAAGGTGGCTTCCATTTTCTGTGTGTATGAAAAAGCAATCATCACTATGCCCAACTTCTTTGGGGGGGGGCTTTGCTTCTCCTAATCCTGGATCCTTTGCTGCCCTCTGCTCCTAAGATGATGACCTTCCATGAGGCTGCCAAAATTCACTAACGTTTTATCGCATGCTGTGACTCTTCTGAATTGATTACGATGGTTACAGGGGGGACTTCAGCTGATCGGCCAGTTAACAAATAAATCCATATAACTCAGAAATTTAGAGGATTGCCCTAGTGTTCTGCTGAGAAAGGAAAATAAAAACCAAGCTGGCAAGTTATGACTTGATACAGTATGAGAAGTCCGTTACATAAGGTGCAAACAAAAAGGAGAACAATTGCCAGGCAGTGTCATAGCGGACCCGCTTCCGCCCTTATATCACTTCCTGAGCCGCTTCTCCTTGCCCGTTCTGCCAGGAGAGTCCCTCCACTTGTTGCTGTGGGCAGCAGGCAGTGTACAGTAAACGCAGGCATGTCTCAGTGTATGTTTAAACACTTACTATACAATGCACATGCGGTGGGATGCTGTATGTCTCTGCATCCATTGGGTGGCGCAGAACACATAACATCCTTTCCTAATTCATGCCGGTTGTGTTTACACCATCTGCGTTCTTTTTCTTTTCTTAATGCAGTGCACATGCAAGCAATGCGAAGCACACTTAAGCACAGTAAAGTTCTTTTTCACGGTACTTTCATTGAGTCAAATTTGCAGACTTGTTAATCAGTTCATTCAGAACTTTCCTCATTTATCGAGGCACAAAAGTTCTACTGTTTCAGCTCCATTTCCTCACCGTAAGAGCATATTGAAGGAGGTCTGTGCTTGCCACTCCAACGTTGCCAGACTTTCGACGCTGCCTCGAATGGCATCCAAGTGCTCTGAAACCTGCAAGGTGATTTTTCAGCACAGAATTTAACAGGGTTGTCCTGTGCGACTCGCACCAAATCCAAAAGCGTTGTCGATTTATTTCAGCGCAACAGCGCAACAGCATAAACCTGAACAGCGGAGAATGAACTCACTGCCTGCTGCTTTTATTTCCGAACACAAGTTTATGAGGAATTGTATGGTCCTTGTGTGTGTGACCACGTACTCTCCAATGCTAATATCAAGTCTCATCAGGAGCCTGTTTTTCAGGTCAAGCCTGCAACCATCCTGATCCCCGTCGGTTTTTCTTCTTCTTTGTGGTGGAGTTTTACGGTACACGGTACCAAGAATGGCTCCTTATTCTTAATTAAAGCGGGGAGTGGTTTTCACTATCTGTGTCGCATTTTCTACTTCTTTATTGTTTGACCAGAAATCGGTGAAACATGACCTTGCCTTGAGCCATTAAACAAGGCAAACCTCACACGCTAAGTATCTTGCGCCACACTCTTTCTGTACAAGAATTAGGACGAGCTCTGTTGCTAGCCATGCACTATGAAACTGCGATAAACTCTCCTCTATAAGTATAAGTTAATAACACCTCCTTCCGCTAGCTCCACCCTTACACACTTGCTCAAAAGGAATAAACCCGCTTATTTTCATGTCAGAGTCGTTCTGTATAATTCTGCCATGACTGTGCCTTCCAAACGTCTTTACTATTTAACCCACTTTCTTGCCAGCTCCACCTCAGCGCACTTGCTTGCAAGGGACTAGGCAAGGACAATAATTCTACACCTACTAATTACTAATTACTTAGTACCTACTCTCATGCCTAAAGTAAATCGACCCACCTCCTTGCTAGCTCCACCTCCGCGCACTTGCCCGTAAGCCTCGCCACCCCCACTCCCACCTCCGATCCGTGCCGCCTGTGTAAAGCGTAAGAAATTCATGAGTTACTGGCCTCCAGCGTGGGCAAATACCTAGGGTGAGTCGAAATGTTGTACCTATACACGTAATGCTACGATGGTATAGCAGAGCGACTTCTGTGCATGTGGTGCTGTGGGCTCTGGAGCCTAGGGCGCACCTTGAGGTACAGATAACGCACAAATACAAGCAGTGCACTGTTTCAAGACTAGGGGTGGTGGTACAAAACAGATACAACTCTTACGGTCGGCATCTACTCGACAAAAAGGACACACACATGTTCGTACACATATGCACACGCACGCACTCATACAAGCACACACATACACACCCACACCACTCTCCTACACACACCAGATCAGGGGGCAGAGAAAGGTCAGGACCCATACGGGCAATAACGCCACCCAGTCGCTTTTCTACTTCACCCAACAGCTGCTGCTCATTATACCTGGACACGGATTGGTGTGTGTGTGTGTATATGTGTGTGTGTGTGTATGTGTATACGTTTTGTATGTGTGTGTCCGTGTGTGTGAATCCGTGTGTGTATGTGCGTGCGAGATGCAGGAGTTAGAACCATTGCCCATCTTGTTGCAGCTCCCCAGCTCTTTCTTCCTTCAGACCAGAGAGCAGTCGCAGGAGTGAAGAGGGAGGATCAGGAGCAGCACTAGCGTACGACAGGTAATTATGAACCTGTACTGTAACATGTCCCCAGCTCTTTCTTCCTTCAGACCAGAAAGCAGTCGCAGGAGTGAAGAGGGAGGATCAGGAGCAGCACTAGCGTACGGCAGGTAATTATGAACCTGTACTGTAACATGTCCCCAGCTCTTTCTTCCTTCAGACCAGAGAGCAGTCGCAGGAGTGAAGAGGGAAGATCAGGAGCAGCACTAGCGTACGGCAGGTAATTATGAACCTGTAATGGCAGGCAAATACAAACCTGTAACTAGGGTTGGCCAGAACCATATATATACGGTGTACATACGGTATTCTTGGCAGAAAAATCACCAAATATACGGTCATATACGGTGTATATATATACGGTTTTGGCCAACCCTACCTGTAACATGTGTAGCCTTCAAACAGTGCGTAATGGATGATGGTAATGGAGCTGCATCACTGCATCACTATGACGCTAACTAAAACTTATTGCTCTCAAGGTCTCGGTCTGGAGCAGGGGGCTGCCAGCCACCCTCCAGATCCCCACTAGTATTTCTCGGGCCAATTTGTCTCCTTTTCCTTAATTGATGCAGGGAATGTTTTGCTGCCTGCGTAGTTTTTCTTTTCTTTTCTTTTCACTATGACGCTGGCAAGTACCAGCGTGGAATGCAAGTTGATGGTGGGCGTGTAGGGTTGGCCAGAACTGTAAACCACACCGCCGCTTGATCATTGCACTTTAATATATTTTTCGAGCAAATGAGATGCGCAATCAATATTTTGTGGGACTGGTACGCAATCGGATGCCCAATCGGTGAACTATTTTGGCAGCCCATGTTGCATCACAAGCATCAGAGGCAGAGCAGCAGCAGCCCTCGCCTTTGGAGATAGCTGGGCAAGCAGCTGCATCCGAGCAGAGAAGAGCAAGAGCTGCACAGAAGATGATGAGGGAGCGACGAAGCATGCGCGTGCGCTCCAGCAGCAGCAAATGGCAGCAGTGTAGCGCACACTTCATCAGCAGCAGATGGCAGCAGGATGCGAAATGGTCTGCGCGAAATGCCCCTGAAAAATGTCTGTGCACTCCCAAGTGCTGCACAATTGGGGGTGCGCAATGGCAAAATTTCCCACTGAAAGGGGTGCGCAATCCCCATGCAATGCACTCAAACAATTGCTGAAAACCGGGGCACGCAATGGTCACGCGGATTTGGTGATAATCCTGCCAAAAGCACCGTATATACACCGTTTATATATGTTTCTGGCCAACCCTACGGGCGTGGCATGCAGCGTGCACAACTTCTGAGCTACAGAAGTGCATTTTTTCTGGTTTTGACACACACACATGTAAACACACATTCACACACTCACACTCTCACACACACGTGCACACATACACACACACATGCACCCACCCACCCACCCACACATGTACACAGACTTATTCACACAATCACACTCTCACACACACACACGTGCAATCATCCTCTTTTCATGCACACATGCACGCTTACCAAATGGTGTGCGCCTTGACGTCACTAGGCTTGGGTTGCAGCCACGGCTTGTAGCCTTTCACACTGCAGAACCACACTTTCTCAGGCACCTTGGACACGATGGAAATAGCCTGTGTGCGGTGTGATTGCAACTATTGTGTGTATAAGGGTGTGTATGTGTGTGTGTTGTTTGTGTGTGTACGCAAATGTGTATGTGAGCAAGACTTGTGTCGAGGCGTCTCTGCAATTGAGCACTGGTGGAATGACGCACATGACACACTTGACAGCACACTAGACCTATTTACGCGAAGCAATCGCAAGATCTGGCTTGAATGCGAATGCAAAGTTTCATTATAGAAGCTTGTTATATGCCTGGTACCGTTGTCGGCCGTCATTTAATTTGCTTAAGCTCTTGCCTAGCAAGGGGGGGTTGTGCTACAACTCGCGCGCTACAACAGGTCAAGTCATCTGGCTTGAATGCAAAAGCAAAGTTTCATTAAAAGTTAGGTACCGTTTTGCACAAGTTACCAAGCAGGTGCAACTGCACGTCCCTTACATCCTCGTTAATGTTATGGGGCCAGATTGACCAAACCATTTATGCTCTGTTGCACAGCACCTCAGCGCCTCGGTATTCTTTTGAAGTGAGCTAACATGAGGTGCTAAACTCTCACCAAAACACAAAAACATCTTGCGCAGCATGAATTAGGGTTGGCCAGAACCGTACATATACACCGTATATGACCGCACATTTGGTAATTACCCTGCCATAAATACCGCATGTACACCGTGTATATATATATGTATATGGTTCTGGCCAATTTTAAGTATGATATTATGATATTAGGGTCTCAGCACAGCATAAGAGTGATTGACATATGCGCTAAAGCATAAGAGTGATTGCGCTACAGCATAAGAATGATTGCGCTACAGCATAAGAGTGATTTGCGCTACAGCATAAGAGTGATTGCGCTACAGCATAAGAGTGATTGCACTACAGCATAAGAGTGATTGCACTACAGCATAAGAGTGATTGCACTACAGCATAAGAGTGATTGCGCTACAGCATAAGAGTGATTGCGCTACAGCATAAGAGTGATTGCGCT
>Ga0307974_1003361_pt1 | contig 11511 bp, 11 predicted proteins | sample OrgLakmetagen784_FD_201812 | JGI IMG/M metagenome (GOLD analysis project Ga0307974, IMG submission 201812) | Saline water microbial communities from Organic Lake, Antarctica - #784 | ecosystem: Environmental > Aquatic > Non-marine Saline and Alkaline > Saline | place: Antarctica: Organic Lake... | reverse complement strand
CCCCACGCACACATGCAACCCCCCACCCCCCACACACATACACACGCACACACACACACGCACGCACATGCACACACACCACTCCAGGTGCGCATGGGCTTGCCTGCCACTCAGTGGATCTCAGTGTACAACGCCCACCGGCCGATGAAGCAGCGCTACCACTACAACGTGGCCAACAACCGAGTAGACCAGCACGGTGCGTTTTTAGTGTCTGTCGTCGTCGTCGTTGCTGCGGAAGCGTTGTTTTGGTTTTTGGTGGTTACGGTATGCAAATGGAAATGTTGAGCTTACTGCTACAACGTGGCCAAAAACCAAGTAGGTGCGTGTGTTGTGTCTGTCGTCGTCGTCGTTGCTTACCGCTACAACGTGGCCAACAACCGAGTAGGCCAGCACGGTGCGTGTGTTGTGTCTGTCATTGTTGCTGTGAAAGTGTGGGCAGTGAAAAAAGTTACGGTATGCCAATGGAAATGTTGAGCTTATATCAACTGTATGGCCGACAACCAGCACGGTGCGTGGGAATCATTCTGTCATGGGTCACGGGCTATGTTTTTCCAGTCCTTGCAGTGAATCGCTAAACGTAGCCCAAACGCATAACAGACCACGCGCGTAGTGAATCGCTAAATATAGCCCAAACGCATAACAGACCACGCGCGTAGTGAATCGCTAAACGTAGCCCAAACGCATAACAGACCACGCGCGTAGTGAATCGCTAAACGTAGCCCAAACGCATAATAGACCACGCGCGTAGTGAATCGCTAAACGTAGCCCAAACGCATAACAGACCACGCGCGTAGTGTCTGTCCTCATTGCATTGATTGAAACTTGGTTGGTTGGCGACAGGTATGTGTCTAACGGCATATTTGAATAATACGTCGAATCGTAATTTACGCGTATTTTACCGTATTGAACAAATCAGGCTGTAGTATACGGATGCAAAACTTGCCGATTTTTGCCGATTTTTGGCCTTTTTAGGCAATTTCCGCCCCACAACCGGCCTTTCATCGAGCTTTTAATGCTATTCTATGATATATTAACAACATATAATGTATTGGAAATGTATTGGAAACGGTTTGGGTGATATTGGGGTGTTTCAGGTCCATTTTGGGTCAAATGTCGGCATTCCCAAAATGCTAGACGCGTGTTAAATACGATTGTATGATACGTAAATACGATTGTATGATACGTAAATACGATTGTATGATACGTACTTAACACGTATTAAACCGTATCGGACCGTATTGGACCGTATTGAACCGTATTGAACGTCCCAAATGACCGTATGACACATCCCTGGTTGCCAAACATTATGGTATGTCAATTGAAATGTTTAACTTACTTCAAATGCGTGGCCAACAATTGAGCGGACCAGCACGGAGTGTGGAGTGTCGTCATTGCTGCGGAGTGCAAAATATAGCCCTCGACAGAACTGGCTGTGTGTGCAGTGTCTGTCGTCATTGCAGTGAAAGTGCCGTAGTAGCTATTGGCAGTGAAAGGCATTATGGTATGCCAGTGGAATTGTTGAGCTCACTGCCTTGTGTGGCCTTAGATTTTGGTTTATTGTTACCATGGACCATGGCTACTTTTTTTATGCCTGTTATTGCTGAATCCATTTCATCTTTGGTGCTATCTTTTACACTAAAACGTTTTCGTTATAAAGTAATCCCATGCTTCCTACGTTACTTAATGTAATTATTCGTCCCTTACGTTGTGAAGAATTGGAAAACTCCAACAGCCTACTAGTAGATTAGCACAGTGTGGGTGCAGGGATTGGGGTATCCATGGCCAGTGGTTTTAGGGCTAGGTGTTAAACTTTGTCATCCTCGTTGGTGTCCTCAAAAGTGGTTTGAGTACCTATTTGCGTACGTGTGTTTGTGCATGCGTGCGTGTGTGTGTGTGTGTGTGCGTGTGCGTGTGCGTGTGTGTGTGTCCACAACAATGAGTTAAACATAGTGTGTGCATGTGTGTGTGTGTGTGCAGTGGAGAAGGGCAATGAAGATGGTCTGTACATCAGCAGCGTGGCTTGCTGCCAAGACTTGTGGGCTCTGATCATGGATGCTGGCACCGACTTCACAGCCCAAGTGTACACCCTGGTGCAGCAATTTCTGCCAAAGGTGTGTGTGTGTGTGTCCACAAAAATGAGAAACATAGCGTGTGTGTGTGGGTGCGTAAGCGTGCTTGTATGTCTTTTGTCTTTCTTTTTAGGGGTGTGTTGCTGTATGTTAGGATGCCGGCGCCGACTTCATTGCCCAAGTAAATATCCTGGTGCAGCGGTCCCTGCCAAAGATGTGTGTGTGTGTGTATGCATGTGCGTGTGTGTTGCTGTGTGTGTAGGTTTGTGGAACGAAATGCAAAGTGGGGCTTATACTACTCTATGCAGGTGTGGTTCATACATTGTGCATGTTGGCATGTTCATGATTGTTAACAACTGCCATGGATTATGTCTAGGGTTGGCCAGAACCGTATGTATGTGCCATGCATGATTGTGTTTTGGTGATTTCCCTACCAAAAATGCCGTATATACACCGTGTTTGTAAGGTTATGGCCAACCCTAACTATGTCCAATGGCAACCCTGGTTGCTGCAATTGCAAAATGCTAGGGTTGGCCAGAAACATACACACATGGTTAGGGTTGGCCAGAACCGTATATATATATACCGTATATGACCGTATATTTGATGATTTCCCTGCCTAAAATACCGTAAATACACCGTATATATATGGTTCTGGCCAACCCTACACACGTTGTGTATACAGCAATTTTGGCAGGAAAATCACCAAACATACGGTCATCTGCGGCATATATATGGCTCTGGCAGACCTTGAATATTGCCCTGTCTGTGAAACCCAAAAAAGTAGACTTTCTCCTGTTACACTGACCTGCCTGCGGATGTCAATCACAGATGTTGGCTGGAAAGCCAAATTCTGCTTTGCTGCATGAGTGGTTTTTATGGAATTGGGAGAAGGAGGGCTGCTAAACATTATTGCCCTGCCTTGCAAGGCTGTAATGCCAAATTTTGCTTCGCCGCATGAGTGGTGTATGGAATTGGGAGGAGGAGGGCTGCTATCATCACACGAATGTCACTGCTGCATGTCACTGAACATTTCACTGCATAAGCATGTCACTGAACATGTCACTGCCGCAGGGATGTGTCACTGGACATTTCACTGCCGCATGACCATGTCATCATTGAACATGTCACTGAACATGTCACTGCATAAACATGTCACTGAACATGTCATTGCCGCATGGACGTGTCACTGAACATGTCACTGCCGCATGAACATGTCACTAAACATGTCATTGTTACATGAACATGTCACTGAACATGTCATTGCCGCATAAACATGTCACTGAACATGTCATTGCTGCATGAACATGTCACTTAACATGTCATTGCCGCATGAACATGTCACTAAACATGTCATTGCCGCATGAACATGTCACTGAGCATGTCATTGCCACATGAACATGTCACTGAGCATGTCACTGAACATATCATTGCCACATGAACATGTCACTGAGCATGTCATTGCCGCATGGACATGTCACTGTCGCATGAGTATGTCACTTGCATACCATATATGCTCTGCTGCGTGTTCAACTCAGGAGTGGATCATGGAGAAGTGGGAGGAGGGCTACTACATAACCGCCATGGCCGGTGCCCACAGCGGCTGTGCTTTCGTGGTGATGTCCAAAGGCACCCCTTACACACAGCAAAGCTACAAGGTGTGAATGTCTGTGTGTATCTATGTGCGTGCGTGCGTGCGTGCGTATGTATGCACGTGCGTGTGTGTGTGTGAGTGTGTGTGCGCGGGTGTATGTATGTGTGTGCGTGCGTGTGTGTGTGCGCATGTGTATTTGTGTGCGTGCGTGTGTGTTTGAGAGTGTGTTTGTGCGCGTGCGTGTGTGTTTGTGTGCACGTGCGTGTGTGTGTAGCTTGTGTTTTGTGTGCCGCTTCGTGCCAAGGCCCGCAAAACCTTTGTGGTGATGTCTAAAGGCACCCCTTACACACAGCAAAGCTACAAGGAGTGCATGTGTGTTTATCTATGTGCGTGCATGCGCATGTATGCACGTGCGTGTGTGTGAGTGTGTATGTGCGCTTGTGTGTATGTGTGTGAGTGTGTGTGTGCGCGCGTGTGTATGTGTGTGCATGCGTGTGTGTGAGAATGTGTGTGTGCGTGTGTGCGTGTGCGTGTGTGTTTGTGTGCACGTGCGTGTGTGTGTGTAGCTTGTGTTTTGTGTGCCGCTTCGTGCCAAGGCCCGCAAAACCTTCGTGGTGATGTCTAAAGGCACCCCTTACACACAGCAAAGCTACAAGGTGTGCATATGTGTGTTTATCTATGTGCGTGCATGCGTATGTATGCACGTGCGTGTGTGTGTGAGTGTGTGTGCGCGGGTGTGTGTATGTGTGCGCTCGTGTGTATGTGTGTGCGTGCGTGCGTGTGTGTGTGCGCGTGTGTATGAGTGTGCGTGCGTGTGTGTTTGATAGTGTGTGTGCGTGTGTGTGTGTGTTTGTGTGCACGTGCGTGTGTGTGCTTGTGTTTTGTGTGCCGCTTCGTGCCAAGGCCCGCAAAACTTTTGTGGTGATGTCCAAAGGCACCCCTTACACACAGCAAAGCTACAAGGTGTGCATGTGTGTGTTATCTATGTGTGTGCGTGCGTATGTATGCACGTGCGTGTGTGAGTGTGTATGCATGCTTGTGTGTGTATGTGTGTGTGCGTGTGTGTGTGAGTGTGTGTGTGCGCGTGTATGTGTATGTGTGTGCGTGCGTGTGTGTGGGAATGTGTGTGTGCGCGCGTGTGTGTGTGTGTGTGTAGCTTGTGTTTTGTGTGCCGCTTAGTGCCAAGGTCCGCAAAATTTCCGTGGTCGTGTTTTAAAACACGCCCTACACACAGCAAAGCTACAAAGTGTGTGTGTATATCTATGTGTGTGCGTGTGTATGTATGCAAGTGCGTGTGTGTATGTATGCATGTGCGTGTGTGTATGTGTGACTGTGCGTATGCGCTTGTGAGTGCGCACGTGCGCGCCAAGGTTCGTTTTTTATGCTGTTTAGTGCCAAGGCCTGCAGCGCTTGTTAAGCGCTTGTTTGGTCATTCATGTCCAAAGGCACACCCAGCACACAGCAGAGCTGCAAGGGGGGGGGGGGTGCGTGCGTGGAGGGGGATTGCTTATTATGTTCTCTTTATGACTCACAGAGAAAATAACCACTTGTCTGCGCACGCACACACACATACACACACGCACACACACACACACACACAAACACAAACACACACACATAAACACACACACATAAGCACACATATGCACATAAACATACACATATCCTACCAGGTGTCTGACTCCTTCCCTTTCAAATGGATCAACAAAAAGTGGAAGGAAGGCTTCTACGTCACCTCCATGGCCACGAGCCACACACGATGGGCGGTGGTCATGTCTCGCAACGCAGGGTTTGTGGATCAGGTGTGTGTGTGTCTGGGTGTGTGCGTGTGTCTGATACGTGTGCGTGTAGATCACACGATGGGCAGTGGTCATGTCTCGCAACGCAGGGTTTGTGGATCAGGTGTGTGTGAATGTGTTTGTGTGTGTGCGTGTGTCTGATACGTGTGCGTGTAGATCACACGATGGGCGGTGGTCATGTCTTGCAACGCAGGGTGCGTGGATCAGGTGTGTGTGAATGTGTATGTGTGTGTGCGTGTGTCTGATACGTGTGCGTGTGGTTCACACGATGGGCGGTGGTCATGTCTTGCAACGCAGGGTGCGTGGATCAGGTGTGTGTGAATGTGTTTGTGTGTGTGTGCACGCGCCAGTGTGTGTGCACGCACGAGTGTGTGCGTGCGTGCGTGCGTGTATGTGTGTGTGAGAGTGTGTGTGTCTGTGTCTGTGTGTGTGCGCATGTCTGGTATGTGTGCGTGTGGATCACATAATGGGCGGTGGTCATGTCTCGAAACACAGGGTTCGTGGATCAGGTTTGTGTGTGAGTGTGTGCACTTGTGTGAGTATGTGTACTTGTGTGTCTGTGTGCTTGTGCATGTGTCTGTTACGTGTGCGTGTGGGTCACACGATGGGCGTTGTTCATAACTCGCAATGCAGAGTCTGCAGGTGTGTGTGTGTGTTTGTTTGTTGTGTATGCTTGTGTGTGTCGGCGTTTGTTGTATGCGGCTGTGGATGTGGGTGTGTGTGTGCATGTGTCTGATACGTGTGCGTGTGGATCACACGATGGGCGGTGGTCATGTCTCGCAACGCCTGCAAAACGGAAAGTGCCTTCTGCCTCTGATAAATTAATACCTGAAGAGTTGTAGGGCTAAAACTGATCAACCGCACGCTCTTGCACTGACCACCTGTTAAGTGCAAAAATCCAGCCAACCTTTGCCAGAGCACTTTTTTACTTCAATCACGCAACTTATGCATAATGCATTGCGTAAACTGCAAGTTTGGAATCAGTTGCTGGTAATTTGCCTGAACACACCCCCGCGGCCTACTTGGGGACAATCCATGCATTTCTATGACCAGGCACCCAGACCCCCCCTTTATTCAAATCACCCAACAAGGGTCCCAATCGACTGGGCTTGAGCTGAGGATTCCGAAAATATATTTAATACCGTCCGTTTACGACCACTTCGGAAACTAATTAATTATTTTGCCAGAAAACTAAAATGTTTATTAATTTTCGCAGCCCTCTCCGAACTGAATTCAGAGTGGTAAATTAATTAATTTATAGTGGTTTTCTTAATGAGGGTGGTTTTCTAAATGAGCTCCAAGCACGCCAGTGTGAACCCCTGGCCCTGTTCTTGAAGCCTCAGTCCCCATCAGAAAGGCTGTCTGCCCAGCAGTGGGACCGTGAGAAGCTGCAGAGGTAGAGGCAGCTCAAGGAGCTGCAAGAGGAAGCAAAAGGCAAAGGCAAGGGGCGAGGCTGTAATGAAAAGGCCCGTGGGGCGCCCGTGCATGCAGCTCCAACAAGCCTCCTCCTCTTTCCCCATTTACGTTTGCCCCTTTGTGTTGCTATTGCTGCATGTAAACCCCTTACCTTCCTTCCCTGCTTCTGAGCACTGTGCAGCTTCAGCCACAGCCTCAGCATCAGCCACAGCTTCAGCTTCAGCCTCTTCAACAAACAGCAGTAGCAGTGCACAAGCAGCATTCACAGGGGGGCTCTCGAACTCCAAAAATTAATTCCCGACAGGGCCCTCCCGAAGTGCCCTTGAACTCAAAATTAAATCCCCAGACCCCCTCACAAACTGAAATCGAAAATTTAAATCATTATTTGAAAGTGTGTTCCCAAAGTGATCGTGGACGCACGGCACGGTATACGGTATACGGTGTACATACGGTGTATTTGGCAGGGAAATCATGTAATATACGGTCATACACGGTGCGTACCTACGGTTCTGGCCAACCCTACTCATCTGTGTTGTGTGGAGCTGAAATACCAGCACCCCAGCAAAGGCTCCCTCATTCCAAACCTTTCTTGTTCCACACACCCGACCATTCTTATTCCGCACACACTTGTCTCATCTGCATTGTATTGTATGGAGCTGAAACCCCATCACCCCAGCAAACGCTCCCACACACCAAACCATTCAGCTCTTCCTCACGTGCTTGTCTCAGTAGGGTTGGCCGACCCTACTCATCAGTATTTTGTGGATCTGAAACCCCAGCACTCCAGCAAACGCTCCCACACACCAAACCATTCAGCATTTCCTCACGCGCTCGTGTCATCTGTATGGTGTGGAGCCGAAATCCCAGCACTCCAGCAGCAAAGGCTCTCACATACCAAAGCACTCTTATTCCGCAGGCGCTTGTTTGATCTGCAGTGTGTGGAGCTGGACTTGCAATAACCTCATTCACCGCACCAGGTTGCTCCACATGTGCTTGTTTGATCTGCAGTGTGCAGTGTGTGGAGCTGGACTTGCAATACCTCAATACAAGCACCCATTCACTGCACCATTTTGCTCCACACACGCTTGTGTGATCTGCAGTGTGTGGAGGTGGACTTTCAAAACCTCATTACAAGCACCCATTCACTGCACCATTTTGCTCCACATGTGCTTGTTTGATCTGCAGTGTGCAGTGTGTGGAGCTGGACTTGCAATACCTCATTACAAGCACCCATTCACTGCACCATTTTGCTCCACACGCGCTTGTGTGATCTGCAGTGTATGGAGGTGGACTTGCAAAATCTCATTACAAGCACCCATTCCCTGCACCATTTTGCTCCACATGTGCTTGTTTGATCTGCAGTGTGCAGTGTGTGGAGCTGGACTTGCAATACCTCATTACAAGCACCCATTCACTGCACCATTTTGCTCCACACGCGCTTGTGTGATCTGCAGTGTGTGGAGGTGGACTTGCAAAACCTCATTACAAGCACCCATTCCCTGCACCATTTTGCTCCACATGTGCTTGTTTGATCTGCAGTGTGCAGTGTGTGGAGCTGGACTTGCAATACCTCATTACAAGCACCCATTCACTGCACCATTTTGCTCCACATGTGCTTGTGTGATCTATAGTGTGTGGAGCTGGACTTCCAGTACCCCAGCGAAGGCATCCACAGGCGCTGGGACGCTGGCTTCCGTATCACAGCCTGTGCCGGCACACCTGACCAAGCTGCGTTCGTTGTGAGCGTGCCCCGAAGGTGGGCGTCGTGTTTTGTAATAGCTGGAGTCCGCTGCGATCAAATGAAAGAAGAAAATTTTGCTATGGCACAGCTTGTGCTTGCACACCTGACCAAGCTGCATTCGTTGTGAGCGTGCCGCGAAGGTGGGCGTCGTGTTTGTCGATAGCTGGAGTTAGCTGCGATCAAATGAAAGAAGAATAGTATGCTATGGCACAGCTTGTGCTTGCACACCCGACCAAGCTGCATTCGTTGTGAGCGTGCCCCAAAGGTAAGCGTGGTGTTTGTTAATAGCTGGAGTCCGCTGCGATCAAATGAAAGAAGAATGTTATGCTATGGCACAGCTTGTGCTTGCACACCCGACCAAGCTGCATTCGTTGTGAGTGTGCCCCAAAGGTAAGCGTGGTGTTTGTTAATAGCTGGAGTCCGCTGCGATAAAACGAAAGAAGAATATTATGCTGTGGCACAGCTTGTGCTTGCACACCTGACCAAGCTGCATTCGTTGTGAGTGTGCCCCAAAGGTAAGCGTGGTGTTTGTTAATAGCTGGATTCCGCTGCGATAAAACGAAAGAAGAATATTATGCTGTGGCACAGCTTGTGCTTGCACACCTGACCAAGCTGCATTTGTAGTGAAGGTGAGCGTGAGCGTGAAGGTTCCTTTTACGAAGCTGGAATTGCTGCGATCAAATGAACAGGAAAAGGATTTGAAGTAGCTCGCGCTTGCGCTCCCAACCAAGCTGCGTTCGTTGTAAGCGTGAGCGTGAGCGTGAGCGTGAGCGTGAGCGTGAGCGTGAGCGTGAGCGTGAGCGTGAGCGTGAGCGTGAGCGTGAGTGTGAGCGTGAGCGTGAGCGTGAGTGTGAGTGTGGGTGTGGGCGTGAGCGTGAGTGTGAGAGTGAGCGTGGGCGTGAGCGTGAGCGTGAGCGTGAGCGTGAGAGTGAGAGTGAGCGTGAGCGAGAACGTGAGCGTGAGAGTGAGAGTGAGCGTGAGCGTGAGTGTGAGTGTGAGAGTGAGAGTGAGAGTGAGAGTGAGAGTGGGTGTGAGCGTGGGCGTGAGGTGAGCGTGAGAGTGAGAGTGAGCGTGAGCGTGAGTGTGAGTGTGAGAGTGAGAGTGGGCGTGAGCGTGAGCGTGGGCGTGAGAGTGAGCGTGAGCGTGTCACAAAGGTAAGTGTGGTTTGTTTAAAACTGTGGTTAGCTGCGATTCGGCTGTGATCAGCTAAAGGCATAACAAGCAAGTCCAGCAGTGCTGAGCACAGATCATACACACACACACACACTCGCTCACATGCTAACGCACAAGTATTTGCACACAAAAAACACACTTGCACAAACACCAACACACATGCACGCACGCGCACACACACTCATGCTCATGCTCATGCTCATGCTCATGCACAAGTCTGCACATACAAGCACACATGCACAAGTATGCACACCCATAAACACACACACACGCACACACACACACACACACACACACACACACACACACACACAGGCGACCCATGGATGAAACCCAGGAGACACTGCGCACAAGTGCCTTCCCTTCCCAGCACGTCAAAGAGAAATGGGCCAAGAACCTGTACCTGGCGGGCATCGCGTACGGGCGTACTGTGAGCTGAGCTAAAATTGATGAGGGCAGCCAGCTGCTCTCTCTGTGTGCGTGTGTTCGTGTGTGTGTGTGTGTGTGTCACGGGCGTACTGTGAGCTGAGATGAATACGATCAGGGCAGCCAGCTGCTGTCCCTGTGCGTGTGTGTTTGTTTGCATGTTTGCTGGGACCCAGTCAGGACGTGGTAGAGAGTATGTGTTGTGTCCTGTCATGATGTGTGACATACACCTTTTGGTATGTGTGTGTGCGTGAGTACGTGTGTGTGTATGTATGTGTTTGCGTGCCACTGGCTTACCTGTGAGAAAGAGTGGCAATAATAACACTTTCTATTCTTAACTGGGAGCATGTAGTGTGTCGTTTGTGGGGTCGCTGGAAACCGCCAAGTACCCTTTTGTTTGGTCTCTGTTTGTTTGTGTATGTGTATGTGTGTGTGCATGACTGTACTTTGCGTGTGCGGTTCTTCCTTACAGCATTCTCCTCGTGTGCGTGTGCGTCTGTTTGCGTGAGTATGCGAATTTTGACGACTTTACAAAAATGGTTTAAGCATCGTTTTGGATTTATGTAAAACCCTAATGGATGGCTTCCTTTAAAGGACAACGGTTATTGCAATTCTTTAAGGCTCTGGTCACTGTGAGTGTGAGCGCTGGTTTTAAGCGCTCCCTTGATGCAACTAGTTGATTCGATTCAGCCTGGGCTTCTTTGAGTTGCTATATGTGTGTCGCGAAGGCCTGGATTGACAAGTGGTTTTACCTGGAGCGTCTTTTTTATTATGCTGCCGTGCATTTATGTAACTGTGCGGCTGTGCGGCTATAGACATACATGGTAGGAGTGCCTCCGCCAATGCGGGCGCCTCTTCCCTGCTTTTCCAATCCTTTTTTTCCAGCTAGTGACAGCTCACTACAGTTTTAAATATACAGATCAGCCGCTCAAACAGATCAGAGCACATTTAGGAATGACTCGCAACTTCTATAGCTCTCTCTAGCCAGAGCCCCTTTGAAAAGCACGCTCATTGCTGCATGCTATGATGCACTCCAATAGTGCACTGCACGCGCTCCCGGGCATTTTAAACATGAAGAAAGCTTGAATTTGGATTATTACGAAGATTTAAATCCATCATTTAAAATGCCAATGTCTACATGTTCCAAATCCATGTTATAATCCGAATAAGGTAAGGTAAGGTTACATCGCTATATATGCCTCTGGTGGGCATCTGAGCGGAAGCTTGGAAAAAAGCCTGTAACCAAACCAAAAACGCTAGAAAATCAAGGGAATAGGGCTAGGCACTTAGCTA
>Ga0307974_1003358_pt1 | contig 11513 bp, 13 predicted proteins | sample OrgLakmetagen784_FD_201812 | JGI IMG/M metagenome (GOLD analysis project Ga0307974, IMG submission 201812) | Saline water microbial communities from Organic Lake, Antarctica - #784 | ecosystem: Environmental > Aquatic > Non-marine Saline and Alkaline > Saline | place: Antarctica: Organic Lake... | reverse complement strand
GTGTGTGTGTGCGTGCGCATGTGTGCTTGTGCTAAGGACTCTAATTCCAAGAAAGGAAAAAGGGTAGAACGGAACTAGACATACTGGGTAGGAGGGATTTTTTTCGCTCCTAGTAGCGGGGCTGCAGGCCGCAGAAGAGTCAGCAAGCTGACTTGTCATTTCCACAAGCTCGAATCAACCAACCAATATCCCTGAAATATATTGAAATAATATTGAAATAATATTGTGGTGAGTCGCACTGGTGTACGGTTGGAGTCGAAAGTCGACAATAATAATAAAAAATAAAATTGTCGTCTATATATCCCTCGCCAGCAAACCGCATGTATTCACATCGCGAATGAAATGCTGAAACTGTCTGGACATTTCAACAAGAAGTTGTTTTACAAAGGGGTAGTCTTGATCGGGCAATTTGGGATTGTTTAGGATTGAAGCACTTAATACACCTGTACTTTTTTCTATTAAGCTTGGTGGCTGCAGAGTAGGGTTGAAGCGGTTGAAAATAGCCTCGGTTGAAGTGGTGTAACCAACCGTCAAATAAATTCAATTCAACTGAGGCCTTGGCCTAACTCCAAGTAAAATTAAAACGTGATAAATCCCCACAATTCTAACTGCCCTTTTATCCGATGCCAATTTCTCTAATTTGATTCCATTAACTATTAACTATGCATCCTTCTGAATGTTGAACAAGCAACATGACAAAGGAGACTGGCATGTTTGTAATAAACATTGCTCTGTGGCAGTGACGTGTCATGATGCGAAACAAGACAAAGACCTTCCATATTGCTTACCCACGAGTAGGAAGATTAGGCATTTGCTTGCACCTGCCAAATTAAGGTACTCTATTGGCATTCATGGCCTGTGATAATCCCCAACTTGATAAAACAAACCGTTGATATTTGCTTATCAGCAAGAATAATAGCACGTAACGGTCATCCATACTAAGTACTAAGAGTAAATTGAATTTAGGCATGTGAAGAAGGAAAACACATTTACCATGGAAATCTGTGGAATGTGTTGGTAGAGAGAGGCTCGGGAATCAAGAGCGAAACAGAGTGAATAACAAAAAATGAGTGCATGCCCGCAGGTCATACTGGCCCCTACCGGGATTGAGAAACAGACTACACTCGGCAAAGAAGCTTGTGTCTTGTTAAAAAATCGATCTCCCACACACTGTTTGTCAGCGTTGCTTCAATGTTCAATGATATGGAGGGCAAAGGCTTTTTGGCTCAAACTCGAGTGGTGACATAGCAACTAATCATTTAATCTTGCTGTACTCACCACCAAATCTCCTAGCCTCAAAGACATGTTGCTTGTTGTCTATTGTTGGAATACGAATAGAAGAAATCGACCACTCGCAAAGTCTGTATGTCCAAGATACAATACTATTTGTTCCTCCTACGCGAGCGAGTTCAGATCATGTTCAGTCCACCATAATTGTGTTCAGAATTTTGATCATAAAATTCAATTAAGAAGGACTCCATTAACAAGTAATTGCAGAGCAGACACACGGGCTTTGACATCAATACACGTACGTATTAATAGCGGCTGCTGCCTCTGCAATAATTCCTAATACTGAAGCTCCAGCAACCTTTGCAAGCCAGCGCAGAGCCTGGGCATTTGCTGGGTTTGTTCGGTTGACATCAGGCTGCCATGTTGCAGCCTCCTGTTCGGCACACCTTGCTCTTTGCTCAGCTCGCCTGCACGTGAGTTATTGACAGAGTAAGTTGAGGATCAAAGGTGGTTGCTGTATAAACATTTCACCATCAAACCGCAACACAAAACTGTAGCACCACCTCTGATCCCCTCATCATTAAAGGATACCAGCGGAAGCAACCATCCTACCTACAATTTTACGCTACACCACTCCCGTCAAGGAGCGCTTCCTGCCCTGTGCCCCGCACTGCTGGAATATACATCAATTTCCACCACACCCCTCCGCACATAACCAACCCCACATGAGTATACATCTGTATTGGTGGTTAAAAAAAAGAGGTGGTTGCCTATGTGTCAAGTCCCCTCCTTGAAAGATGAGGCAGACAGTGGAAAGTGAACAGTATTTTTGTTCCTTTTTGAACCGTCCAATCTAACTTCACATTAAAAACTGGGAAGTGGTGTACACCTATCGTACAAACCTACTTTTTATGGATTCATTTGTCACTTATCCCTTCAAGTTTGGCTCATCCTACTTATTGGACTACAACGAGACCTTGCCATTGGAGGTACATGTAATTTGTACAGGAAATTTATGAAATTGCAGCAAGGAGGACAGAGGCCGGAAGACTTGATCAAGATTATGGTCAGTGATGGTTTTCGCTTTGTTATTTTGTTGCTGCTTGTGCCGCAATTGCCACTCAGTCATTGTCCAAATTTAGCATGCATTCTTGTTGCCTGCACTTTACAAGACTGTTCGCCATGATCCGTTGCTTGCCATTCTATGCATTATAAAGAACCTGAAAAGGTTAACAAGCAAGAAGGGCATAATGAACTCACCTATAGGAATCGGCTGGGACCATCTGGAGGAGGCCACGTCTCTTATTGCCCGTTTTGTCAATTGCCGGCTCAGAGTCTTCAGTCCTGTTAAAGAGCAAAGAAGGTGTCTCTTGCTATTCTCGTGCTTCTTAGCTTGGCTCTTACCTACGGATTAAAAATGAATGTGTTTTCTATTTTGATGTCAGTTCCGAAATCGTCAACCCTAGCCTGAAGCTAACCAGGTAGCCAATAAATCCAATGTTAGTGTGACATCCACTTCAGTGAGGTCAGACATTGCAAAGATATCAGGCCTGATAGTTAATCCGCAGAGGATTAAGACGCTTTCACCCCCCTAATCTTGTTGCTTTAATCCTGTCATTTGGAGTTAAAGAGATTTTTGACAGCACCTGGAACCAAACTCTTTTTCTGAATTGACATGAATAGCAGTTTTGCAGCTGACACATATCATTTCCAAGTGTTGCTACAAAAGGGGCACAGTCTACTAACCTGCTGGTTTTCTGCTGATCCACCTCATCTTCTTCTGGCATCACACCCAGTGGTGTTGGTGCAGGGGAATCAAGCTGACTGGCTGGTTCAGCTTCGTAATTAGCTTGCCGCTCTTGGACAACATTGCGGTAGCGGCCTTGGTCCACCAGCCGCGCAAATAAAATTTGATCCCCCACCCTAGGCGTGCTGATCACCTGCATGTCAACTCAGAACAGCTACATGAAAAAGTGACAGCCTTCCTTACCTGCACGTGTAGTTCTGGGCATATTTCTTTCTAAAGGCAAAATACCCTTTTACTGGTTAAAAGGCACTGAAGCACAAAAGGCCTCCTTTAAAAACTTGACGAAGCCAAGTGGCTCCTTCATAAGCACACAAAGACTCCCTCTTCTCTTACGTTGCTGCGTGTCACCACTGCTGTGGTATTTGCATAGGCGATGGCAATAACTGCAAGGTGTAGAGCACAATAGGAAAAGTGAGTGCACACCACCAGAAACAATGCAAACAAAACTGAATATCGTTGCATTGCAGCCAGTCTTGGCCATCCAGTCGGAAAAGAGGAAACAGCTGGCCGTGTAGCATGGTCTGGAAATGTTTTTTGTTTTTTGCAAGCAAAACAGTTACTGTTTTCCTACTGTAGGTAACAAGCACCTGGGTCGTCAGCAACAGCTCGGGGACTTGCCGCTCTGCCTTGTAAATCTGGTATGGAGTCATCCATGTAAATGTTGTATCCAGTGTCCTCGTGAACATTCTGTGCGTGTCGAAGGTGTGGGCAGCTCAGCTAAGAAAGGCATTTTGGATCAGGACCTTCAGATAACACACTACTATGAGCGATGCATAATTAACAACCTGATATTCAGGATTGACAAACGACACACGACGACATTGATATCCTGCACAAACAACTCACACGAAGTGCAGCATTCCAAAACATTGCTCCAACCAATGGCGCCCGCATCCTTTGAGATTTCATGACCTCATCATATGCCAAAGCGATCAAGGCATCGCGCTCAATTACTGAAAAGCGCCTGTAGTGCAGCATTAAACCGGACACGTTTTTTAATGGGGCTTATAGTTTATAACTTCATATCATAGGCCATGGCTCACTGTACAAGGCTTCTTAAAACCACCTTCAGTTCTGGGCGTTTCTTTATTTAGCAGTCACGTTGGACGAGAGTTGTATCACAGATCTTCAGTGCACTACCGGATAACTAAATGTTGGCGTTGCTTTCAAAGGTCATCACTAGCCCTTGGATAATCAATGCTCTGTAGATTAGCTTGCTTTACTGCTCTACAGACTAACAATACCCCTAGGTTGCGTGCCAAACTAAGTGCTAACCAAATCTCACCCAAGCAGCAAATTGACCTCTTGCAAGATCAAGGGTTTTTCCAAGGTCATGGCCAATCGTTGATGAACCTGTAATGTGGCTTGCATGCCTCGTTATTAAAATACACAGGCAGGAAGATCACACTGGCAATTTGCAGCTGTAATGGATGATGAAGTAAGGAACAGGAGAAAGAGGTTTTTTTGCTAACTTTTGGACCAAGTAGGAGCTGAATGATAAAAGGTGTGCTGAAATGTACCTCTAAATAGGTTTTGAAGAATGCCATATACTCGTTCCACCCCATTAATCTCCAGTTCTGGTCGGGCAGCCCCTCTGTTTGCCTCCAATACACGTGCATGGTGAGTACGTCCACCGAAGGCAGCATTCCCTCTTTCACCCAGTCTGGAAAGATCGCACAAATATGATTATGCAGGTAGGTCTAGCGTACAGTGGAATGAAGAAAATGGTCTTCACATTTTGCTAGGGATACACGGAAGCCATTGAAAGGTAAACCATCAGGTGGTAAGGATCCAATATTACGTTTGCTGTGAATGTGCCTGTGCACCTCATCTCACCTTCGCCTTCACAAGCGCTGCCTGCTCCTGCAATGTTGCATACAGGAAAGTAGTGTTGTTGCAGGAAAAATAATTCCTGGAATTTAGCATGGTCAGCTTTCTTGAGCATCAAAAGCTGACTAAAGAGCAGACCGTTTGCATGCACGTAAGGTGAATGGGGATCACAAGGGCAGCAAGATTGGCCTGAAATCATCAGCTCCTGATCAGAGTCTAACACATCCACGCAAACAAACCAGGGTTGAACGGTTTGTTCTCCACGTCATTGATCCCGAAAAACCCCTCAGTTCCTAGCATGACTAATTGCTTGGGGGCCGCGTTTTTAAGTGTGTCGCTCATCTCTCGTAGCCATCTCAAGTGTGTGCTTTGGTCTGCTGGCAAGATGCAGCCTGCGATTGTCCAGGACTGCCTAAGGTCAAATCCTCTACACCGATCTGAGGGGCTGAGTGAGTGGCAAGTGCAGCATTGGTTACTGCAAGCATGGTGACATAGCCAACGTCTGACTTCTAGACAAGCGTTCCCAGCGACATCCTCTTAACGCTTCTGCTTTCTAACAAAAAAGGTTTTAAGTTGAACAACAAGGCGTGAGTTATTTCAGCACGTGGTTCTTATGGTTCTTATGCTACGTCACCCACCTGGACACCTGGGCTCGTTACATATATCCCAACCAAGGATAGTTGGATCGTCCCTGTAGCGCAGGCCGTTTACCGTGTTAACGCGCGAGGTCAGGGACCTTATGTGCTGACTGCAAAAGGGTAGAGCATCAATCTCTTTAAAAAATGCAGCAGCAGCAAGACGACGTAAGAAATGTAATTTACAACACCAATATTCCTATACATCAGCAAACAAAGAGGACTCAACGATTGGCTCTCGCCTGAAATGCTAACCATGCAAACAGAGGCTTCTTTCTCTTTGCTAGGATTACCCGTAAAGTGAAGCGGTGCTGCGATAAAAGTCAAGGACATCGATGCGAGGGCCCACTAATCCCAAACCTCTGGTGAAGATCTGAGATGCAACAGATTATTAAGGAGCAGTGGGGCCTAACCCTAAGAAACAAAGAAGTGACATGCGGCAGTACAAGCAGGCATTAGTAACTATGAGGCAAGTGTCCGTCGTGTCTTTAAGTTGTGCTGATTCATACCGCCGGGTCCGCATATGCTGGCCAGAGGTTGCCAATGGCCAGAAGAAGCCGAATGCCACGCGTAGCTGCCTGTTAGGGTGTATGGTTGGGCTGCTATGGTTTATGCGGCTTTTTAAATTGTACGACCTCAAGTCCAAGAGATGTATAAGCCAAACTAATTTTTTCAGTCACTACAAACCATTCACAGGTCAGGACAAACATGCTCACTTTAATTAGGCTTGCGCCTTTAGGGATCGCAATTTTTGGGGAAGCAGCAAGGACCACTGTAGTTGCATAGGTAAACAGGGTTGATCGCAATGTTATAAGACTTCATCCTTGCCTTCTTACCCCTGCAATGACACGATCCAGGGCCTTCATCTCACGCACATCATATTTAAGCAAAGGTCCCCATACACCCTGAACCACCGTAGGGGAGTTGTAACTGCACAAGCACACGTGATGTTACGTCGCCTTTCATGGATGTGCAATGGTTGCAAACTTGCAGTAACCTTAGCTCTTACCTGTACTGCTATTACTACTCACTTGAATGCCCAACATCGCAGCACCTTCAGGCCCAGCTTCTGCAAAGCGTGAGCACATTGCTGTCGTCCTAATTTGCCTCTCCGGTTTAGCTGTTTATCGCAGCTTTATTGTTTGCTCTTTATTACCTGGGCCCTAGAAAAAAGTATGGCAGGTGTGTGTGCCTTATCAGGCCATGCTGCAGCGTCTGCAAGCCAGTATGCGTTCGCTCCTGTGCAAGCAGCAAGCGCACAAAATTTTGCTTGTACGCAGAGGACAAGAATGACAAGGCATCAGGCAGCGAGGGAGGCACGCTACACATCAGTTTGAAATTTGAAAGTAGCAGTTTCAATCAGAGGCGTCAATCGCGAATATGCCGCAAGCACGAACCAGCAAAGTAGAATGGCTTCCCTGACAGCGTGAGGAGGCTTCCGTTTCTCACAACGAAGTCCTGCTGCTGGATGGAGGGTGGAGTCGCACCGCCCTGCTGGGCTCCACGGAGTAGTGTGATACTACAGAGTATTAATGCTATAAAGTACGCTCTCGGGAAAGCAGCCATGTGCGTGCTTTAGCAAATGGGATGGAATCGTGTGTGACTCGAGCGAGCACCGGTACGCTCTTGGCTCCGGCGGACAAGTTAGGTTAAGCTTTACGTGAAAAATAATACGATTTGCGTGATTTTAAATAATTTACCATTCGGGCTGACAGCCTCGGTGATAAAGTCCCCCCCACCCCACACACCCTCCCACTCCTGCTTTTGATTTCATGATTACTGAAGATAACTCAACGCAAAGTCTGAATTCCCCTCGATAAGCACTGGGGTTTGGCAAATTTTCAAGCAGAGCTCGGCCTTTTTTTTCATTGCTGAAAAGAAGCTAGGTGCGTGGCTTGACATGCCCATTTTAGTATACTGTGTACACCGGGGGCACACCTGTCCATGCGTGTCTGCATACAGTGCCCACCTCCGCACTCCGCACGCGCTTCCATCCCTTCTTGCATACCGTGCAATTGTGACAGCGCCCCTCGCGCTGTTGTGTGTGTGACCTTAGTATGTTTGTGTGTGTGCGCGCCCTTTGCCGTCGCGCCCAATTATGCAATCACACACGCAGCCCCACCCCCCCTCCTCATTCCTACGTGTGTGTATGCGTGGGACTTACGCAGGGACATGGTATCGCTTAAGCTGCAGAAGAGGCTAGCGGCCTCCGTGCTCAAGGTGAGTCGGGGAACGCGCTGGCGGGGAAATTTTCCTGGGCTCACCTCCTTCCTCCTCTCAGGCTGCAAATCTACACGCTGGGAACAATCCTTTGAGTTTAATGTGCAGTCATTGCAGCTGGTGCATGCCCATGGCTGGGGAGGAGGGAAGCATCATCAAGCAACCATGCATGTCTTGGCACGCATGAGGCGGACGTGAGCGCGCGCGCACACACACACACACACACACTCTCTCTCTCACACACACACACACACAAACATGCACAAACACAAGCCTGCGCACACATACACACTCTCACACAAACGCGCAGCACACACACACACACACACGCACACGCACACAAATACCATCACCCAATACTATCACAGGTGGGAGCACGGAAGGTCTGGCTGGACCCCAATGAGGTTAATGAGATCTCTATGGCCAACTCAAGTGAGTGTTACCGGAAAACACTAGAGTAGTTTTTAACATAAAACATATAGGATTGAACAAAGAAGCACAGCGCTCCTGTCATGTTCAAAGCAGAGAAAAAGAGTCACCTTGACCCCAATCACGCTCACCTCACAACAACAACAACCTCGGCGCTCTTAGATGAAGCGGGTTGTGAGGTTGCTGCTGGCAGCTTTCTCCATCATTGCAGCCTATGCATGGCACCACGTGCTGTGCATGCCTACACAAAATGTCCAGCTGCTGCCCTTCTTTTTAGAGCTGCAAAATTGTTGTGGGTCTCAACAAAATCTTCACGATGTGCAAATGCAAACCATGGACCCATTGATTTGATGTCTGTGTAATGCTCTTTTGCACACGCAAGCTCTGCAACACGTGCCTTCTGAGGCTCTAACCCACATCTTCACACACGCCTTCCTAACTCCCATTGCCATTGTGTCACCCTTGCGCCATATTGCCATTTAGTTCCTCGCCGTTAAAGCAGTGTTGTTAGCGTGGCCAGGTACCGCTCTGTCCTTCACGTGTCGCTACTGCTGCTCTGCCATTGCTCAGGGCAAAATGTGCGCAAGCTGGTGAAAGATGGGTTTGTCATTCGCAAGCCAGCCATCATCCACTCCCGGTCACGAGCTCGCATTGCTGCCGAGGCTAGAAGCAAGGGCCGACACACGGGCTACGGTAAGTTGTTTACTTTGTTGATCCTGTCTCTCCCCATGGCATCTGTTTAGCTCTGCACATAGCACAAGGACTTTGATTACAAGCACACAAACACACACATAAACCCTACACGCAGGAAAGCGCCACGGAACCCGAGAGGCTCGTCTGCCTACCAAGATTCTGTGGATTCGCCGCACCCGTGTGCTGCGTCGTTTGCTTAAGAAGTACCGTGACTCCAAGAAGATTGACAAGCACCTGTACCACGAGCTGTACATGCGGGTGCGTTGTTTACTTTGTGTGGTTTATCTTTTGTTCTGTTTGTGACGAGAAGCAGAGTCAGAAGCACAACAATCTGATTGCAAAAAGATGCTCTTGTAGAGATATGGTAGTGAGAGCAAGCTGGTCATCAGAGACGGTTTAAAGAGCGCTATATCAATGGCAAGGCACGTGTACAGTTTGTAGGGGGCGCTTCATGGACTGGCTAGGGGGCATTCGTTGATGTAGGTTGTAGTGTGCAAATACGGTTTGATGTTGACTGCAGGCCAACTGGCTTTGTTGTGCTATGACCTTGTAAGCAAGTTTGTAGCGCTGAAAGCATGACATCAAAAAATGCCGATACATGCCATAGTCAAACAAAGGAAGCACTCTAATTATAAACATGTGAGAAAGATGCAGCAGTTACCCGTAAAAGAAGGTGGTGCCGTTCTTTTCTGTCCAAAGAGCTTGCCTTGGTAACTTTGATCTGATTTAACGTTAACCTTTCCACCTACTTGAAACCATGCGCTTGGCCATAGTCTGGAATCCTTGTGCAGTTTGTTGCTCATATTAAATTTCTCATTAAAACTGCTCAGGTCAAGGGTAACGTGTTCAAGAACAAGCGTGTCCTGATGGAGGCTGTGCACAAGGAGAAGGCTGAGAAGCTGCGCGAGAAGACCATTGCCGACCAGTTCGAGGCCCGCCGCTCCAAGAACAAGGCCGCTCGTGAGCGCAAGTCCACTCGCCGTGAGGAGCGCATCATGTCGGTGAGTGTATTTTCTCCAGGCCTCTTTTTTGCACGTCCACGAGCAGAGCTCCCAGTCGATGGGTGTTTGGCTACTGTGGGCACTAGTTAGGGGTCTTTCTGCATGTATTCCTTTCTTTACTAGTGTAGAATTTTGCTCGTACTGTTTTTATGTCAAGGCCAATCACCAAACGTCACCAGCTAGAGCATGGAGTTCAGGCTGAAGTGCAGAAAGAGTCACGGCAAGTTCTGTATCTTATTACTGCATAAGTTACATTTGGCAGCGGCGCGTTATCAGCCTCCCTCCAACTTAATATCAGCATGGGTTGTCTGCGTAGGCAGCCGGTCTCGCTCAGCTCATGTCTTTAAGCTGCAGCTCTCCCCGCTGTTGAGGTAGTACTTTTTTAAAACCTTCGTCGATCCTCCCCAAAAGCCTTCCACAAAGCAGCACTTTTCCTGTCCAGCATCCGGTATCCAGCTGCGCAAGAGATACAAACACACACGTTGGCCATATTGGTATGGTTGTCCTTATAGGGTTTTTAGGAGGGTTAGGAGACAATCAATGTGGAAATAGCAGTCAAATGTCGGCTATAGGATCCTACGTTTGTAGGTGCCTTTGGTTGGGGTCAGCAGCAGATTTGCTGAAGCACCAACAAACTGTCCAAGCCACCAAGTGACCGTAATACCGTACCCGAATCATAACGTTAGAAAGATCACGTGCTCACTTGCCACTGTTTCTCTCATGTCTATTCATCCATCCTCACTAGTATACCCATCCTCATTTCTCACTTCAATGCTGTCATCTTCACGCAGGGAGGTGCCATGGACGCCCAGGCTGCCCCCAAGCCCGCTCCTGCTGCTGTTGCCCCCAAGGCCGCTGCCCCCAAGGCCAAGAAGTAGACCAGTCTGTTACCAGTACATAAACAATAGCAGTTTGATGGATGACCTCTGTTTTAGAGAAGCAGGTTTTGAAACGACTTTGCCTGTCTATCAGGGTTGTTCTCTTGCAAAGTGTGATTGTGCCTTGCTCGTGCTCATCGACACAGCACAAAAAGGAGCACAACCAACTCACTTTTCCCTTGCTTGGGTGCAATGTAACCGACGTTGTTTAATGTGTAATAAGGGTACAGGCTCGTTACACTTACATCTGGTCTCCTGTCAGTACCCCGTTTAGTCATGCAGACTCTAAGTCCGATGAAACTTTAGAGATTACAGAGGTCACAGATTAAGCCATCAGTCAAAAAGTGTGACTGCTAGGCTGTGTATGTAATCACTTTAGAACTGTGGGGTACGCTTGTTGTAGCACCAGACTTGTAGCACCTATAAAATACCCCAGATAGTGAAAAAAGCACAACATTATTTGTGACACTGCAGCACTGAATACAACCAGCCAGTAAGGGTAAGGGTAAGGGTTACACAGCTATATCCGCCAGCGAGGGCAGTTGAGCTATAGCATAAAAAAGCCAGCTTCAAGAAGAGAAAGAGGCCAGACTGAACAAGACACCAGAAAAAGAAGCTAGAATAAAGTGTATAGAGAAAGAGAACGTTTGTGTTGAAGAAGCGCGAAGGGTAAGGGTAAGGGTAAGGGTTACACAGCTATATCCGCCAGCGAGGGCAGTTGAGCTATAGCATAAAAAAGCCAGCTTCAAGAAGAGAAAGAGGCCAGACTGAACAAGACACCAGAAAAAGA
>Ga0307974_1003355_pt1:7500-11515 | contig 11515 bp, 17 predicted proteins | sample OrgLakmetagen784_FD_201812 | JGI IMG/M metagenome (GOLD analysis project Ga0307974, IMG submission 201812) | Saline water microbial communities from Organic Lake, Antarctica - #784 | ecosystem: Environmental > Aquatic > Non-marine Saline and Alkaline > Saline | place: Antarctica... | reverse complement strand
AAAACACACACACACACACACACACACTCAGCACACGCACCTTCACATCGCGCAGCCCCCACCGTACCGCAACCATCAGCAGGGCATTACGCAGCGGCCACCCAGGGTGTGCTGAAAGGTTGCATGGGTCTGAGAACGCAAGCATCACCTCACCCCCACCAACCCTGGCAAGCTTAGCAGCTCCAGCACCTGCCTCCTCAACCCCTTGCCTGATGCCACCACCCCCCGCAAGCTCAGCAGCTCCTTCACCTGCATCCTCCGCCTCTTGCCTGATGTGGGCAGGGCGTAGGGAAGGCCAGGCGGACAATGGTAGTGCGTGCGCATCTGCCCAAGAGCCAGAGGGAGAGTGCAGCAGCCAAAAGGGGGAAGGCCTTCCGGTGGCTGAGGGTACAGGGCAATCACCACCGGTAGTTGCACTAGTAATCAAAGTAGCAGCAGCAGTATCTGCCTCTGGCCCCAGGCCACGCCAAACATCACAAGCCCCTACAATCTGCGATGAGGTACGTTGTGTTGCGTGTGCGTGTGCGTTGTTGTTATGTACGTGCGTGTGTTATGTACGTACGTGTGTTGTGTGCGCTGCATGTGTGTGTGTGTGCGCGCGCTGCGTGTGCGTGCGCGTGTTGTGTGTGCGTTGTATGTGTGCTGATCAAACATAGACTTTAGTTTCATGCACAACACCTTAATTGTTTTGCCTGCTTTCATCCTACCGCTGCTGATTATTGCGTCTGAAGCATAATCGAATAAATGGTCGTGCGCATGCAGGCAGCTTTGCCCTGGTACAAACTCACGTTCTCACTTGTGCTGTGTCTAAAGCTCGCCTGATTGGCACTGCCTCAACCACTAGTGCTGTACGTGCACATACACACGCATACAGACGGACTCACACACACACAAGCGCACACACACATACACACACACAAACACACACACAAACACACACACACACACACACGCACACGCACACGCACACAAACAGCTTTGCCTGAGTGCAAACCTGATCGGCAAATCTAGGTTATGCGCCTATGCTGCTGCCTCAGCAACAAAAGCGAGCTGCTTTGGCTGTGCACATGCTAACACAATCATACAAAATCACAATCACATTCACCTGTGCTGCTGCCTCAGCGTCCAAAGCATGCTGTAGGGACTGTGCACATGCAAACACAATCATACACAATCACATCATATGCACCTGTGCTGCTGCCGCAGCGTCCAAAGCATGCTGTAGGGACTGTGCACATGCAAATACAATCATACACAATCACAATCATATGCACCTGGGCTGCTGCCGCAGCGTCCAAAGCATGCTGTAGGGGCTGCGCACATGCAAACACAGTCATCCACAATCACAATCATATGCACCTGGGCTGCTGCCTCAGCGTCCAAAGCATGCCGCAGGAACTGCGCACATGCAAACACAATCATCCACAATCACAATCATATGCACCTGGGCTGCTGCCGCAGCGTCCAAAGCATGCTGTAGGGACTGCGCCTGCGATGCTGCCGTAAAAGGTGCAGGAGGCTTGAGTGCGGGTAAAGCAAACCTGGGGGGCAGAGGTATTGTGGTAAATGTGTGTATGTATGTGTGTATTTGCTGTAGTGACTGCGCCTGTGACGCTGCTGTAAAAGGTGCAGGAGGCTTGAGTGCGGGTAAAGCAAAGCTGAAGGGCAGAGGTATTGTGGTAAATGTGTGTATAAGTGTGTGTATTTGCTGCAGTGACTGCGCCTGTGACGCTGCCGTAAAAGGTGAAGGAGGCTTGAGTGCGGGTAAAGCAAAGCTGAAGGGCAGAGGTATTGTGGTAAATGTGTGTATAAGTGTGTGTATTTGCTGCAGTGACTGCGCCTGTGATGCCGCCGTAAAAGGTGCAGGAGGCTTCACTGCGGGCAACGCAACCCCAGAGGGCAGGCGTTGAGGTTTAAGTGTGTATATGTGTGTGTGTGTGTAATTGTGTGTGTTTGTGCATGTGTACGTGTCTATTAGCACATGTTTGTTGGTGGGAGAGCGGGTGTGTTTGTGGGTGTTTGAGGGGGGAGAAATGGAAAAAGCAACACAATACAATAGCCACAGGGGGGGGCTTGTTGGATAATTAGTTAGGTACTTATGACAGATGGCAACAGCGATACACAAATAAGTATAGGACAGAGCACGCGTGAAAAAAAAACACTATGCAGAATGAAAAAGTACTCCCCACGTTCATGTGTGTCACATCAGGTGCTGGTCATATTAAGGAGAAGGAGCTTCTTCGGTACCAGGCACTGTAAAGCTGCTCCACCACGGGTAAGAAGGAAACAGATTAAAATTGGCCAGGACCGTATATGTACGCCGTATATGATCATACTTTGCTGGTTTCCGTGCAAAAAGTACATGCACCGTGGTTTTGGCCAACCCTAAAAAGGATCAATGAGAATGAGGAGGGTTGCTGGCTAGGCATGTGCCATCATACATAGCATGTGCCACATGTATTTATAATTTATATAGGTATATATAACTTTGGATTACCTTTCAGCAACACTTCATTCATCAAGTGCAGGGTTGGCTGAAACCATAATAAGGTACGTACAGGTAGGTTGCTGCGGTGTATGTACGGTATTTTCGGCAGGGTAATCACCAATTATACGGTCATAAACCGTGTATATATACGGTTTTGGGCAACTCAATGTATACGTCTCTTATATATACTATGGCCAAAACTACTTGTTAAGCAGCGTGGAGGCAGGTTTGAAATCGTTTCTGAGCACATAACGAACAGGTTGGCCAATACTGTACACATATGCATATATTTAGAAAAAAGTAGGCAAACGCGCGCGCACGCACGCACACACACACACACACACACACACACACACAAACACGCATGCACACATACACACACAGGCTCACACACGCACACAAAGGCTCACATACGCACATAAAAACATAAACAAACAAGCCTACGCACCAATAGTGAAAATGAAACTGCTTGAGGTCCCCGTGCGCAGTCAGCCAAAAGGGGCACAACCGCTCCGGCTGCTGCTCTGCTGCGCCGCTTAGAATGTCATGCCAAATCTGCTCAGCGGCCTGTGAGAAGCGAGCAAGGTTAATGTTTTGTGTTGGCAGGTTTCAAGGGGCACGACTGCCCAGACTGCTGCTCTGTAGCGCCGCTTAAAATGCCATGCCAAATCTGCTCAGCGGCCTGTGAGAAGCGAGCAAGGTTAGTGTTTTGTGTTGGCAGGTTTTAAGGGGCACGACTGCCCAGACTGCTGCTCTGTAGCACCACTTAAAATGTCATGCAAAATCTACCCAGCGGCCTGTGAGAAGCGAGCAAGGTTAGTGTTTTGTGTTGGCAGGTTTAAAGGGGCACGACTGCTCAGGCTGTTGCTCCGCAGCACCACTTAAAATGTCATGCAAAATCTACTCAGCGGCCTGTGTGAGGCGATTATTTGTTATGTTTATGGTGCTTCGCAATTATGATTGTTACTCAGACACCGAATAATAATTGAAAATTAATTAATTCAAAAAATAGGGAAAACGCACTGGTGCTTGTGAGGACGCGCGTCGTAGGTTTGAACACCGCCATGATGGCCGCAAAGAGGGGACAACGGTCCTTTCATAAAAGGGTCAGGGAAACAGCTCAGACTGAAAGGTCTGATAGTGAGGAGGGCAGCCCAGCTGATGGCCGGGGGGAGATGGAGAGCTCAGAGCACAGCAAAGGCTGCATGCTGGCAAAGCAACGCCGCTTGTCTAATAAGCACCAGTGCGTTCTCCCCTATTTTTTAGAATTATTTTTTCGTAATTGCAAACCGCCATAAAGGGGCTCGACTGCTCAGGCTGTTGCTCTGCAGCATTGCTTTAGAGTAGTGTCATGCAAAATCTGCTCAACTGCCTGTGTGAGGCGATTATTTGTGATGTTTTGTGTGTCGGTATGTTTTAAGGGGCACGACCGCGCAGGCTGTTGCTCTGTAGCAGCGCCGCTTAAAATGTCATGCCTAAGGGCGGGTCATGACCTCGCCAAGACTCGCCGAGAGTGAGGCTCGCCGA
>Ga0307974_1003346_pt1 | contig 11531 bp, 8 predicted proteins | sample OrgLakmetagen784_FD_201812 | JGI IMG/M metagenome (GOLD analysis project Ga0307974, IMG submission 201812) | Saline water microbial communities from Organic Lake, Antarctica - #784 | ecosystem: Environmental > Aquatic > Non-marine Saline and Alkaline > Saline | place: Antarctica: Organic Lake... | reverse complement strand
AATAGAACTTATGAGTTCAGTGTGAAACACTTGAACTCAGGTTCTTGAAGTGTAGCATAAAGTGAGATGTTCTCACTTTCTGCTTTTCTCCGGTTTCTGCTTCCCTTCTCCATTCTTTTTATTCCTTAGAGAACACAACTCTCTCTTTAGCTTACTGCCCCCCCTCCCTCACCTCTTTTCTATTATTATAGTCTTTAATTTTCTACTGTTTCTCCGGTTTCTCTGAGTTGTTGTGTTCTCCTTGGTAATAATGACAGAGCCCTATGCATCTCACGATGCAAGCGAAATAGAACCCATGACCACAAGTAAGACATCTGCCTTAACAAACAAACGGCTCACAACTTGAGCTGGGTGTTCTCACACACTTTCATACTGCGTAGATGTGCATGTACCAAAGCAAAATGCCAGAGGCTGCACAGGCATGCAAACTAGGGCATCTACGTTTGCTTATGCATAAGAGCTCCACATCAGCAACATGCCTGCAATTATCTCCATGCTCACCCTGATACCGCACCAAGGACTACAGACGGGCGGATCTTTGCATACAGCTGCTTACAATCATGCATGCAAGCACACTCACCAAGAATTCAAAGGTGGGCTGCTCCAGGGTGCGGACTAGGGCTTTCACAGTGTAGCTCTTGGAGTGCCAATTGAGCTCTAAATAGCGCTCCCTAATTTCCACCACTGTCTCTTCACTGGGTACCTGCAGCAGGGCAAGCAGACAGATCGTTGGCATAAAAACCTGATCGTCGGCATACAAACCTGATAAATCCCTGAAACCTGATTTTAAAAACCGATTTTTAGTATAAAATCCTGCAAGCACCGCCTGGTTTTGTCCGTTGCCTCTTCAAATGGTACTAAAGCAAGAGTCAAGGGGAATAATTCGACAGCAATTAAACCCTGGTCATTCTTTGTATGTACATTGATGGGCTTTACGTTTTTTTACATTTGAGTGGTTGCTGCATGATCCTCGCAATTGTCCTAGATTAAATGTGTTTTATTAGAAATGTCTTGCCCAAAAAAGAAAGCAAAGAGCATAATAAGAACCGCCACGCCCCTCTCTCTGTGTCAAACTCAGCTGCACATATAAAATACACGTAAAGAGTTTTTGAAGCAAGTGCACTTGCAGCTGCAAAGCTATTATTACACATGATAAGGATAGCGTCTAAAACCTCAACAATGTCCTGAGTTTGCCTGCAGCACCCACCTAAAAAAGAAACAATCAATCAATCATGTGGCAGCTACGTTTCAAGCTATCTGTCATCTTTGCGTCTTCATTCTGTTGACACACCCTGCTTCCTCCATGCCTGCTTTCTAATCTTTTCTCTCATACACTTAAAACAGATTGCTCTCTCACACACACCTATAACAGAAGGCTCACCACTTATAACAGATTGCTTGCTCAATCATAACAGATTGCTCTTTGACTTGGTGTCATAGTTCTGTGCCTTGACACAAATGTATAATGTGTTTTACAGCGCACCTCCATGTTATCCTCTTGCCCCGTCAGCACGTTTTTGATGCGCACCACCCGCAGCTTTGAGGACAGTCTCCCAAGCTGTGTTTGTGCGTGGTTGTGTGCATATACATGTGAGTGGGTGAGTTTGAACGTGCTTGTATGCATACGTGTGTGTGTGTGTGTCCATGTATTGTGCGTGTATATGTGCATGTGTGTTTGTGTGTGTGTGTGCACTTGTGAGTCTGTGTACTTGTGAGTCTGTGTGTGTGTTAGTGGCTACACACAAGGTATCAAAGGGCATTGTAAGGCCTTGCCACCCTCCTGATCCATCCACCTGTGGTGGAGAAGCATTGCACAATACCCAATTGCCCTCCTATCTTGTTGAGTAAGACCGGCACCAAAGGGCTGGAGATGGCTTATTTGTGACTCATCAGACTTTGTGGTATATTAAAATCACGTACATAAGGTTGATGTGAGTCCTACAAGCATGCTACGAACACCATCCTGGCCAACCCTACACCACTCACATTGAGCCAAGCTTACCATATTGTATTGTGTGTTGGATTCAGGGCTACTTGGAAGGTGCATGAAGATATTCATAAGCAAAACTACTATGGCCTTTACTAAGAAAGTTGAATCAGCAGCTTTCTTTTTTGGCGGGATTTTGGCAAGTGTGAACACTGGCTGAAAGCAATGCCTTGCTACACGCTGGTTCAATGGTTCAGCACAAACAAAGCGTGTATGTGTAGACATAGGAGCACATGCTTCAATCGTCATGTACGTTTAATGAATCCACACAGTTGCATTACAGCCCCCCTCACACACACACACACACACACACACACAACACACACAAACACAAACACAGACACAAACACAAACACATCACAACAACACACCTGGTACTGCTTGTCTCTCCACCATGGAATGCCAAAGCTTGTGTCCCAGTTTCCCACGGGCTCGATGGGGGGTATATGTGGAAACAGGCCCTGCATCAGCAAAGACAGCAGGGATGATGCTTATATGTGGGAACGTGCTCAGTGTCAGCACAAGCAGCATTTGCCATCTTGGTACCTCGTACGTTGAGCAGCCAAGCCAGACTGGAAGCCTTGACTATTAAAATAGAACAATAACGCAGCACATATTATGTGGGGGGTGACAGCTAAGGACAGCAGCATATACCCACATTCAATATTTAACAGCCAGTGCACAACAAATTTAATATTGAAAAAGCCGGTGCACAACAATCAGCAGCGTATGACCTGCAATAGCAGTATTTTAACATTTCAATGTAGTGGAGGATTTACAATCAGCATGATGTCTACACAGTCAGCAGTTGTTATTTCCTGACGTAAGAACAAAAGAGTTGCCCTGTTTTTGTGTGTATGAGTTTGTCGAGAATACACTGTTGACTTCTTGACAATATAGCGTCAATCGTATTGAAGCTCTCGTACACACATACTGTGCGTACAGGCACCGCAACGCCAGCTTGGTAACATATGGTTTAAATGAGGAGCAACTATAGGCTACAGTGTTGTTGAGATTATTTCGTGGTCAGCATGATGCATGTTTGTGGTCCCTGCACAACCCCTGCGCAATAAGCCTCAATACTAGCAATAGAAGGGTTCATACATTGACGCACATGCGGGGTACGTTGCTGCCTTGCTGTACGCTGCACTTCAATGGCTGGCAATGAACATCAGCGTGCATGCTCAGAATGATGCAAAGGACCACAGATTGACTGTTGTGATGAATAAATAGCCAGACACACCTGTGGGGTGTAGAAGCGCTCTAGCTGCGTGACTGGACAGATCATTGTGCGGATGTCCCGTGTCTTGGCATTAAACCTGCAGATGAACCATCACCACGCATATTCTTAAGGGATCGTCAGAGCAGTATATCTACGCCATACACATTTCTGTGCAGGTATGTAAGGGGTTTCCTGCTATTGATTCTGGACACAAACCATAAGTATGGTCTTGGCCAGCCCTTTCATATATATGCAGGGCCCTATGATAGCACGGACTTACAATTCAAGTCCATCTCTCAAGGGCTGAACACACACAACTCACGGCACTGTATGATACAGATCTGGGTGCTCCCAGGCAAGCCTCCGCATCCGTGAGACATAAAAAGAGATCACTAAATCATGCATGCACGTTGTATACACAAAAGCATTTCACCCATGTATTCTCCCAATGTCCGGGCATACGCGGTGTATGCACTCAGTTCTGGCCACCTGAAGAGATATCTGTTGGAGCAGCTGTCGGCAACTTGGGAGCACTTGATGTGTGCATAACATGCATCTGACGTGCGCACCATGTGCATGTTTGCCGGCCATGCAAGATTAGGGTTGTGTAGGCTAAGCAGCCGTGTCAGGCTGCAGGCCTTTCTATACCAAGTAACAAGGGTGCACATCCAGCACCAAACAAGCTCCCAATCCGAAACCTGTTGCCTACTGCACCATCCACGTGCAACAAGAGGGAGCTCTCTTCCTCCCATTCTTCATTTGCTCGTCCTTACATCACTCTATACGTCTCTGTGTGACATGAACTCAATCAGGAGATTAAACTCAAAACAATCAGCTAGCGTACCAATGGGAAATGTCTGTTCCTGCTGCTTTCATCAATGGCTCTGAGATCTTTCCTGGGTTGTTCTGCATTGTGGCAACGTCCAATATAAATGCATGCACTATTGCTTGCCAAAACTATTGTGCAAATGAACCGGCGGGCGTGGCGGCGATTATACTGCACAATTCAGTGAGTGCCATGAGATTTGTAATGTCATTGATGTGCGTGTGAAGCAGGTACATGGGTTTTGAGTGTGTTTTTGTGTGTGTGTACGCACACATTTAAGTGCGGAGGTGTGTGTATGCGTGTGTACGCGTTTGTGTGCAAACATATGTGTGTATGTGTTTGCATGCATACGCTTGTGCGTGTGCGTGTATGTGTGTGTGCGCGTGTGTGCATGCGTACGCTTGTGTGTGTGCGTGTGTGTGTGTGTGTGTGTGTGTGTGTGTGTGTGTGTGTGTGTGCGTGGTGTGAGAGTATGTGTTTGTTTGTGCATGCGCATGTGTATGTGTGTATGGGTGTGATTGTATTTGTACATAGCACAAGTGTATGGGTATGTATGTGTGAGTGCAATTGCATTTGTACATACTAGTGTATGGGTATATATGTGTGAGTGCGTGCGCCGCCGTATTTGTACATATAAGTACATGTGCATGTGTTCTTGTGTGTCTATGAGTGCACATTTGTGTGCATGTGCGTGCGTGCATGTGCGTGCGTGTGTGTGTTTGTGTCTATGAGTGCGCATGTGTGTGCATGTGCATGCGTGCGTGTGTGTATGCGTGTGTGTGTGTATGTGTGTGTATGTTATAGCCACTCACATTTATAAGCTTTGATATGTCGTATACTCCTCCTAAGTACGAAACCCAGCAGTCGCTTGGGGTGTTGTGCTGTGCAACCTGGGAATTGACGGAATTGCAAGCCAATGGCTGTTATTTCCAAGCTACAGCTCAAATAGGAATGCTGCTTCCTTTCCCACTAACCTCATAAGGAGTGTAGTACCGCCTTGCGGGCCCCCTCAACTGCAAAGAAGTGTTATAAGGATCAGTGGTTTAATCACTTCAAACGAAGGGCACACAGATAAACATGCACTCAATGCGGCCGTAATTTTCTTCAAACCTGTGGTGGCATGATATCGCTCCGCTCTGGCTACGTTCGTGCTCGGCTCAGACGTCGCTCACAAATTTTCATGTTCTGAAAATTTCAAATTTTATCATATCAATGTATAAGCTTTAGTCTGCTGGCTGATTCAAGTTAGGGAAGAGAGAGAAGGAGACACGAATCCTGGGCATTTATATAAGACCGAAAACTTCCCAAATTGTGGTACAAATGCGTGGTTGCTGATTCCATGGTTGTTACGATGAAGTCCCCATTGTTTGATCGTGGGCTTGATGAGGCTGTATCGATCACTCAAGAATTATTTGCAGTTTGATTTTAAAAATAGAGAAGTATATGCAAAAATTGCAATGGATTGTAGAATTTTGGGCGCCAAGAAATATAACGCAGACACAAACTTGAACAAACTATACGTGTGTATCAGCACACGACTACACGTTTCATTCGCTGCACCCATCATGGCTAACATCTGCACGGCAGGTCGCTGCTGCGTCAAGGCCAAGGTTTTCTAAAACTTGATGATACTTCTCGTCTGCCTCAAAACTGGGGGCATCTTGTGGCGTTCTTGCAATCAGCCAGAGTCCGCTGAACCTGCAGGTTACAGCAATGAATAAAATAGTTGGAAACGCCTATAAGCCAGAACGACAAAACAATTGTACATAAGGCGTTAAAATTGTATAAATGATGTCACACTCTTGCTGAATTCAGTGAACAACAAATATTTGTTCTCATCCTGTCGCTAACTGTTGAGGTGCAGGACGAGGGTCAGGGAACATCTTCCTTTTTTCGTCTCAATCTGATATGTCCTTCTTCCTCAACACATGTCGCAGTCACATTTGCTGTGTTCTTGTTTGTTTCTGGTAGTGAGCAACATTGGTCCTCATATTGACCTCTGCTTGTTTTGCCCCTGTATGCAACTTAGCGCTTAGTGCACCCGCGACTTATATTGCAACAAATTATAACCACTAATATGCAATCAAGTACGTGAAAGTACGGGCTAAGCCAGCATGAAAGGCTATCGTGACACAGATCAAGCATGCATGCTTCAAAAAAAGGAAGAGCATTCTAATCTCCATGTACTTCTTGCTTTAAGAACTGTGAATTCAGGATTATTCACTAAGCGTCAAGCGGAAATGTTTGAAGCAACAACAAAGAAGGCTCACCTCAAGTGGCCATCGCAATCAGCGGCAACGCTGCTGTCCTGGACATCAGTATCACTGCTGCCCGTCTTTTTGTCCATCTTTAATAAGCGCTTAATTCTGTTTTTAAGCTTGCTGACTGCCGCCTTCACCTTTGCTTGCGCCTCCTTAACCTGCATAAGCAACAGCATTAGGAGTTCAGGATTATTCAGGAAGGACTGATAAGGCATAGATCAGCGAGAGCTGTGTATTATCAGAAAGCTTTTCAATGTAACGAGTTGTGCACTCAAAGCCTGCATATGTGCCCAGGTTTGAGATCTACAGCGATAATACCTCTGAAGCAATACTACGAAAGTCTTGCTCTCTCTTAAGATTGGACATGTAACACTCAAATAAACAGTCATCTTGCCTGTTAGATAAGCAGTGACCTTGCACATATTCCTAGTAAAAGCATGCATGAATTGTTCCAGCTTTGTTGCAGGAGGGTTCTGCACCCCTCCCACTTGCTAGATCTTTGTGCTTGTTTCCTCCATCCCCCTCACCTTTGCATTCATCTTCCTGATGGCCTTTTGCAGCCGCCCATTTCCTTCTCCTTCCTGAGCAGTATCAAAAGAAACAGCTCAAATTGGTGTTGGAGTTAGTTTGAGCAAGTCCCGTTCCCGTAACAACGATTGATGTTGGAGTTAGTTTCAGCAAGTCCCATTCCCGTAACAATGCGCACGAGCCTTTGGGACACTGTCCCATGTCCTGTTTGTGGAATGCCTAACACACATGCAATTCTTGTGTCTTTTTGAAGTCGCAAGGATGGTGAAGGTTGAAATACATAAGCCTTTGAAAATACATGGAAATATTTGCCTTAAAATGTTTGCAACAGTTCACGCCTTGAGGAAATTTCCCAACATATCCCCTCTTTTTCCTTTGCACGGCGCTTGATTTTGCTGCTGGTCTAGGCACCCTTCTTCGTTAAATCCTGGAACAATTAAAGCCTTGTATGCTGTGCTGACTACTGTGAAACAAGCAGCACACACCAACCCAACGCACTTCTCGACAAGTAGTTGTCGGCGGCACATTAAGCAGATGCAAAAGTATCTCACCTAAATGTCCCATCAAAGCACTTCATAACCTTGCTGCACGTCACAGGTTTGTAAAAGCATCTCGTCTAAATGTTCTATCCACGCACCTCATGACCTTGCTGCACGTCACAGCCGCCGCTGTGGGCATGCTCGCACCCAACCCCTTCCACTTCCTCGTCACTGATACTGTTGCTACTGCAACTCAGGGCAGGCAAAGTAAAAGGGCCACTTGCTAGTAGAATCCAGTCATAATCGTTGTCTGCTGCTGCTGGGGGTGCCGCATTTGCAGTCACAGACTGCTGCATCTGCAGCTGCTGCTGGTTTGAGAGGGAGTTAGCACCTTTTCCTGCCGCCACCACCCACAATGATGCATACGCACTTTGGTCCTGCAGGCAATAGCATCCAAGCATTCAAGGCAGAATTGTTGCATGGGCGCTTTTGCTTAAGCTTTTGGAAGCCTTGTTGATACATCCAGTTTCTTTGACAAAAGGGCATACAGCAAATATTGAAAAATATTTGCACTGATCTTATGTATATTTGTAGAGGCACTACTTTTATGCATTACAAGTGTTGTAGAAGCATGCTGACATGCTGACTGAAAGGAGCGGGGAGTGAAGTCTTGAGCGGCTTGCAGCTAAGGAAAAGCTGCAAATTACCCGTTCCCAGCTCACGAACAAACAGCCCACCTCCATGCACTGGGCTTGATAAAATAAGCACACCTGCACTTGATCGACTGGTGTCATGACAAACATGCTTTCCCTGACGCCATGCTTCTTTTGCAGTATCACTAGCTGGCCCTGCTGAACAAGACCTGAGCTGCTGCCAGAAGGAGATGGGAAAGGGGGGCTGTTGTCGGCAGGCCCAGCAGCAGCAAAGACAGGGCTGTCTATCCCCTTCCAAGGTTGGTAAGGTGGCCCTTGGAGATGGAGGGGATCTGGGGTAGAGAGTGGTGCAAAGTAAGGTTTTCCAGGTGATCTGAGGTCACCATCAGGTGATGAAGGTGCGAGGGATGATGGCACTGCCTCCGAGGGTGGTATCGCAAAATTTGGCTTGCCCCTGCTGCTGCTAGAGGTGTTGATGCTGCCTTCTTCTGCCTTGTAAAGTGGGGTGCTTAATGGAGCGCCAGGAGCTGTGGGGGAGTCGCCATTCCCCCTGCTACTGTTGCTGTTGCTGCTGCTGCTGCCCTGCGGCAGTGTGCCCTCTGCAGCTACTTCCTCCCCTGCACCCTTGAACCTGTCATAAATGCCGTCGGACGGTCCGGATACCGAACTCGTGTTGCTGCCTTCCTTTCCTGCCTCAAGCCAAACCTCAGCCTCGCCGGTCCGTGCTTCTTCACTGTCTGCTACCTGCTTCTCTGAAAAACTGGACGGCCAATTTAAAAAGGACAAGAGTTGGGATTTTATTGATGTAGCAATCAATATCTTTGGTAATACTTTCACTAACTGCCTGGCTGATACCACAACCATTTGGCATGTGTAAATATTAAGATATTTCCTCTAGCTGATCAGCTACTTCAAACATGCGCAAAGAGGCAAGTCATTCCCAAAGAATTCTTAGCATCTACAATCAAGGACGAAACCAAAAAATATAAAGACTGATGATGTGGATTAGGCGCTCCAAGCCTTTTTTACCTTGTGTGCTGTGCCCTTGCCACCTCTCGCCAATCCAGGACTGCAAGCTCCTCTAGAGGGCTGCCCATGTCACCATTGCTGTCTTCACGTCTGGCGCCCTCACTGAAGCTACCAGGTTCTGGAGAGCTGTCGACGCTAAAGCTGCCATTCAATGTCTCCATCATCAAGGCATCAAACAAATGGTCTTGGTAGGGCAAAGGCGAGGGGGCATTTTGCTCCGAGATGATCTGGAACAGACGCCTGCCACCTGTTGCGTGCCCAGCTGCTGATTTACGCCTTTGCTGCATCTGTTGCTGCTCCAGCTGCTGCTGCTGCTGCTGCTGCTGCTCCCACCAGGTGCTGTTGCCCAAAAGTCCCTCTATCAGCGGCCCATTCTGGCTGCCTAATCACGCACACAGTTGACATGCATTGGACAGTCCAGCAAAAATCAGTTTTAGTACGCACAACGTGCAAGCCCTTTTTTAATAAAGTACTCATAACAGCAGACCAAGGCTGATCCGGGAGCCAACTTATCCACTAACATCGAATTGTGACCCCAAGCACGCTTGCAATGGCGGATCTTAAAAGCTTACTTGCAATATCTTATGTAACCCAAAACATACCTAAATGCGCCTCGCTTGCAAGAGTCACAGAGCTGCCCAGATAAGGCTTGATTTCAGCACGAGCACAGAAAACGCGAGGGGGAGGCTGCTGATGACATGAGCTCGGGTGCCACTGCTGCTTAATAATCCACCTGCGCAATTTAAAGGTTTGCTGTTCAGTCTCCACGTCATTTTCTTTCTCTGCTATGCGTGAATGGTGGTGATAATTACTTGCATTATTTTCACCTCTGGTATTCGTGCGTGCCCATTCTTTTACTCTTTTACAAATGACATAGTAATGATAATGCGGTGCCTCTCCCAATCAGTACCTGCCAATGAGGGCAGATGGTTCAAGTGCAGTAGGAGGCAATGGCTCCTTGTCAATGCCCCTACCATTCTGCAGGTTCAGAGTGTGTGGTTAACAGCTAGTGTGTGGTGTGGTTAACAGCTAGTGTGCGGTTAACAACTTGTAGCAGCTGCAATCAATGCAAGTACGCGGCTCTACATTTACGGGCGGGCTTACCACCGCAAGTATGGCCAGGATTAAAATGACAGGACGCATTTCGTTGCTACTTGTACAATCTATTATTTATACGAATTTCCCCTGAAATTCACCTTTCAAACCAGAGGCGGCTACCCATTTTAATAAAACATAAATATCACATACTTATGCAATTAAATATTAATAGCTTCTCGACAATTGATATCGGATCTCCTGGTTGATGAAACGGGAAACGATACACTTAAAAGAAGGGGCCCCTCGCCCAAATGCCATGTATATACCCCCTGATCCCAATTTTCGGTGGGTTGTAGTGGAAGGTAGAGGAGAGGAGTTAAAATGGGATATATACATCCGACCCCAAGAGAGTCGATAATAGTACTGGAAAATGCGCGGAGGGTAACGGAGGCTCTTTGTGAAGGATGGTGCAGAGGCTATGTACAACATGTACACGTGTGCTGTACCTGTGCGGCGCTCAGCTGGTTCTGAAATCTAGTGTCTTCACAGTACTAGATCTCAACAAGTCACGACGAATCATGGTACCAGCTTAAGCATGAATTGCAAGCATGAGCCATAGCAGATGGCCATCTGCTGTACTGGCACTCCCCCCTGCTGCTGCTGTGTGTGCTTCCGCTGTGAAAGAGGTCGCGCTGGACGTCCGTGTCCTGCCAAAAGCCCCCCCATTAAGGTGTATTTAACGTCTCCTCCCTCTCCATGCAAGAAGGAAGCGGCGGCTCATAGCAACGCACCGAAGAGATGGTTATCAGACAAGTATGAGAAAAGAGCGAGTTTGTTACAAGAGGACCATCTAAACTGGCCAAACAACCAAATAACTGTAAAACCGTTGCTCATATTATAAATCCCAGGGGAAATCATATGATTCGTCCATGCCACTGATTTAGCATAACATCGATGAGTTGGATTTCACATTGAAAAATGCTGAGAAGTTTGGGTCGTTGCTGTCTGGGGAAGGTGGATCTGCTAATGGCTGGCGGTGCTGCTGCCTATATTGGATCCTAGGGAGCCTGTTTTGCTGATGGCTTAAAAATTATACTGCACACGAAGTTATATCTCGCAATGATCATGATGACTATTTACATGCATTGACACCCAGAAAGGTTATGCAGGGCATTTTCTAGTTGAGGGCAAATGCGGCAAATTAGGCTAATCAAGCGCTTAGACCACAGCTTTTTCTCTTATTCATAGATGCCTTCTCTTTGCGCTTCCTCAAAACAATTGTTCTCTTTCCTCTAGCTCCTGTCTCTTTTGTTTAGCCAGGTGTGGTTTCAGGCTTTTTTCAAGCTTCCGCTGAGATGCCCTTTGAGGGAGTGCTGGGAGGAGCGTAAAAAATTCATTGAGGCTGTGAAACGTGGTGATGCGAAACATGCCTGTAGGTCACTGAAAAAGGAGAGTGATAGCTGCAATTGTAGGATGAAGCGTCGGCACACCAGGCATCTGCGTAACCT
>Ga0307974_1003345_pt1 | contig 11534 bp, 13 predicted proteins | sample OrgLakmetagen784_FD_201812 | JGI IMG/M metagenome (GOLD analysis project Ga0307974, IMG submission 201812) | Saline water microbial communities from Organic Lake, Antarctica - #784 | ecosystem: Environmental > Aquatic > Non-marine Saline and Alkaline > Saline | place: Antarctica: Organic Lake... | reverse complement strand
TCCTAAAAGAGGTGGGAGGGGAGAGGAAGGGGAAGGGGGTGGGGCAGGGGGGGGTGTTAGTAACTCTGCATGTGCGCCACAGGGTCATGGGAGTTTGATCAAGGGGGATGAGGTGGTTGGCCAGCAAAAGGGGAGTGGAAGGGGGGACTTGCAGCAGCACCATCTCAGCGCAAGCAGCGCTTTGGGTATATTCTCTCTGCATCCGCAGCGGCAACGCAGCTCAAGATGGGCACCTCCTGCTTCATCTTTGCGCGCACAAGGAGAGGGGGCCAGTGCCTACGGCTCTAACTCCAACGCAGCTAGCGTGACGTCCACCATTTTGCCGCCCTCCTTTTCAGCCCCTGCTGCAAGCTCTCACCCTTTGGCCGATCAGCAGGATTTGCAGCGTCACAGTCCCAGGTTGCCCTCGGATGCCCCCCCAGCAACCTGTAAACCTTTCGCCAAGCAGCATGCACGGCATCTTACCACCGCTCCTTTACACAACCAGAAAGAGGCGATGCAACCTCCCTCGCACGCTGCCTCAGCTCCCTCTTTCTCTTCTGGTCCTCTGCCTATGTCAGAGGTGCGCCTCTCCTGAAAAGAAAAGGGAAGTAAAGAATCCACTGGTGGTAGTTAGTAACAACAGCGCCAGTACGCTAGGGTGCTGGTATAGTGCTGTTAAGGATGGATGTTTTGGTCAAAGATCTGAGCCAGATGAAGTACGTGTCTTTGCAAGGTTCGTGTGGTTCGGGGGTGTCATCAGAACGAGGAAAGAGAGCGCACAGGGATTGGATGGTCAACAATACTCTGTTTGAATAGCATGCTGGTATTCTTGCGGCTGGATTACTTGCACGTGCTGATTTTGCTGTGAAGGGCTGCTGTGACAGCTGCTGCACGAGCAGCAATATTCCAGCATCTTAAGTATGTCGATCATTTGAGCATGCAGAGGTGCTCTGTGTTTGGCTGCAGTTTGTGCAGCAATGTGATTCAGCATCTTAAGTTTGTCGATCACTTAAGCATGCAGAGGTGCTCTGTGATCGGCTGCACGAGCAGCAATGTGTTTCAGCATCTTAAGTATGTCGATCACTTAAGCATGCAGAGGTGCTCTGTGATCGGCTGCAGTTTGTGCAGCAATGTGTTTCAGCATCTTAAGTATGTCGATCACTTAAGCATGCAGGGGTGCTCTGTGATCGGCTGCACAAGCAGCAATGTGTTTCAGCATCTTAAGTATGTCGATCACTTAAGCATGCAGGGGTGCTCTGTGATCGGCTGCACAAGCAGCAATGTGTTTCAGCATCGCAAGTGTGTCAATCATATAAGCATGCAGGGGTGCTCTGGGATTGGACGCAGTTTGTGCAGCAATGTGTTTCAGCATCGCAAGTGTGTCAACCATATAAGCATGCAGGGAAGCTCTGGGATTGGACGCAGTTTGTGCAGCCATGTTTTCCAGTTCACTAATTTCACCCTAGCTCTCAGGCAGCTGCCCAGGAAGCCTAGTGATCCATGGTCGATTCTGAAGCTTCCTAGTTGTGGGATTGAATCCGCCTGGTACAAAGTGCTTCGCTGTCTAACAGCGACGTCTCTGCCCCCCTAGTCCATGCATTGGGTGATATTGCAGCTCGCGTTGTATATCTTTTTGTTTTATTCTAGCAAACAATACGCACTCATCAGACTCTCCTGATTCCCATTGATTTCCATTTCCTGTTGTGGTGGTGGAGGAGCTTTACAGGAACCGGTACCTCAGCAACCCATTTCCCCTTCTTATTGCAAAAATTAATTGTCACCATCTATGCACTTTGTCCAGTGGTTTTATTTCTATGTCACAGGTGCAGCTATTGGCAAGACAACTGCTGCTTGCCCTGGACTACTTGCACAGGTATATGCAAGATATGTGCAGGGGTTGGCCAGAACCATAATATAAATTTTGAGTATGGCTGTTGTCTGAAAGCTGCTGTTTGCCCTGGACTACTTGCACAGGTATATGCAGGAGTTGTGCAGGGCTGGCCAGAACCTTGACATCCATGTTGCATGTGGTTGTATGTTGAACCATCTCCCTGCCCAATATACCATCATACCGTCATGTACAACTTATATACATGGTCTTGACCAATCCTGCTAATGTTTGAGGGTGCTACCAAGTGAAGCTGTGTTTCATTGTTGCCAATGTACTGTAATTGGATTGAAGACGCAACAGGGTGGGGTATTACCTTTTATTTTTTGCTCTGTTATGCCTTAAAGCACTGATTACATCTGATGAGTATCAGGCTTGTGGACTATCAAGCTGCGTGTTGTTATAAGCAGCCAACGCAGTTACAATCTGTGGTCTTAGGGTCCATCTGTGACCGCCAAGCAGTGCAGCATTTATGCACCATCCTAGTGAAAAGTAAATTTTCACAGTTCGCCAAGGGGGAGTCGCTCCTTAATGTAATTTGTACCGGTATAGACTTCCTATTGCAACAAATGGCAAGACGAGGGTTGGCATTTGCAAATAGGTACTCATATTTTGTGTCCTGGTGTTCGTTGCGGGGGGTGACCTGTGCCAGATCAAAAACTGGCAGGGAAAATGCCAGAACTTTACTGCCTAGCTCTGAGGCTTTGTGTGTAAAATTAGAGCGATGTTGAGTGTTTTCTGAGCATCCAGGGTGAGCAAAACCGCTGTGTTAGCGTCAGGCTGGAAATGGATGCACGAAAAGACCAGGACTTCACTCGTTTCTTCTCACAAGGACTAAAATACCTAAAGCATTTTTGGATGTGCACAGAATGTCCTTGGTGTGCACTGTTCCACATATTTGATCAACCACGGCCAACCACTGGCCCGATTGCGCCACTTTCACTTCCTTTTTCCCCATATACAATAGGTTCGACCTGTAATCGTTTATTCTGCTGCAATATGTACTCATGTCAGGCTCCAATTTTGCCTGGAACGGAAATCCGACCTTCCTCTCTTGTCCTTCTGAAGGTGCAGGACGCTTTTGTTAGACGCCGACACCTACTCAAAGTATTTGGGAGCCAAAATATGGGCATTTTTTGCTCCCTTCTTATACTGAGGTATCCCCTTTCTCTGCCTTCCGCACTCCACCGCACACACACTTTAACCCCCCAAGTCCCCAACTTGTTTGGTCTGTAAGGCGTCGTAGGCTTCATAGAACAGGTTTATGGTGAAAGATTTGGGAACGATGCGGCCAAAGGACCTGGCACATGTTACCTTGAAGCAGATCGCCATTTTAGAGGGAGTGATCTCCTCCTGCAAATTCGAGAATATATCTGCACCTGTAATTGAAGGGAGCAAAGCCCTGGTTCTTACGTTTCTGTTTACACGCTGCAGATACTGCAGTCTTGTGCCACGAGGTTCCTGCTGAGCTTCATTCCTTTTTACACATTTTGGTAGACGATCACACACAAACCTGTGAGAAATCAACTGTTTATGCACATACACAAGCACTCTGGAACCTGCATCAAGACATGCATTGTGCCATGGCAACATAAAGCAACCTCAAAAAGGCCAGCAGGTAAGACCTTTTTACTAGCTGAAACAAAAGCATGCCAGCACACCGACCCTGAACCACGTGCATTGTGACCTCTGTATGTTGTTGTGTGTCTGTGTTTCTTTGTCAGCCCAATGACCGTAGACTAAGTGACTTGCACGACCCTTTCAGACTCAATTGATGAGTCGATTGCTTAAAAGGAGCAGAAATTGGAAAGAAAAAAGAAATATCAAACACCTAATTATGATTTCCACCCTCACTGTATGCAGACAGTGCTGCATCTTGCCTCATGATATGAAGCAGGCAACCTTATGACCTCACCGAAAGGCTTGCAATTTCGACACCACGTCACCCCATACTTACACACCACGTCACATACTTACACACCACGTCACGTACTTACACACCACGTCACATTCTTACACCACGTCATATACTTACACCACGTCACATACTTACACGGCGTCATATACTTACACCATGTCATATACTTGCACACCACGTCACATACTTACACCGACGCGGCATACCACCCCCACACACCATACAGGAAGTGTGGTATTGTGGCTTATGACCTAAAGCCAGACAGGTTCAAGGCCTCACCCTATATTAAATTTCCAATTAGACGCAACTTGCTCAGCAATGCTCCCCATCTTTGCCACAGGCAATGTGGCGTAGTGCAGTGCACCATGCAGTCAAGCGAGATCTTCACCTCCACTAAATCACACAGGCTCCAGTAATTGAGCATCGCTTTCCATCTTTGTCGCAGGCATTGTGGCGTAGCGCATTGTGATCTGAAGCCAGCGACATTTCAACCTCAACTGAACCACACAGCTCTGCTTTCCATCTTTGTCGCAGGCATTGTGGCGTAGTGCATCGTGATCTGAAGCCAGCGACATTTTAACCACAATTGAACCACACAGCACCGCTTTCCATCTTTGCCACAGGCATTGCGGCGTAGTGCATCGTGATCTGAAGCCGGGCAACATCATGACTTCAGCCTCTGCCCCCATGCCCCTGCAAATTCAAGGTCGAAACGAGGATCTGACACAGGCAAGTAAGGGCCGTTGAGGTCTGCCTGCAAATCCATGTGTCATGTCTGAATTGTTGGGGTGGCCAAATGAATCTTTCTGTGTTGATCCTGAATTTGTATTAGCAAGGTGGGGGAGCGTTACGGTTCTCGGTACCAAAGTGGCTCTTTTTTCCTCAATTCTGTTGGGAGTACTTTTTCTCTGCATGTGTAACGTTTCTTTTTATGCTTGGCATGCTATCACCGCTGTGTTAGGCTAACATCTTGCGTGCACGCACAGTCTATAGGTTGAGCAGCCATGCCAGGCTGGAGGCCTTTGTAATCCAAACTAACTAACATTTTGCGTGCACGCACAGTTTGAAACAGACCTCAAATTAGGATAAGGAAATGTGTTTGTAAAGGCAAGACCAGGCAGGAGTCAGGGATGAGTATTGAGAGCATTAGGCATGCCCACACTTCTAACCAGGGATGGGTCATACGGACCTCAGAGACGTTCAATACGGTAAAATACGCATTAAATACGCAATACGCGTATAATACGGTACCGTATTTTATGCAATTTGGGAATGCCGATTTTTGACCCAAAATGGACCCGATTCGCCCCAAAATCACCCAAAACGTTCCCAATTCTTTTCCAATATATTATTTTTCATTGTTATATTTTATAAAAGCACTGGAAGCTCACTGAAAAGCCGTTGTTGGGACGGAGCCTAAAAAGGCAAAAAACGACAAATTTTGCAATCGTATATTACGGCCCAATTTGTTCAATACGGTAAAATACGCGTTAAATACCATACGGCGTATTATACGAATACGCCGTATGACCCATTCCTGCTTTCAACAAAAAAACCGCAGGCTAATTAGCATCAAGGTCCTGTGCTTACACTATTTTCTATGCTTAAACTCTATTCTGTGCTTATTCTCTATTCTGTGCTTACACTCTATGTGTACGCAGCATGGCCAGCAGCTTCAAGGCCAGCAGCACAGGGGAGACCACCAGCAGGATCAAGGAAGCCGTCTGCATTCTCCCCTCCTCCACCATTGGAACATCATTGATTTCGGTGCGAGAGCTGATGGCCTCAGTATATAGATTTGAGCTTTCAGCAATAGTGGCTGAGAGTGAACAAGCGAGGCTTTCCTGTTGCAAGGCAAACTGTGCATTCCCTCATGCTTCTGTGTGACTCAGTTGCTTCTTATTTTCTGGCGTGTCTTCTTCTTCTTGTGTGTGACTCAGTTGAAAACTGTGCATTCCCTCATGCTTGTGTGTGACCCATAATCAGGACACGTGCAAGCACACATGCGTATAGGGTGCTAATACTGTTCTTGCACAACACACACACACACACGCATACACACACATACACATACACATACACACACAAGCAACTATTTCCCCCTACCGTCTTCATCCAGGGAATGCAGTCTCTCTAAGAGCTGCTAGCCCTGCCTGGCATGCAACGTTCCAGTCCAGCAACGCGACACAGCACAGCAACAAAGACAGCTCTTTCTCACGCTCAAGTGCGTATCTAGCAAATTTGCTGTTAAATCTGATTCTGAATGCTTCACCTCTCTGTTTGTGTCCCTCAATCAGCTTAGCACGTGCGCCCCCTAGAGCATCTTATAATATTAGCTTTGCACTTAGGCATAAACGCCTTGTGTTTTTGCTGCAAAGTTCGAGCCAGCTCACCACATTTCTCGCTGCTATAGAGACAGGCAATCGCAGATACCTTGACAATTACAGATCCATGCTGTGTTCATAAGCTTGTCTCTGGAGATTTTCCTTTTACAATGACTGCACTGGAAACGTACGTTTCTGGCCAATCCTGCATACCTTGCTCATAACTTCAGACTGCGATACCATGCTTCCATGTAATTGTAATGTGTGATATTGTTTTAACAACTATGCATAAGTACAGTTGTGTGCTCCCATTGTCACACACTCCACACTCCACATACTGAGTGCTGTTTGTGTCATCCTTATTTCTGTTCTCCTGCCCCTTAAGCAGGCGCTTCCTTAAATCACTATAAATCTTTAGTTGGACATGTACCATACATGGTCGTTCCTGTGCTTCCCCCACCCCCTTTCTTGACCAAAACAGTGCCAACGAGCTTGAATCGGCCATATTTCCCCAACCACTTCACCGTTCTGAAACCTGGTAGTTGTGTTGGGTGGCGCAATGTTTTCTCTGCAAAGGAAGCAGGCAGGAAGACCCAGTGAGTGGCTCATAAGCTTTGAATGTTTGCCCTATCCAATCGTTCCAATTACACACTGTCGGTGTCAGCCAACATAAAGTGTGTACGCACCTGCGCTCCTCCAATCTCCAGCACTTAACATCCTTACAGAGTTCACAGAGTTTTGACTGGCTTTACAGGTAAAGCCAGTCAAAACGTGCAACTGCTAGGACCGCATTCTGTGCCTCTGTTTTAGGACCTGTACCTGCGCTCCTCCAATCTCCAGCACTCAAACATCCTTACTACATCCCACTGCCTCTTCCTGACACACACCCGCAGTGCCAGCCAGCAAGAGCGCCACCGTACCTCCCTCAATCCCGACAGTGCTTTTCCAGAGCCTGGCCTACGCCCCCCCCGAGGACCACCTCGGCATCCCAGCACCCCCCACCTTACATTCACCTCCTCACACTCACCCACACCTTCAACCCAGCTTCCAAATCGACCATGCCAGCCCTCATTACTCCAAGCCCGACCGTGCAGGCAGTCCCACCTCTCCCAGTTGCCTGCACAATGTCGATAGTCCTAAATTGGCCAGCAGCTTGCACAATGCCAACACCCCTCATCTTGCCAGCAGCCCCCACAACAGCAACAAACCTCTCTATGCCAACAGCTCTCCCAACGCAAGCAGCCCTCTCCGCGTCAGCCCCAGGAGCAGCGCCAAACCAACTGCCCAACCCCCAACAGTTACAAACGCACAGCAGCCACATCCTTCACCAACGCCTTCACACACACCCACCTCCCCAACCCATGCAGCACAGTCGCAGCCCCAACTCACACTCACACCCACACCGTTTCCTCCTTGGGCTCACCCCGCCAATGACATGTGGTCCCTGGGTTGTGTGCTGTATGAGGCTAGCACTGGCGCAAAACTCATGGACGTGCGACGAGTCAGGTGCGCCAGATACATGTGCTTGTGGAATCTGTACAGTGAGCGGTGTGCTGTACGGGGCCAGCACCGGCGTAAGGCTCATGGACGTGCGAAAATTCAGGTGCGCCGTACGCATGTGCTTGTGGGATGTGTACCGTAGGCTGTGTGCTATAGAGGCCAGCACCGGCGTAAGGCTCATGGACGTGCGACGATTCAGGTGCGCCGTACGAATGTGCTTGTGGGATGTGTACCGTAGGCTGTGTGCTGAATCAGGCCAGCACTAACACTAAGTTCATGGACGTGCGACGAGTCAGTTGCACCAGATACATGTGCTTGTGGGATGTGTACAGTGGTCCCTGGGCTGTCCGAGGCCAGCACAGGGGTGAGGCTCAAGGACGTACGTTGTGTCAGAATTGTGTATTTGCAATTGGAAAGTGCAATGTACACAAGATTGTGGAAGATATTATGGGGAGTTCGAGGGCCACAAATTCATTTGTAGCGGGGTGATAGCGTGTCTGTGTTTCTATGTGTGTGTGCGCGTGTGTGCGTGTGTGGGTGTTTGTGATCTGAGTGTGTGCCCTGCTGCACTGTATGAAGCCAGGCTGAGCAGGCAGTCTCTTTGGGCGACCATACTGTCTCAAGTTTTAAAGCTGTTTTGCAGATCCTACACATACAGTTCATTACAGTGCATTTTTTGCACAGTGCATTACATACAGTGCATTACGCACAGTGTATTACAGAGAGTGCATTACATACAGAGCATTACGCACAGTGTATTACAGAGGGTGCATTACGTACAGTGCATTACGCACAGTGCATTTCGCACAGTGTATTACGCACAGTGCGTTATGCACAGTGCATTACATAAAGTGCATTTCATACAGTGCATTACGCACAGTGCGTTACGCACAGTGCATTACATGAAGTGCATTTCATACAGTGCATTACACACAGTGCATTACATACAGTGCACCTGCCCTTTAACTTTTCATATTTCTAAGCCACTCAATCACTCTGAAGTCTAGTCCTTCAATCCCAGTATATTACTGTCCATGGGAAGTGCTTGAGTGCTCACGTTGTGTACGCACCTATGTGTGCTTGAAAGGGCTCCCAAGTTCAAAGTGGCATTGTTTGCCTCCCCTTGCTGCTTTCTGCTGCAGGCTGTCTTTCCAGGAAGCGGAAGCAGCCATAGCGGCAGAGGAAGCAGCTCATGCGCGTGTGGGAGGCCTGCCTGGCTTTTTCCAGCTGTGCAGGTGCTGGCTAGGTCGGAATGGTGCCTCTCTATGGATATTGTGCAATCAGTTGGCTTGGTAGCGTCAGTGTGAACATGTCCTCCATGCCATAAACAGCTTTTGCATTCCCTCAATCCTCAATCTTTCTCTGTTCGTGACTGTTATACACCAGATTGCACCAACCGACCAATCCTTCCATGAATCCAATTTGAAAAAAGATGAAAAAAGAACTACGCAGGCAGTGAAAAGCTGCTTCCCACATTAAGCATGGAAAAGGAGCCCCTTTGGTTCTGTGTATCATGGAACTCCCTCACCACATTGCTTACTGTGATACCTACACTCATAAGTATGTGCATCGCAAATTACTGTCACGATGTGCAGGAGTATGCTTCCAGGGAGCACACGGATCTTGGACAGCACAATGAGGGACTCACACAAGTCACACCCAACCAGATTACATCAACAGCAGCAGCACACAAGTTGGTGGAACAAGCCAAGCACGCCAAGCACGCCAAGCAGCAGCAGCAGCAGCAGCAGCAGCAGCAGCATTGAAAGCAGGGGGAGGAGAAGAGGTGGCAAGGACTCTGAGCGTAGCGGTCAAGCACGCCCGCTGCCTGGCTTGCTGCCAACTGATGAGGAGCTCCTCCTGTGGCTCATGTCTCACGTGGTGGGGGGGTTCACTCCCGCGGTGAGTGTTAAAGCAGAAAACCAGGCAGTGAAAGCACTCCCCACGTAAAGCAGTGAGTGTGTGTGAAGTGTGAAGGCAGTGAAGTGTGAAGGCTGTGAAAGCAGTGTGAAGTGTGAAGGCTGTAAAAGCAGTGTGAAGTGTGAAGGCAGTGAAATTACTCTCCACGTAAAGCAGTGAGTGTGTGAAGTGTGAAGGCAGTATGAAGTGTGAAGGCAGTGAAGTGTGAAGGCAGTGAAGTGTGAAGTGTGAAAGCAATGAAGTGTAAATAAAGTGTGAAGGCAGTGACATCACTCCCCACATATAAGTGAGTGTGTGAAGTGTGAAGAGAGAAAAACTACGCAGGCAGCGATTACCACTCCCCGCACTATTAAGTGATTTGGTGGTGAGTGCGTAAGAAGTTTGGCTATGCAATCAGATAAACTAATAACCAATCCCTACATAAGGCGGTGAGTGCGTAGTAAGACAGCCTACCTAGGTAACAAAAGGCCCTACCCACATGAAGCGGTGAGTGTGTAACTCATGCCTGATTGACATGAATAAGCTGGTACCGTGATTCATCCTGACGCCTCTTTTCCGCTGCTTCCAGTAGCACTGAAATAGAGGATGCATACTAGGGCCTCCCATTTCATCCTTACAGGCTCTGCTTTCCTCGTATCCTAACAGAGTACTGGTACCTACATGCGGGTTCACCCAAGCAAGTATGTGCTTCAATCTTTCACAAGGGTCACAGTGTGTGTGTGTGCGCCTTGCTGGTACTAGCTGGCTCATCGCTGCTAGGTATACGGTATACTGTGATGCAAAATAGCATGTGGTTACGTGGTTATACGGTATTCTGAGATACACACTGTGATATACAGTATACTGTGATATACTGGGTGCGGTATACTGGGTGCGATATACTGAGTGCGGTATACTGTGATATACGGTATACTGTGATGGAAACTAGCATGTGGTTAGACGTTAAGCGCCTATAGCCCTCAAAACCGCTGCTTTTGGCAACCACATGTCCGTTGCTTTCATTGACAAACAGTGATAGTACAGCATAACTCCTATCAGCATCTGAGCATGGCTTATGCTTGCCTCTGCGCTTGCACTCATCTGCCAATTCAGCAACTGCATTCATCTGCACTTGCATTCATCTGCACTGTGCATTCATCTGCATTTGCATTCATCTGCCACCGCATTCATCTGCCATTGCATTCATCTGCACTGCATTCATCTGCACTTGCATTCATCTGCAATTGCATTCATCTGCCAATTTAGCAATTGCATTCAACTGCACTTTCAGTCATCAGCAACTGCATTCATCAGCAACTGTATTCATCTGCACTTGCATTCATCTGCACGTGCAATCATCTGCCAATTTAGGTTTGTATTGCGCCCTTGCATCCAGCAGCCTCGATGGGCCTAAGGTGCAAATCTGCTCTTATTTTTGCAAGGACATACTTTGCACATGCAGTGCACGCTTTGTTTAACATAATTATACTGTATTGCACTGCATTTTGCCATTGAGTATTTGCACGGCAGGTTTTAAGCTGTTTGACTGCATTGAGCAACACCAAAGCTCTGCATTTGCCATCTGCATTTGTTTAACACAATTATATTGTATTGCACTGCATTTTGCCATTGAGTATTTGCACGGCAGGTTTTAAGCCGTTTGACTGCCTTGAGCACCACCAAAGCTCTGTGCCCGACCTTCAGCTTCAATTTACTCCCTGTGTGGGTTGTGTGGCATCTGAAACTATTGCATGGTGCAGGTTCTCACCACATCTGTCCCACGTCTGAAACATCTGTCCTACGTCTGAAACTATTGCATGGTGCAGGTTCTCACCACATCTGTCCCACGTCTGAAACATCTGTCCTACGTCTGAAACTATTGCATGGTGCAGGTTCTCATCACATCTGTCCCACGTCTGAAACATCTGTCCTACGTCTGAAACTATTGCATGGTGCAGGTTCTCACCACATCTGTCCCACGTCTGAAACATCTGTCCTACGTCTGAAACTATTGCATGGTGCA
>Ga0307974_1003343_pt1 | contig 11538 bp, 9 predicted proteins | sample OrgLakmetagen784_FD_201812 | JGI IMG/M metagenome (GOLD analysis project Ga0307974, IMG submission 201812) | Saline water microbial communities from Organic Lake, Antarctica - #784 | ecosystem: Environmental > Aquatic > Non-marine Saline and Alkaline > Saline | place: Antarctica: Organic Lake... | reverse complement strand
GCGCGTGCGTTCGTGTGCGTAGGTGCGTTCGTGTGTGTATATGTGTGTGTGTGCGTGCGCGTGCGTTCGTGTGCGTGCGTGCGTGCATGCGTGTGTATGTGTGTCTGTGTGTGTAATATGTCTCTGTGTGTGTGTGCCTGTGTGTGCACGGGCGTGTTTGCCTGTGTGTGCACGGGCGTGTTTGCACGTGTGTGTGTGTGTGTGTGTGTGTGCAGGTGTGAGCAGGTGTGCCAAAAGCTCCAAGGATGCGCATAGATTTGGACGTTGTTTTCCACAGTAGTTTGCTCACAAACGCAACACAGATGACACATGAGCCAATGCAAACAAATCAACGGCAGCCTTGCAGTTAAGAGCAACCCGTTCTGCTGCATACCACATACATAAACGCGACATACACCTTTTCTCAAATGCACATGCACGCATGTTTGCGCGCGCACACACAAACACACACACGCACACACACACACACACACACACACACACACACACACACACGCACACACGCACACGGACAGTGTGCGTCGCACACACACATACACACATACACACACACATACACACACGTGTACCTAATACCTAAAAACATACGCACACATACACACACATGCACATATGCACACACACAGTAAAGAAACAGCCTGCTGAGGACAGCGATGAGGAGGAGTACGAACCCAACCCCCAGCCAAAGAGGAAAATCACAGCAAGCAAAAAGAAGCCCGTGGACGATAGTGACGTCGACTTTGCGCCTGCACACAAAACCAAGCAGAAGGCTGCTGCTACCAAAAAGCGGAAGGCCCCTGCCAAACAGGTAGGGACAGCAGCTGCTGCTACGTATACAGGGCTCGTCTTGAAAGAAAAAAGAAAAACTATGCTGGAATGAAACGTAGGAAGACCAGTGGGCTGGCCTTGATTGTATATAAAGAAGAACGGTAGACCTCTGTAGGCAGTGACGACAGCTTCCCACACCCCCTTTGAAGAAAAAGCGACGCGCTAATGTACCTGGTTTTGTAAAACCTGTCCACGTGAAAGGGAAAATCACATAGGGTTGGCCAGAGTGATGCCACGAACGGTGCCCCACACATACAGGGTTGGCCAGAACCGTACGCGTACACACGTTGTATATGACTGTATCCTATATACGTCGGTATGTAAAAATTTGTCTAAAAAAGTATCCATAAAAACGTATAAATGTTTGATTTAAACTGGCTTCTAGGTGTACCCTTTTCACACAAGTGCCTCATGAAGTTGCAGTTGTGAACACTGTGCCTCGCGCGCGCTATATGTGCGTTTGGTGTATGACCGCTAATACTGAAAAAGGAAGCTGCAGAGTTTATCAATATTTTGTACGGTCAACCATTTGCATATATTATCTTTTGCCCTCTTCTTTGTCTCATCTTCTTGCATGCACAGGTGTACTTAAAAGACGCGTAATACTGCTTCCATATTGAAAGCAAGCACAACAGTGCCTGTTTTTTTGGCTGGAGCGGTTAAGACTTTGCAGGATTGTGTAGCTTTGCCCTTTACAGTAGTCACGCACGGAAGAATATAAGAAGCAAGAATGTGCTGTCACTGTCAGTGATACCCACTTCCCTCATCAGACTAGGAAAAGTAGCCATACAAAAAACACCTACATGTTTTGTGGCCCTGCTTTTGGCACCAATAGTAGCAATTCAGATTCCTAATAAGCATCAACTTGATTAATTCTCGTTGATTTCACAATCTTTACACATAGATACATTATTTGATCCTGCACAATCTCTATGCATTTGATGTGTTCTTATGCGCAGGAACGGCCTACTGACTTTGACAGTGAGGAGGAGTTCGTGGTTGGTTGGGAGTCGTCTGCACCGCCCAAGGCCCCCAAGAAAGCCAAGTATGCTCCCATTAACAGTGAACAGGTGTGTGTGTGTGTGTTTTGTGTGTGTGTTCTTTAGTTTTTGCAAGGGACGATAAAGCATCAAGAGGCACTCACACATTTTCAAAGTGTGTCCCTTGGGTTAGCTCACGCACGCATAACTGTCCTGTCAGACTACACTTTTCAAAAGATGCACTTTCTAAATACGGAGACGCATTGTGCAATATCCCCTTCATCCTGTGAATCTGAGATCTTCTCTCAGTATCCTGTTTCATAGCGGACGAACGCCACAGCAGCCGTGCTCCAGCAATTTGTTAGCCTGACACTCCGTACACTTCACACACATTTTGGGGTAGACCACGCCCAATCATTTCGTTTCTTTGTCGGGTCTCTACCACCAGGGAAGCATGCTCTGAAGCCCTGCTGCTGCCTTTATTGCTCTACCTAAAAAAAGCAAATCCTGGTCAGGACACACTGCTGATCTCCATTCTACCTAGCTGGGATTTGGGATTGTATTATAAATTTGATCAGGACCTTTTAACTGTTTCTTAGACGTCTGTTCAGGCCCTCACATTGTGTTTCTGCCCCTTAAAAAAAATTCCACGCTCAATTCCTGTTAGGAGCTTGACTGTGGCTGGACTGCATTCCCACCCAGCATCGTCTACAAGTGCCCAGAGCCAGGCCACCCATCCCTGCAAATGTCCAAGATTGCCGCATTTGACGTGGTACGTATTATTTAGCATGGTGTGCGACGGTATGAATGTCCTTTCCACGAGGGGTCACGTTTAGGGCTGGCAGAGCTGTATATGTTAGGGCTGGCAGAACCATATATATATGCACCGCATACGACCGTATATTTGGGGGTCTCCCTGCCAAAAATATATATGGTTCTGGCCAACCCTAGTCACGCTCGTGCCTCGCAGCTGACCTTTGGTGACACATGCCTGCACACACACACACACACACACACACACACACACACACACACACACACGCACGCACACACGCACACACACATACACCTATCACACTCTCTTTGCCCTAGAAGCAGCACGCTCTGGTTTTGTGATGTGCAAGTGGCCTACTCCCTTTTTCCATGCATCAGCAAAACACGCTCTCTTCATGTCCACATGCTCTCTTCATGTCCACATACTCTCTTCATGTCCACACGCTCCCTTCATGTCCACATGCTCTCACACCACATATTGCACAGCTTGCCTTACTCGTGCCTGTGCCTGTTCCTGTTGAATTTCCTGTCTTGAAGCTTTGCTGCACATGTCATTTATGTAGAGCTGGCTAGATCTGCAGGTTTACAGCGCACGTACAGTGCATTTTCCGGGTAGGAGTATGTTCGTATGTTGTACATGCGATGTGTGGTTGTATTGGCTCTGGTCGTCTCTTACGTGTCTCTGCTCTGTTGTGACCTGACATGTGGTCCTGCCAAAACTGTCCAGACAGCGTATGTTGTTACAGCTGCATTAATCCAAGCAGGGTGACTCATTTCTTTTTAAGCTGCCATGCACTACACTCCGGCTTTGCCCGCTCAGCAGCAAGTACACGTGCACACGACCCACACACAGAGGAACACACACACCCACACACAGAGGCAGGCACAAATACTCACACACGCACACACACACACACAGATACATTTCAAAATGCGTGATTACCTTCTTGCAGCTGGACACCTTGCTGAAGACAAAGAGCGGCTTGCCTTACGCAAAGGTCTGTATCCGTGCCTGGATTTGTACTGCTAGTGCTATCATGTGTATTATGTGTATTATGTGATTTTTACTGCTAGCATTATGTGTGGCACTGTGATGGAAAGTCTGAAGACAGGGGGCTTCAATTTCTACCTGCAGTTGTGAGTACTTTGCTAAGGGGTAGCAATGCCTCTGTCTTCTACATTAAATGCTTGCAGCGTAATCAAACTCCACTTGTGCGTACCTTCTTCCTTCTTTATATTTCAAGTATTTTGCTAAAAAAGCGGCCTGCTTAAGTCTTTGCTGGTAGAGTAGTATGCCTAGTCTTTCAGCCTTTTGCTGGAAGAGTGATCGGCTAGGCCTTGACGGTATTGCTCTCTATTCATATTGGCGGTATTGCTATCTATTCATATTGCGCAAAGCCACCAGCAGCATGGCGTATGTCCTTTTTATGTAACTGCTGTGAGAATACTGAATGCTTGGGCATCCTAGAAGAGTTAAACTGCTTCAAGAAGCAGAGCGCACTCTACTGTAATCTGTAGGCGTACGTCTCTGTTTGGTTTTTACGTTAAGGCAAAAAGCGGCGCCCACTTTTATTGGCGCATACTTACTCCTTTTCATTAACGTGCCTCTAGCTTGAGCACCTACTTATAGGCGTCGATTTCATTCATTTGCAAGCAAGCTACTTCCAGTTTTAATAAAAGATCGAACTCACAGGTCTCTCAAGCTAGCCGTTGTTGTGTTCAAGCAAGTCAGCTCTCGACTAGTGCTGCGCTTTACGCTGCTTCCCTTACCACTAAACGCGATGCAGCTCTAACCTGCACTTTATACCTTCTGTCTGCAGAATGCTGATGACTGGAGGCTGGCCAACCCACAAGTACCCCGCGTGCTGCAGGTGCGTGCAGTGTTTGCGACATGTGTTTGCAAAAGCAATCAGGCAGGGTAATTTACTCGACAGGGTACCTCTACAGAAAAGCGCACTTGAGCTTACGTTAAAACCGTCACCTTCCTCTATCTGATGTTCTTTAAACCAGTTGTTCGATGCTTAGTTGTGAAATTTGCTTAGCCAATTTCAACACTGCTGCCTCAGAGCTATTCACACTCAGCTACGTACGCTACACACAGTATTTAGTGCTGGAAATATATAGTTGTTCAGTACTGCTTGAGCATTTGCAGCCTGTTAACTCAGTTGTTCAGCTGTCAATTGTATACTAACGCTCTGTGTTTGGAGTGCTGCTTTGTGCTCCAGAACCTGTATGCTTTATAATAAACCAACGCCCCGTGTTTTCTGCGCTTTTCTTGCAGAACCTATTCCGTCAGGGCTACCGCATTGTGATTCTCAAGTGCGTCAAGTCAAAGTATAAAAGGGTCTCAGACTGTTAGAATCAGTAGATCACCCAGGGATCTCAAGTGGGTTTAGGACAAAGAGCAAGAGGCACTTGAGAGTGTTTTAAAACAGTGGATCACCCGGTGGTCCTTAAGTGGGAACAAGACAAAGGATCAGAGGCACTCAGACTTGTCCTTTCAGTGGTCTCCCAGGAGTAATCTATTAACACAGATAAATAGCGATATATTTACGCGTTGTGTACATTGTGTACACTGTGTACATTGTGTACATTGTGTACATTGTGTACACATGATACAGACGTGCACGTAGGCAGGCATTCAAGCACCCGCACACGCTTACACGCATACGCACATACGCACATGCATACACACACGCATACACACAGGCACACACATTACACACAAACACACGCACACACAGCCTGCACATTAGGTCAAGACATTTTCATCATTACGTCCCCCCAATGACTTCTCTCTATATCTTACCTTGTGCACGCCTTCTGCTTTTAATCTCCTGTTTGCAGCAACAACGGGGGTATCAAATCTGCGCTAGGCGGCAAGGCTTCTCAAAATGAACGCTACAAGTTAAACGACGCAGAAGCGCTGGTGCGTGTGTGTGTGAGTGTGTGTGTGTGTGTGTGTGTGTGTGTGCTTGTGAAATGTGTTTGTGCCGCACAGCTTTGTTCTATAGTGTCCAGAAAAATGTGATTGTTGTGACTAAAAAGGAGTACGACGCCTGTTGCTCGGTACTCCTTTTTGGTGTCAATTGCCTGCCATTGAATGGAAGCTGTGACTGAAAAGGAGTACAACACCTGTTGCTTGGTACTCCCTTTTGGCGTCAAATTGTCATTGAAGGAAAGCTGTAATTAAATGTGAATGTGACTGAATGTAACCCCCATCAATGGGAAGCTGTGAAGAGGAAGGTTGTGAAAATGCCTGCAACACAGGGTTTTATATTCCGTGTCAGGTATTAGTATTTTTTAGTAGGTGTTTGTATTAGGCATCGTTCTTTCTGCTGAATTGAGGTTGTCCTCAAGTCAAGGACTGACTCATTCAGCAAGCAGACACTTTCATACCTAACACACGCACCTCTGACTCACAGCTCCATCCCCTATCGTCAGAAATCTTGACTGATAATAACTGATGAAAATGTAACAGTGCAGTTCGGCGTGCCCGTGACCTCCGTCTTGGCCACCCAGAATGACGGCTTTCGCAAGCCATTCGCCGGAATGTGGCGCTTTCTGTCTGACCACCTTTCACCACAAGCTAAGCCAGGTGAGGCAGCAGGAAAACCCTGAGGGACTACGCCACGAACCATCTACATTCCCTGCGTGTGTGCGTATGTGAAACAAACGCTTTGTGGTGTGTCTGTGAGTGTGCCTGTGCGTGTGCGTGTGTGTGTGTGTGTGTGTGTGTGTGTGTGTGTGTGTGTGTGTGTGCGCGGGCTCGTGCGCGTACGTGTGCAATTTAAGCAGGTGCACCAGTAAGCAGTTGCAAGAGTGCTCACACGCTCATGCATGTATACGTAATTGCAGGCACTGCACAAGACGCAGTGGCCAATGATCCAGCAACGTGCATTTTTAAGTTTGTAACTGGCACGACTTCACGATTGCAAATAGGATTGCAGACCGAACAAGACGGCTGATGCATTATTCATTTTGCAGCAAGAAGAGGGATGTATTTAGGATTAACCAGAACCATGTATGTTCGGTGTATGTACGGTATTTTTGGCAGGGAAAGCACCAAATATATGATCATATACGGTGCATACATACGGCTCTGGCCAACCCTAGGTATATTATTATAGGTATATTACAATCTCAGCTACGGGGCAGTACTACAGCATTCACGGCAAGTGCTCGTGTCCTGTTTTTATGCCTGACAACACGATACGTGCCATAGACCACAGCCTAATGTAAAGGATGAAATGAGCGTATGATCGGTATTGGGACGCAATGCTTATGCGTTGCGACGAGGTGCCTGTGTCCTGTTATATAACGCAGACATGACACATGCCCAGGGCTGGCCAGAACTGTATATGTACACCGTATGTGTGGTATTATCCCTGCCAAAAGTGCCGCATACACACCATTTATGCATATGTATGTATGGTTCTGACCAACCCTACACATGCCATGCACCGTCTACTTCGTACTAACAAGAGTAGCTTGCACAATTTGAGTTGCATCAATACAGCCCTCATGACCCAATGCCTCTGGTGCGCCCTTGCCCATGCTCAGACGCCTCTTCCAGTTTCTACTGCGGAGATGACCTTGAGTTGAAGGACTCCCAGTTTGCTGCAGCTGCTGGCATTGAGTTCCGCCATGCTGAGAGCATTTTTGGGTGCGCCAATGCACCATTAATTGTGTTGTCCAAGTACTTTGAAGCAAGCAAACTCCTTTTATGTTTTTTGAGCTCTTACGTCTCAGCCTAGCAGTTGAAAACAAAATGACATGGCTCTGTGCCCTTTGTTTATGTGTGTGTCTGTGTATGTTCGTGTGTATCTGTGTTTGCTTTTGTGTTTTATCTATGCTCGTTCGTACCTAAGTGTTTTTGCATGTGCATGTGTGTTCGCGTCAAATTGCAAGTGTGGAGTCAGTATGCCCTTTGTTAGTGTCCGGAGTCAATACACACAACTTATGTGTACTTGGAAGTGCAGTAAATGACATCTGGTCTGGTATAAAATAAATGAGCTGGTCTTGGTTGTGATTGGGTTGGCACGGGATAATTGAGGCAGACTGGCGTGTGCAAAACCTCGCTTTCTCTGTAAAAACTGCCCAACTGTTATGCTGTGATTGCTGTTTCTGACGTGCAGGCAGCCACAAATGGCAAAGACAGTCAGGGAGCCAGCACCTAAGCCCATGTCAATACACACAGGGAACTTTGAGGCAAATACTGAGCTTGGAAGGTGTGTGTGTGTGTGTGCGTGCGTGCGTGTGTGTGTATGTGTGCGTGTGTGTGTGAGCGTGTGAGCGTGTGTGTGTGAATGTATGTTTTTGTGCTTCTAAGCGGGTGGGTAGGTGGGTGTTTGATTTTTTTTTGCGTGTTTACATAGGTCAAGGAAAGATAGCAAACTCCCTACTACGAGGATGAAAATGAACCAATAGTTACGAAATAAAAAGGAAGCAAGAGAGGCGGGCTGGAAGAAATAGAAGAAAAGTAGGGGGGGCAACCAGGTTGGTGGCGAGAAGGGCAAACGTGTACATGAAGGTCAAGCATGGGAAAGAAAGAAAGCTTGTGTAATTAGGTGCCTACGTAGCATCAAGGTTTAGGGATGCAGGGCTAGTAAAGAGTACAAAGGCAACAGGCTGAGGGCACGTCTAGCTACACAACCTAGAGGCATTCAACATAAAACCCAGGGAAGCTAAGAGTTTGCCAGGATAAAAGCAGCTAAGCCATTGTGATGACTGGTGCGCCAAAACCAACTCCGACACAACCCAAGAGACAAAATAGTTCCCCTACAGAAACGCAGCTGCGCCAGCACGTCACTCTCAGCATTACGAGCCCATACTAGGGAGACAAAAAGGAGTACAGTGAGCTAAAGGTTTAGACAACAAGAGTCGGGTTGTTCGACTAAGAGCCGAGAGCAAGGGGAAGCAGGCCAACCTATCTAGATCAAGAGCAAGTCGGCAGACACGCTAGGATGGGAGCTGCAGTGAAACAGCCAAGGAGCTGTTTGGCGTAGCATACACAAAGGGGTGGGCCTGGCCTAGGTCAGAGAAGCTGAGTGGTAGCTTGCTCACGAAGTCCCATGCAGGATCAAACACTCTTTGTGATCTAAATATTTTGGTTATTCAACATCCCCCAAAACTCGTCAGAAAGTTGCCTACAGCAAGTGAGAGGAAGTAATCAGGCAGTCTGTGCTTTTGTCCTGTCTTCTAGAGCACTGAAGCTCATTATTCAGACACGACCAGAGCGTTTGTACTGTTCTTTGGGATATGGATCAGATTGTTATAATTGGATTTTCATAGCTTCTATATAACCTTGCTGGGTAAGAACTTGATCGTGATTATTTTCTACTGCCTTTTATGTGTCAGGTTTAATACAACCATTTCATTCTTGTAAAGATCTACAGGGTAACGGAAACGCACCTTTGTATAAGTAATGAAGCCCTGCACAGCACTCGTTAAAACTTTTTTACACAATTACTTGTGCGGATAAAACTTGTGCAGAACCACACTCAATATACAGCCGCGCTCTCTGCAGGCTGTTCCTGGAGAAGGAGAAAGTTGCGCGCAGTGAAGGTGGCAACCGATTTGCGCTTGCAGCAATCAAGAGGGTAAGATTTGAGCCCATCGTCGTCACAACCCTTGTTATAAATCTCTTGTTCTCTATTGCGCCCAGTTTGTTATGCCGTGCATTGGTGAGCTCTTCTCCCTCCCCGAATTTCGTTGAGTACCGTGCTTGCCGTTCCTCAACTGTTCTGTTATTATAGTTTGCCTAAATTGCCTTTGTATCTTCCCGTATCTCTTTTGTTAGGCACCAATTTTCTTGTTGAGTAAGATCCAAAGCTGCTAATTTTATTGCAAATTGTTTGCACCTGGCGTCGCCTTTGCGTTGTTATCCACTGAACGAATAGGTAATCTTGTCCTTAAAGTAGCCTAAAACATATTGCAAAAGGTGACGCAAGGGGTGCAAAGGATAACACCTCGTGCCTTTTTTCTTACCATGACAATGACACGCGCACACACACACACTGGTCAAACGATGCATAGAAATAAACATGCATAGGGTTTGCCAGAACCATATATTTACGCCGTATGTGACCGTCTAATTGGCAATTTCCCTGCCAAAGATACCGTTTATGCACTGTATATGTATGGTTCTTGCCAACCCTAAGCATGCATGAGCAGCGCGTTACATGATGATGGCACACACACACTTACGTATCTTGCCAGTTGGCCCATCTTACTTTACTATTCACGGCTGTGCAGTCAGCAGGCATTCTGGCAAACTTCCCTGATCCAATCACCAGCGATGAAAGCATGCTGCAAAGGTGTGTCTTCTATTGCTTGGCAGCACATGATGTTTGAGGCACATCGTCTGGGGCACAAGCGTAAATTCATCTGTGCTTCCTAGATGCTTGTTCTTCTGTGCGCCCTTTCAGACTACCAGAAACTATGCCAATGCTCTGAACATGACCACCTCAGGTTAAGTCACCAACCCTTGCAATTGCCTGCTGTGTGTTGGTGCTGCAGGCTCAGCGATACAAAGTACATAGGAGAGAGCACAATGGACGATGTAAGTTTGTGCTTGCAGAAATTGTAGTTGCTGGACCTTGGATTGTGTGTTATACATATTATTCTCACGCTGCACTGAGTTGATGCCTTACTTGTGTGTTGCTTTGTTTAACAGGAAGTGTGGGTGCCCAAATGAATCATTTGCACTGCTTGTTAGAGAGAGGCAGAGCTGCACTGTCATGTGTGCATGTGTGTGTGTCGCACATCATGAGGCAAGGCTGCAAAGGCCCACTTCAGCAAGGATCTAATTGCACCCGCCCATACCTCTGGGTTAGGGGTTAGGGTTAAGGTTCGTTCTAATAGTTGGTTATAATAGTGCATTACTTGGGTATAATAGTAGTTGGTTCTAAATTATATTGGTTAGTTCTAAAGTGCAATACCCGCCTCCATTCTTCCGAAGGAGGCACAATTATGTCAGAGCCCTCCTAACTTTTCCTCATCATGCTCTCTTGCCTGTTGTGCCTTAAAAGCTTTAGTGGTTCTCCTCACCCAAACCGATTTTCTTTTCCTATCCTCTTTCAGGTGCGCGCCTTTGTGAACGGGGAGCCCCTGTCCTTCCAAATTTAGCTTTTTAGTTTTTTTACAGTGCACTTGCAGGGCATGTATATAAGCCTTATGGGCTACCTGCACAATTTCAGTGTCTTGATTGAAGGCATGAATGAGAGGGCATGCCTTTTTTATAAGTAAATGAGTGCTGTGCATATGGAAGGTGTAGTAGAGGCCTAAATATTCTTCTTTTGTGTATTTGATGACTTACCTGGACTTGACTTCTTGCGCTGGAATGCACAGGTTTTGCTGCTGCTCTTACATATACAAATAAGACAATTTACAGTTGACAATAAGCAGTGTTTTGGGAAAACACCCTCTTTTCATCATTGTACCCTGGCTCTGCTGAGCAGGCGTGCAGGTGGGGTTCAGTCGTTCCCTTCTTTGTATGTACCAGTATGACTTGCCAGTTTAGCCTTTGATCATTATTATTGCCCCTCTTTATTTCAAGTAAATGGTTGTGGCAAGCTAAAATAGAGGATTTCACAAAGGAGAGAAAATGTGGGTATGGGTCCTTCTGCACAAGAAGACCCCCTAATGTCACTAAGTGACATCCAACTGGATCTCAAGCTCGACAAAAAGGAAGTATCGAGTGCTGGCATGATTTCTTCACATATATGTGTCAACACTTTCAGTTGTGTCAACACTTTCAGTTAAACCCGTTATTTCACGGGGAAATAACTAGCGTGTCAAATCGCAGCAGTGTGCTGCAGGCGGCTGTGTCAGATATGCTGGCCTAGGCAGTCCAGCATACTCTGCAGCCAAAACGTTCCACAGGTTCCATGCTGCATTGAGGTCTCTGTGCATCTGGAACGCAGGCTGTGGTTTCTGCACACTTGCGCGCCGT
>Ga0307974_1003339_pt1 | contig 11542 bp, 12 predicted proteins | sample OrgLakmetagen784_FD_201812 | JGI IMG/M metagenome (GOLD analysis project Ga0307974, IMG submission 201812) | Saline water microbial communities from Organic Lake, Antarctica - #784 | ecosystem: Environmental > Aquatic > Non-marine Saline and Alkaline > Saline | place: Antarctica: Organic Lake... | reverse complement strand
TGTGTGTGTGTGTGTGTGTGTCGTGTTTTTAATAAGCAGATTGTAAAGCGCATACTTTTGTGTATTTGTGAGTGTGTTCGTGTGTGCTTGTGATGCAATGGAGATGCAATGAGTGGTTTGAACTCTAAATTGAAAAACTGGTGTGTGTGGGTATCCACCAGCTGGACTGAAGCACTGGCCAGAGTGTTAACGCCGTTTAACGGAGCAAATCGTGTTTGCTTCATTGACGATTTCCCGCTTTTCACGAAAGCTTTTATGCTCAGGCTGTCTACAGCTGGCTACAGGCACCGATGATTTTCGTTTTTTTTACGATGATTTTCAGAGGGGGTTGAAAATGTGCCCTTTTTGCACTCTGAATCCTGCCATTCACTGCACACTCAGCCAACTGACACCATCCTGGCTTTAAATGAAAGCTGATATTGTAAGCTGCACGAGGATGTGCTGATATCCATGTAATTCACAGTGTGCGCAAATTGACAGGGGTCAAAGCTCACCTTGAGCCTTGAGTGCCCAAACCCTAATTTGGTGCCTTTCTATGGGAAAACAGCACATGTTGAGCCACATCACCACGCACTTCATCTGTTCACTTGATTTTTTTGCAATCATATATGTTTATTACAACAACTCCAGACCACACGAAAGTATGCCATTTAAAGGAGTGGGTGATCTGCTGTAAAGATTTTGTGGTGAAAAGTGGGGTCCACGCCGCGGAAAATCAGACACGTGCGCCCCAAGTTGCTATGTTCAAGCGTAGGTGCAAATAAAAATTCAGAGCACGCCTGCCTCTGGGTGCTAAGCTTTAACATAGCAACTTAAGGCGCACGTGCTCAATTCACATTTTGAAAAACCCTTTTTTTTGGCTCAGTCAGCCCCCTCTGGACGATTTCTAGCTTTTGGTGACGACTGAGCGTCCGGCGAGAGGCAAGCAGGTACAGGAGACAGCAAAGGCAGGTCTGGTCACACATTGCTGGGGAAAACCACAGACCCGGCCTAACATTAGGAATACCCAACGTAAAGGCGGCCTTGGCAGCACAGCATTTCTATGGTTAGCAACAGCAACAGGAACAACAATGGGTCGTGACTCTAACAGACACCCGGCACCCCCAGAGCTGTAACGTTTAACTTCTGGTTTTGAAGTTACAGCTTATATTCCAGGTGTAGGGCATAATCTTCATGAAAATGCCGTTGTTTTAGTCTGCGGCGGAAGGGTAAAAAGAAGAAATAATTGCACGCAAGCAGTGACCACACCACAAGCCGGCACACTCCAAAGCTGTACAGTGCTTGCAATTAAACAGCTGCACAGCAGAAAAATAAAGACCCAATTGGTGTTCCTGGGACCGCTGCCTGTGCCTGTGCCTTCCCTGTTCCCTGCTCCCGCCTGTGCCTTTGTCGCTTCCCTGTTCCCTGTTCCCTGCTTTGTCACTTCCCTGTTCCCTGCTAGCTGTTTGGCTGGCTGCATTAGCGGATGACATGCACGCCTCGGTGTCCTATCCTACGACTGACAGACTGCTGTGTGGCTGCTTTAGTTGATGACATGCATGCTTTGGTATCCTATCCTACAACTGACAGCCTACTGTAACCATTTGCAGCAGCCCGCTTCACCATATCAAATGCAGCGTACGCCACACCACACGCACCACACACACCAAGCCCAACCTGAGCTGCTCTGGGGCCACTGCCAGCGCCTCCTCCACTGCCCTGCTTTCTGCCAGCTGTGCGGCCAACATAGCACGCTTCTGACTGCGCAGCACATCCCCAAGCTGCGCTTTGTCTGCAGCAAGGGCACGTGACAATCCACGGTGCTGCTCCGCTCGTGTGAGCTCAGGCTCACTGGAGTCTGAGTGTGTGTATGTTTGTGTTTGTATTTGTGTGTGTGGTGTGTTTGTGTTTGTGTGTGTGTGTGTGTGTGTGTGTAGTGTGTGTGTGTATGTGTGCGCGTGCATTCATATTAAATAAGTATGTGTGTCGATTGATTTTGTGTGCACAGGTGCGCTTTACGTCAACAGGTGGTCCAAAGCTTTGCTTTGTTTGCAGCAGGGGCGGGTGACATGCTGCGCCACTGACTCTGTGTGCCCTCAGGTCCAATGATATGTGAGTGTGTGTGTGAAACGTAAGCGTCTGTGTGCCCTCAGGTCCAATGATATGTGAGTGTTTGTGAAACGTAAGCGTCTGTGTGCCCTCAGGTCTAATGATATGTGAGTGCGTGTGTGTAACGTAAGCGTCTGTGTGCCCTCAGGTCCAATGATATGTGAGTGTGTGTGATACGTAAGCGTCTGTGTTCCTGTGTATGGAGTGTGTTTATGTATGTATGTATGTGCACTTGACCATGTGTATGTGCACTTGACCACGTAGTGTGTGTGTGTATGTGTGTATGTGTGTATGTGTGTATGTGTGTATGTGTGTATGTGTGTATGTGCACTTGACCATGTGTATGTGCACTTGACCACGTAGTGTGTGTGTATGTGTGTATGTGCACTTGACCATGTGTATGTGCACTTGACCACGTAGTGTGTGTGAATGTGTGTATGTGCACTTGACCATGTGTAATAAACACAAAGCACACACTCCTCAAGGGGCGTGTGGCAAAGCTGGAACAGCGAGGACCTCCTATCTCTGCTGCAAACGTGCATAGCTTTTTGAGGACCTCCTTTTGCATATGTGCATAGCTTTTTGAGGACCTCCTATCTCTGCTGCATACGTGCGTAGCTTGAGTGTCCACGCAACCCTCCAGGGTTGCAGCTTCGTGGCAAACTTAGACAGACTTGGTACAATCCACATTAGAGCTGTCCTGTCGCAATTTGCACATTCCCGTACCTTGATGACCTTACTAGGGACACATGTTTCGCACACACTCACTCCCCAAAAGCACCCACAACCCTCCCGACATGTTTATTCATTTGGCCTCCAAACACATCCTCCTGAATACCATACACACACACACACACACACCTTGTAAGGCCTGTGCCGTGGCTGCACTCCTGGGTGTGCTGTGTAAAACAGGCCTGCGTCTGGGGGAGGCCACCCTTTCACCGTCCCCTACACACAGGGCATACGCGCAGGCACGTCGTCACAAGAAAGAAGAGGAACAAAGCCTCTTTTTCTTCCTCTTTGATCCTCTTTCTTTTCAAGATCGTTGCACGCAAGTGGCACCCCATTGGGTGACAGCTTGTGCAACTTCAGTGCATTTGTGTGGTGAAAAGAGGGGGAGGGTGTTATGATACGCCCTGTATATCTAGCAGATAATCCCAGGGATAATTTCCGTGGTAGGCTTGTGTCATTACATAACGTCTTGATATATTTTCATTCCTTTTCCGCTAATTGTTCAATAGTTCGGTCATGCGCAGGGCTGGCCAGAACCAAATACATTTACCAATCATGACGGTGCACAAGGAGATTTCCTGGCAAACAGACGTCGTACACACACACACACACACACACACACACACATCGTCAACCCACAATGTATGGTTCTGACCGTCTTTAGTCATGTGCGATTCAAAACACACAATCAAGGATCACCAAGGAGAGCATAAAGAGCTTTCAGGAATGTTCCTGCTTGAGAGCAGACCCTGCAGCTAGAAATATGCAGGGAATGACCAGTATCGTGAGGACAGGCACGAGTGGGAGGATTTCCAGGTGACAACATAAGTGAAAAAGTGACAGCACTGTACCTTGCTTGTGCACCAACATGAACGAGTTAGTTGCTTCAGCTAAGATAACATTGTTCCATGTCTGTCAAGTCCTTGGCACACATGAACGAATTAACTTGCTTCAGCTAAGATAATACTGTTTTATGTCTGTCAAGTCCTTTGCACATATGAACGAGTTAATTTGCTTCAGCTAAGATAACATTGTTCCATGTCTGTCACGTCCTTTGCACACGTGCGCAGCGTGCGCTTGAGGCTAAGTGCACACACCCTGACTCCTTTTCCCCTGTATCCTGTATCAGACACAAATGAGCACACACAAGGTCAAGCATCCTACACCATGAATACGATTGCACACCGTAACTTGAGCCATACATGCCTGCTCAATGCATCATACATCCTACATCATAAGTAGGGTTGGCCATAACCATATATTTACGGTGTATTTGGCTTGGAAATCACCAAATATACGGTGTATATATACATATATATACGGTTCTGGCCAAACTAATCATAGGTCATGCGCGGACACACTCACCTGTCACGGGGCTGCCTTGGGCTTGTCCCTTATGGCGGGTTCTGGTGGGTGTCGTGGCAGCTGTGTGGATGAGCAGATGTACAGTAAATTGACGTGGGTGTTGTGGTAGCTGTGTTGGAATGGAGATGCACAGAAAAGTGGCGTGGGTGTTGTGGGAGCTGTGTCGTTAAGATGTATAGTAAATTGGCGTGGGTGTTGTATTAGCTGTGTTAAAATGGAGATGCACAGAAAAGTGGCGTGGGTGTTGTGGGAGCTGTGTCGTTAAGATGTATATAAATTGGCGTGGGTGTTGTGGTAGCTGTGCTGGAATGGAGACGCACAAAAAAGTGGCGTGGGTGTCATGGCAGCTGTGTCGTTAGGATGTATAGTAAATTGGCGTGGGTGTTGTGGCAGCTGTGTTGTTAAGATGTATAGTAAATTGGTGTGGGTGTTGTGGCAGCTGTGTTGGTAAGATGTATAGTAAATTGGTGTGGGTGTTGTAGCAGCTGTGTCGTTAAGATGTATAGTAAATTGGTGTGGGTGTTGTGGTAGCTGTGCTGGAGTGGAGACGCACAGTAGAGTGGCGTGGGTGTTGTGGCAGCTGTGTTGTTAAGATGTATAGTAAATTGGCGTGGGTGTTGCGGCAGCTGTGTTGGAGAAAGGAGATGCACAGCAAAGTGACGATTTGACATACCCTTTCCATAATAGACTTCATACTTGCATCCACTTTTGACATGCACCCGTACTGGGTACGCCGCTTCACAAGCTTCAGGCAACTCAAGTGTGGTAATGTCCTCCATCCACAGTACATCAACTTAAGCGATAATGTCCTACATCCACAGTACATCAACTTAAGCGATAATGTCCTACATCCACAGCACATGAACTTAAGTGATAATGTCCTCCATCCACAGTACATCAGCTTAAGTGATAATGTCCTCCATCCACAGTACATTGTAAGAGTGAACGCTCAGAAGTACTTGGTCTGCAACCCTCCTGATCCCCATCGGCTCCTTCTTTTCTGTTGTCAACGACTGATACATGACCCAGCACTGAATTGGCTCCTTTTCCTCGATTAACTCGGGGAGTGGCTTAACCTGCCTGTGTTGTTTTTCTTTAGTTAAGAGTAGTTAAGAAAAACAGAACTGTATATATGCACCGTATATTTGGTGATTTGCCTGCCAAAAATACCGTATATACACCGTACATATATGGTTTTGGCCAACCCTATTTATAGTATATCGAGCAACCAGGAGCACTGACGGCAGCAGCTACGTGACCGCTCGCGTGCAGAGCAGCGCACTTTTAATTAACCAGGAATTGAGTACATCTAACATCAGGGCAGTTTAGGTAAGGTTTTATTGCAAATGTCTGCATGAACTTTCACGCAATTTATTTCAAACTTTTGTTGCAAGAACGAGCGAGTTGCAAGAACGAGTTGCAAGAACGAGCGAGTTGCAAGAACGAGCGAGTTGCAAGAACAAGTTGCAAGAACGAGCGAGTTGCAAGAACGTGCTGGAAAACGCTTTCTGACACAACACTCACAGCCCGTGAAAAGTCTGCTTAACCACTACGCACACACGAACGCATGCACCACAACACACAACCAGTGGGTCACGACAGCGGAGCATCAAACTTCTACGGCGCACATTTGTTTAGTACAACCGAGGGAGGCTTCTAGAGCGCCTGTACCAAGAGCTCAAGCTCACCAGGCGCGTGAATAGCAGCAGATGCAGGGTCGTTCGCGCGCATGGCGGCAGTGCGTTGGGCGGCCATGACGGCTTGCTGTTTAATGGCAGTGCTGGCCTGGTGTGCCTGGGAGAGGGAATCTACGATGTTCGCCTGCAAGCAACGTGTCAGCACTTAGCTTTGGAGGGGAGCAAAAGGAGATTGTAGGTGCAGGCCAAGGACATTCTGGCTAAGTGTGCTTGGGATAAAGCTTCCACAATATTGTAGGTGCAGGCCAAGGACATTCTGGCTAGGTGTGCTTGGGAAAAAGCTTCACAATATTGTAGGTGCAGGTCAAGGACATTCTGGCTAGGTGTGCTTCTTGAGAGAAAGCTTCCACAACATTGGCCTGCAAGCAACATGCCTGCAAGGAACTTAAAAATGGAGTGAAGAACAGAACAAGAATAGCAGGCCAAGAGGTTCCTAGCTGGGTGTGCCTGGGAAAAGAGCCGACTCCACAATGTTTCTAATTCCATATCCAGTATGGGTCACTTGTTAACATAAGCAGAACACACATGTGCACAACAACACATATACACCAGCATTACATAAGCAGAGTACACATGTGCACATGCACACAACAACACATATACACCAGCAGACGCACCTGCTTTTTTGCAGCCTTTAGGGCACGTTTCTCAGACTCCTCAGCCAGTTTGCGTGCAGCTGTCTCTGCCTGCAACCCGATAACACGCACAACATGATTTAAATTGTAAAAAAAGTGATGCTTGGGGCGCCATGGCAAAGTGTTGTGTGACTGGCTGCTTGGAGGAGAGAGTGGCAGCACTGCACACACAGGTGCCACTGTTCTTGATCAAGTTGCTTGGTGGGATTGGTTTTACAGCAAACGCAGGCTCTATTGCCACACTTACCTGCCAGCCCTCCATCGCTTTTTGCTTCTCTTGAGTCAATTGAGCTAGATCTGTGTCACGAGCTCGCATTTCATTACGCAGTGAAGCAACCTGCGTGTGAAATCAGGACAGCAAACCTAGTCGAGTGGACGTTGCCTCAGATCTGTGTCACGAGCTTGCAACTCATTACGCAGTGAAGCAACCTGCGTGTGAAATCAGGACAGCAAACCTAGTCGAGTGGACGTTGCCTCAGATCTGTGTCACGAGCTTGCAACTCATTACGCAGTGAAGCAAGCTGGGTGTACGATCAGGACAGCAAAGCTAGTCGAGTGAAAGGTGCCTCAGATCTGTGTCATGAGCACGCAGCTCATTACGCAGTGAAGCAATTAAACCTTGAAAAGGTAGGACAACAAATCCCTTTACGTTGATTCTGCCTCAGATCTGCGTTATGAGCACGTATCTCATCACGCTGCGATGCAGCCTGGTGAAAAATGGGGAAGATTCTCGCTCACCTTTTTCTTGCAGAATAGGTGTACCAATACTCGGGCACTCATGCTTAAATGCAACTTGGTACAATGTGCGCACGAGTGGCTGTGACAAGAATCACACATTTCAAGATCGTTTTGTAGAAGTGCAGACCCAAGCTGCGTACGTTACAAAAATATAAGGAGCTCGTGGTTTTTGCTGAAATCAAGTGGCTTCCAAGGTCTGAAAAGAAATCAACACCATAATGCGTGCAGATAATGTTTTTCCTTTGATAACTAAAAGTTGGCCAGAGCTTTACATAAATGTGCATGTACGGTGTGGTCTAGGGAAACCACCAAGCACACAGTCTTATACGGTGTACATATATACATACACTTCTGCCCAACCCTTGATATGTTTGACCCTTTTCTGTGCAGCCCTCTGCAAGGTTCCTGTACGCACACCAATTCCATTTTGAATGCATTGATCAGCACCCTTCCACATGGACGTCCACACATCTTTGCGTTCAAGCAGACCTAATCCAGATGACACCCGTGTCTGCGTCGTGCTGCCATCTTTTTCTTGTTACCACCAACTGATCATTCCTACGACTTATGCTGCCATCCTTCTTGTCACCACCAACTGATCATTCCTACGACTTATGCTGCCATCCTTCTTGTTACCACCAACTGATCGTTCCTACGACTTATGCTGCCATCCTTTTTTTGTCACCACCAACTGATCATTCCTACGACTTATGCTGCCATCCTTCTTGTCACCACCAACTGATCCTTCCTACAACTTATGCTGCCATCCTTTTCTTGTCACCACCAAGTGATCATTCCTACAACTTATGCTGCCATCTTTCTTGTTACCACCAACTGATCATTCCTACAACTTATGCTGCCATCTTTCTTGTTACCACCAACTGAACATTCCTACAACTTATGCTGCCATCCTTCTTGTCACCACCAACTGATCATTCCTACGACTTATGCTGCCATCCTTTTCTTGTTACCACCAACTGATCATTCCTACGACTTATGCTGCCATCTTTTTCTTGTCACCACCAACTGATCATTCCTACGACTTATGCTGCCATCCTTCTTGTCACCACCAATTGATCATTCCTACGACTTATGCTGCCATCCTTCTTGTTACCACCAACTGATCATTCCTACAACTTATGCTGCCATCCTTTTCTTGTCACCACCAACTGATCATTCCTACGACTTATGCTGCCATCCTTCTTGTTACCACCAACTGATCATTCCTACGACTTATGCTGCCATCTTTTTCTTGTTACCACCAACTGATCATTCCTACGACTTATGCTGCCATCTTTTTCTTGTCACCACCAACTGATCATTCCTATGACTTATGCTGCCATCTTTTTCTTGTCACCACCAACTGATCATTCCTACGACTTATGCTGCAAGCACAGTGCAAGTGAGTCTTAAACACCACTCACCTCTGTGTCCAAGCGGGCCTTGTCCAGATCATACTGCCTGCGTAGGTGCTTGTACTGCCGATTCACTGCAGCTGCCGCTTCACGTGCAGCCATGGAGTCCTCGTGGGCAGCTCTCAAAGACTGCACACATTTTGAACCATCAGACAGAACATGAAATCGGCAGCTTGACACAACAAGTGGTTGCTGCAGGTGCTGCTTCTTGTGCAGCCATGGAGTTGCCGTGGGTGTCCCTTAGTGAGTTACTAGTGACTGTACTGGCTAGCAGTCACACGTCCTGATTGAAAGCCTTTCTTGTGAGCCTTAGTGAGTCACTAGTGACTGCACGCACTGAAAGGAAGCAGACATCTCTAGGCATCACACAATGAACCCGTTCTGCGGGTGCTGCTTCTTGCACAGCCTTGAAGTCCTTGTGGCAACCCTTGGCGACTATACATGTTGAAAAGAAGCATACACGGTCATAGGATACCAGGGTGTGCTTAAAAAGCAGAAGCTGCTTCTTGCACAGCCTTGAAGTCCTTGTGGACGGCCCTTGGCGACTATACATGTTGAAAAGAAGCATACACGATCATAGGATACCAGGGTGTGCTTAAGTAGCAGGAGCTGCTTCTTGCACAGCCTTGAAGTTCTTGTGGGCGGTCCTGCAGACAAGTATAATACCGAGCTCAAGTCACTGTGTGGGTGATAGAACAAGCACATGCAGAGAAGAATGAGTACTAATTTTTGGGGTTGTTGACGACCTGCTGGAATGAAGAAGGGGAAATGCATGGCCTCTTGAAAACAGCTGGGCAGGGCATGAGGTCATATGAAGCAGGGAAGCGGTGGAAGCAGTCCCAGTGGGCGGTATGGGCAGCGCTCCAGATCGCTGTGTGTTAAGCAAGGAAGGCAATGGAGAAGGAGGACCGGCATGGACTGCACTCCAGATCGCTGTGTGTTAAGCGAAGAAGGCAATGGAAAAGCAGGACCGGCATGGACTGCACTCCAGATTGATGTGTCTTTGAAGCAAGGAAGGCAATGGAAAAGCAGGACCGGCATGGACTGCACTCCAGATTGATGTGTCTTTGAAGCAAGGAAGGCAATGGAGAAGCAGGACCGGCATGGACTGCACTCCAGATTGATGTGTCTTTGAAGCAAGGAAGGCAATGGAAAAGCAGGACCGGCATGGACTGCACTCCAGATTGATGTGTCTTTGAAGCAAGGAAGGCAATAGTACAAGGACAGGCATGGCCAGCGCTCCAGATCGCAGGGTGTTTGAAGCGTGGAAAGGCAACAGGACGGTAGGACAGGCATGGGGAACTCTCTGCAGTAAAGGTATGTGTTTAGAGCACAAAACGGCAACGGAAAAGGAACACCAGGAGGGAAAGAACGACTGTAAATAGAATGCGCTCGTAGAAACAGTTAAAACCATTTAACTCACAGCATTCCCAACACCTCCCTCCTTCCACTTTTCCTCTGATTCATTACATACAAATTACATTGTAAAGTACACTGTCAAATCTGCAACTGTTTTGACGTCTGTCGTGAAAAACTACGCTTTTGACAGTGCGGGTCATTATTGCAGAAAGCTACTTAGGCAACGATTGTGCTTCTCAAGGTTTCCCTGTGGAGAATGCAGCACAAAGACAGGGGCACGTTGCCCTAGCCGACCATGATGAACACCGACCTTTTCACGTGACTCTCCTTGCGCTTCCAGCCTGGCCACAGCAGCTGCCACCTCAGACTGCAGTCGCCCCACTTCAACCTTGTGGTCCTCCTCACGGTCTTCCAAGTCCATGCGCTTCACCTGAGGTGTGTGTGTGCGCGTGTGAATGCGCGTGTGTATCCGTATGCATTGGTGTGTGTGTGTGTGTGTGTGCGCGTGCGTGTGTGTTAGCTTTGTGATCCGTTAGTCGAGCCTTTCTTGTCATCTGCTTTTCCAATGCATCTAATGTTGTGCGTGTCTGATTGCATTGGAGAGTATGCTCAAGTCTGTGAGTACATGTATGTGTGTGTACTTCTGTCTTTTTGCGTGTGTATGTGTGTGTATGTGTGTGCGCGTGTGTGTAGGTATGCATTAGCGTTTAAGTGCGCATGTATGCACACGCCAGCAAACAAACCTCACACCTTCCCATCCTGCTGCAGGCGAGCCAGCTCAGCACGCAGCCGCCCTGTTTCTGCCTCCGCCACTGCTGCACGCTGCGCTGCGCCTGCTGCGTCTGCCGCGGCACCTGCCACCTTCTGTAATGCTTCCTGCTGGGCTGATGCATTTGCAGCACGTGCTGCTGCTAGCTCCCCCCGTACTTGCTCTCCCAGACGCTGAAGGCGTGTTTGTGATTGTGGGAGTGTGTGTGTGTGTGTGCATTTGGGGGAGGTGTATCGGTTTGCGTATGCATGTGTGTGTACGTTTGGGGGAGTGTATCAGTGTGCGTATGCATGTATGTGTGAGCGCGTGTGCGTGTCTCCTGCATGCACCGTGTTTGTTGGTATATACCTGTGGTATATACCTGACAGGGGATATACGCGAGGCTGAAGCGATGCAAAAAGCTTGCAAACTGCTCCTAGGCGCCATACATGAGCGTGCCGTTGTGGCAAGGATATGCCGTAACAGCAATTGGGCAGACATTTTGGTTAAGTGGCTAAGCAGCTGTTGTCCACCCACGTCCTTAGCCACATGCTGACTTGCTATAATTCTGTCCAAGTTTCTCACCTATGCATCCTGCACCCTGCTCAAGCAAGAGCGGCAAACACACAGACACACACGCTCACATACCCTTACTCACCCACCCACCCCTCCACCCTTCCACCCACACCCACACCCACACCCACATACGCACGCACGCACCCACATACGCACACACCCACACCCACATACGCACACACCCACACA
>Ga0307974_1003337_pt1 | contig 11544 bp, 16 predicted proteins | sample OrgLakmetagen784_FD_201812 | JGI IMG/M metagenome (GOLD analysis project Ga0307974, IMG submission 201812) | Saline water microbial communities from Organic Lake, Antarctica - #784 | ecosystem: Environmental > Aquatic > Non-marine Saline and Alkaline > Saline | place: Antarctica: Organic Lake... | reverse complement strand
CCACATAAACAATAAACCCCACATGAACATTGCACCCCACATAAACATTGCACCCCACATGAACATTGCACCCCACATAAACATTGCACCCCACTTAAACATTGCATCCCACCTAAACATTGCACCCCACTTAAACATTGCACCCCACTTAAACATTGCATCCCACCTAAACATTGCACCCCACTTAAACATTGTACCCCACTTAAACATTGCACCCCACTTAAACATTGCACCCCACTTAAACATTGCACCCCACTTAAACATTGCACCCCACTTAAACATTGCACCCCACGTAAACATTGCACCCCACTTAAGCATTGCACCCCACTTAAACATTGTACCCCACTTAAAGAAAGCATGGGCACTTTTTGCTGCCGCAGACCCAATGGTCATTGCCCAAGACCCACCGCTTGTGTGAGCGCCCCTCTGAGAGCGTGCATGGGCACTTTTTGCTGCCGCAGACCCAAATGGTCATTGCTCAAGACCCACCTCTTGTGTGAGCGCCCCTCTGAGAGCATGCAGACCTTGGATTTGGATCTCCCGTGCAGTATTCATGTGTGTGTCAATAGCTCCAATGCTGGCGCTGTACGTGTGCACGTTCTCAACGCTGTAGTGGCCACCCTGTGCGGAGGAGTGGGTGTGACAGCTTTGCACATAATCAACACTGCGGTGTCCACCCTTCGAGAGAAGTGTGGTCGTGAAAGCTTTGCATTTTATCAGCACTGCGGTGGCCACCCTGTGAGGAGAAGTTATTGTAGCAGCTTTGCACATTATCAAGACTGCGGTGGCCATCTTTTGAGGAAGTGGTCGTGACAGCTTTGCAAATTATCAAAACTGCGGTGGTTACCCTGTGCGGAGAAGTGGTCATGACAGCTTTGCACATTATCAGCACTGCGGTGGTTACCCTGTACGGAGAAGTGGTCGTGACAGCTTTGCACATTTTCAACACTGTGGTGGCATCTTTTGAGAAAGTGGTCGTGACAGTTTGTGCATGTGGTGTGCCTGCGATGGTGCACATGTGGTGTGCAATGTGGTGTGCATGTGGTGTTCATGTGGTGTGCCTGCAATGTAGTGTGCGATGTGGTGTGCGATGTGGTGTGCAATGTGATTTGCCTGCGATGTGGTGCGCATGTGGTGTTCATGTGGTTTGCCTGCGATGGTGCACAGGCTTGCCCTCCGAGTAGAGATGTACGGAATACCCTGAGCGGAGAAGTGATTCTCATTTGATGGATTGTGCATGGTGTGTTGTACGTGGTGTGGTGTGCATGTCGTGTTGCACAATTTGTGTTGCACATTTTGTGTCGTACACACTGTGTTGTACGTGATGTGTTGTATGTGGCGGGATGTGTACGGTGTGATGTACGTGGTGTGGTGTGCATGTCGTGTTGCACAATTTGTGTTGCACATTTTGTGTCGTACACACTGTGTTGTACGTAATGTGTTGTATGTGGCAGGATGTGTACGGTGTGATGTACGTGGTGTGGTGTGCATGTCGTGTTGCACAATTTGTGTTGCACATTTTGTGTTGTTCGTGGTGTGTTGTACGTGGTGTGATGTGCATGTCGTGTTGCACAATTTGTGTTGCACAGTTTGTGTTGTACACAGTGTGTTGCACGTTGGTTTGTAGTCTGTGTTGTATTGTTCACAATGTTCTGCATGTGATGTACGGTGTATTGGTTGCGTAGACCATAACTAAGGTTGGCCAGAACCATATATATACGGTGTATATACGGCATTTTTGGCACAGAAACCACCAAATATACGGTCATATACGGTGCATATGTACGGTTCTGGCCAACCCTAACCCTAACCTACATACCCAGTTTGTAAACGGTGGTTTTGACAGGATGGTGTTGGATACGTGTACAATCACGCTAGGTGTAAAAAACAGTCATAGCCAACGCTTGGGATGTGTGTGTGTATGTATGTGTGGGTGTCCACAAAAACACTGCCCACATCAACACACGAAGGAAACCTTTAAGAATACAAATGTGACTGATTTATTAGCAAGCATTGAAACCTTGTGACAAGGAAGGCGCCTTGTTTGTGAAAATGAAACACGACACTCATATGCAGGCAGAAATACACACACAAAGGCAAGTGCACAAAACACACACATACCTACACAAAAACACCTATACTCACACAACGAAACACACCAACACCCACACATACACAGCTTCCTTTGCACCCAAACAGCACTTACACACCCAAATCCAAACGCGTACGATACCAACTAAAAAGCACAGGAGATCTTACCTCTTGGAAGGTGCGCAGCTCACTGCTAACGAAAACTTCATTAGCGTGCACGATTTGCTGGCAGCTGGCAGCCACGAGCTGCTCCAGCTCAGATTGCTTGGCTGCAAATGCACACACACGTGACACAAGAGCACAAGATGCGTTGAACCATGTCTGTACTTGTAATGAGCGTTTGTATTGATGCACAATCTGCAGGCAGCTGGCGGCTACACGCTGCTCCAGCTCGCATTGCGGAGCTGTGGAAGCAGGCGTGCACACCTCATAAATAGGGTTGGCCATAAACGAATATATGCACCGTATATGACCGTATATTTGATGATTTCCCTGCCAAAAATACCGTATATGCACCGTATATATATGGTTCTGGCCAACCCTACTCATAAACACACGTAATCAAAGGCTGGTCAATGCACACAGAAACAAAGGCGCATACAAAAACAAAGGTAGGTCGACGCATACAAAAACAAAGGTGGGTTGATCTGTAGATCTGGCTGATCTGTAGATCGCAGGTTATGCCCTTCTCTTCTTCCTTGCAAGCCCCTGTTTAATGAGACAGTGGATTAAGCTGGCAACCTGCGGCTTGCAGGCTTTGCTTAAAACATTGCCTACGTTGTTTTGGATCCTCCTCCTTAATTAATGTGTGGAGTGGTCTTTCACTGTCTGCTTAGGTTTCCTTTTTTCGTACCTGCAAACTGGAAATTTGCAACTTGCAGGCTTAACCTAAAATATTACATGCTTAAATTTTTATCCTTTTCTTTCATTATTGCAACCTTTCACTGTCTGCGTAGTTCTTATTTTTTCTTTCTTACCTGCAAGCTCTCAATTTTTATTTCAATTTACACGTAACGCCAAAAATTATGATCCTAAACATCTCCTGGATCAATTTTTAAATTAATGTGTGAAGTGGTCTTTCACTGTCTGCGTAGTTCTTATTTTTTCTTTCTTACCTATAAGCTCTCGTTCAATGCGCGCCCGAAGGGCAAAGTGGCCTTTCACTGTCTGCGTAGTTCTTATTTTTTCATTCTTACCTACAAGCTCTCGTTCAATACGCGCCCGAAGGGCTTCGGCCTCCCTCTTCCGTATGTCCACCCCCTTGCTGCTTAAGGCCTGACGCAAGAAAGCATCATAGCCATGCAGGCGGACGATCTGCAAGGCAAACATTTGTGTTGCTAAGTTTGCATTTGTCAATAATTGTTCAAGGCCCTACACAAGAAAGCACCACAGCCATGTAGGCGGACGATCTGCAAGGCAAACATTTGTGTTGCTGAGTTTGCACTTGTCAATAATTGTTCAAGGCCCTACACAAGAAAGCAACACAGCCATGTAGGCGGACGATCTGCAAGGCAAACATTTGTGTTGCTGAGTTTGCACTTGCCCATAACTGTTCAAGGCCCCTCGCAAAAAAACACCGCAGCCATGCAAGCAAATGACCTGCAGGGCAAACAATTATGTTGCTGGGACTGCACTTGTCCATAACTGTTCAAGGCCCCACACAAGAAAGCAACACAGCCATGTAGGCGGACGATCTGCAAGGCAAACATTTGTGTTGCTGAGTTTGCACTTGCCCATAACTGTTCAAGGCCCCTCGCAAAAAAAAACCGCAGCCATGCAAGTAAATGACCTGCAGGGCAAACATTTATGTTGCTGGGACTTCACTTGCCACAATTGTTCAAGGTCCTACGCAAGAAAGCAACACAGCCATGCAAGCAAATGTCCGGCAGGGCAAACATACACACAAGGTAATGATAATGTCTCATCAAAAGCGGCACTATTCTATGATGACGTCTTGTTAAAAGCTGCACTATCCAAAAAGCTAATGATCATGTCTCATCAAAACCCGTGCTTGCTGCATAGCAACAACAGTTTCTCACGGACTGTAAGAAAACTGCACACGCTGCATAGCAACAACAAATTGTAAAAATACCGTGCACAGCTGCATAGCAACAGCAGTTTTTCACAGATTGTAAAAACCGTACACGTCGCATAGCAACAGCAGATTGTAAAAACTGCACACGCTGCATAGCAACAACAAATTGTAAAAAAACCGTGCACAGCTGCATAGCAACAACAGTTTCTCACAGATTGTTAAAAAAGATCGTACACCCTGCATAACAACAACAGATTGTAAAAAAACGTACACGCTGCATAGCAACAACAGATTGTAATAAAACCGTACACGTCACATAGCAACAACAATTCCTCACAGATTGTTAAAAAAAGCATGGCTCACCGTTTTAGAAGTGTCTGCCTTGAGGGCTGAGGTCCACTCTTCAAATTGAGCAGCTTGAGCCTGTGAGCAAGCCAAATCCACAGCAGAGATGAAGTGTGCTCAGCAATTGATTCTGGCAAGAGATTGGGTCCGAGTTTTGGCATGAGATTGGGTCTGTGAGCAAGGCAGAGCCACAGCAGAGATGAAGTGTGCTCATCAATTGGTTTTGGCATGAGATTGGGTCTGGGTTTTGGCATGAGATTGGGTCTGTGAGCGAGTGAGAGCTATGGCAGAGATGAAGTGTGCTCAGAAATTGATTCTGGCATGAGATTGGGTCTGTGAGCAAGGCAGAGGTACGGCAGGTATGAAGTGTGCTCAGCAATCGGTTTTGGCATGAGATTGTGTCTGGGTTTTGGCATGAGATTGGGTCTGTGAGCAAGTGAGAGCTATGGCAGAGATGAAGTGTGCTCAGAAATTGATTCTGGCATGAGATTGGGTCTGTGAGCAAGGCAGAGTTACAGTAGAGATGAAGTGTGCTCAGCAATTGGTTTTGGCATAAGATTGGGTCTGGGTTTTGGCATGAGATTGGGTCTGTGAGCGAGTGAGAGCTATGGCAGAGATGAAGTGTGCTCAGCACTTGGTTTTGGCATGAGATTGGGTCTGTGAGCAAGGTAGAGGCACAGCAGAGATGAAGTGTGCTCAGCAATTGGTTTTGGCATGAGATTGGGTCTGTGAGCAAGTGAAAGCTATGGCAGATATGAAGTGTGCTCAGAAATTGATTCTGGCACGAGATTGGGTCTATGAGCAAGCCAGAGCCCAAGCAGAGTAAAATGGGCTCAGCAATCAATTTCGGCTGTAAGATTGGGTCTATGAGCAAGCCAGAGCTACGGCAGAGATGAAGTGTGCTCAGCAATCGGTTTCGGCTGTAAGATTGGGTCATGAGCAAGCCAGAGCTACGGCAGAGATGAAGAGTGCTCAGCAATCGGTTTCGGCTGCGAGATTGGGCCTATGAGCAAGCCAGAGCCCAAGCAGAGATAAAGTGTGCTCAGCAATCGGTTTCGGCTGTAAGATTGGGTCTATGAGCAAAAACAGAGCTACGGCAGAGATGAAGTGTGCTCAGCAATCGGTTTTGGCTGTAAGATCAGGTCTGTGAGCAAGGGAGAGCCACAACGTGTGTGTTCGGCTCATCTTTGTGAGTCTGTTAGATTGAGCCTGTGCAGAGTCCACAGGCTACAGCAGAGTAGTTATGGGTCAAACCCATTGGGGGAAATGGCTGAATTTGATAGACGTGACGCGCTTATCCTGTCATCCAACTTAACGGGCATAAAGTGCTTATTCTGCTCACAATAGCTACCTTGCTATGTGCTGCTTTATTAAATTGATCCCAGCAAAGGCCCGAAGGAATCGTGCAAAGCTTCTTTACGTGCACCAATTGGCTGTGTGGCCCTGCCTGATAATTGTGGCCCTTATAATTTTGGCCCTGATAATCTTGGCCCTAATAATTTTGGCCCTGATAATCTTGGCCCTAATAATTGTGGCCCTTATAATTGTGGCCTTAACCAGGAGGCAGAAACAAGTGCAACTTTTGGACGGCACGTGTCAAATCGATTTAAAATAACATATTCGGAACCCTGTCATCGAGAGCTTTCGATTGGTATATGAATGAGTCCGATCGGGGAGGGAAGGGGGGGGGGGAGTGGGGTCGAGGTTGCCTCCTGCCCTAACCCTACTATTTGTGGCCCTAATAATTGTGGCCCTGCCTAATAACTGTGGCCCTAATAATTTTGGCCTTAATAATTGTGGACCTGATAGTTGTGGCCCTGACTAATAACTGTGGCTCTAATAATTGTGGCCCTGCCTAATAAGTGTGGCCCTGCCTAATAACTGTGGCCCTAAAATTTTGGCCCTAATAATTGTGGCCCTGCCTAATAACTGTGGCCCTAATAATTTTGGCCTTAATAATCGTGGACCTGATAATTGTGGCTCTAATAATTGTGGCCCTGCCTAATAACTGTGGCCCTAATAATTTCGGCCCTAATAATTGTGGCCCTGATAACCGTGGCCCTGCCTAATAACTGTGGCCCTCATAATTGTGGACCTGATAATTGTGGCCCTGCCTAATAATTTTGGCCCTGCCTAATAACTGTGGCCCTACCTAATAACTGTGTGTATGTTTGTGTGGCACTGGGAGGGAATAAATAATGTCAATTTTTCTAAACGCCAACCACACGCTTCAAACAGCGTGCAGATCTGCACACATAGCGCACACAATACTTGCAGCTACACACAGCGTATATTCAATGTGCACATACCGTAGTGCCATTCTGTTGTGTAGCGTATGCAAGAGATTGATTACAACGTTTCTCCTGCACGGAGACTTGCTTCGTGCCTTTGAGTGGCTTGTTGCCCACAATTTTTAAAACCTGCACAAACTGACTCTGCGGTGTGCGCTTGAAACACTGCAACAACACGACCCAATGTACACACAGGAGGGGCGCACAAACAATTGGCAGGCATATGTGCGTGCCATTCTGTTTTGTAGCTGATGCAAGCAATTGATTACAGCAATGCACACTGCACAGAGCCTTGCTCCTTGCCTTTGAGTGGCTTGTTGCACACAACCTGCACAGACCGACTCTCCCGCGTTTGCTTGAAGCAAACACGCTTGCCAATATACATACATAAGGCGCACCGACAATCAGCAATCTAAACTACATGTGAGGTTGCTCACCTGCACCGCTTTGCTCTGTGTTATGTTATATGTGTTGCGTATGTGCGTGTGAGCACATGTGCGTGCTGAGCTGCTCACCTGCACCGCTCTGCTCTGTGTTATGTTACATGTGTTGTGTATGTGCGTGTGAGCATATGTGCGTGCTGAGCTGCTCACCTGCACCGTTCTGCTCTGTGTTATGTTATATGTGTTGTGTATGTGTGTGTGAGCATATGTGCGTGCTGAGCTGCTCACCTGCACCGCTCTGCTCTGTGTTATGTTACATGTGTCGTGTATGTGCGTATAAGCATAGTTGCGTGCTGAGCTGCTCACCTGCACCGCTCTGCTCTATGTTATGTTATATGTGTTGCGTATGTGCGTGTGAGCATATGTGCGTGTAAGCATATGTGCGTGCTGAGCTGCTCACCTGCACCGCTCTGCTCTGTGCTTTTAGGTGACCCTCCACCTTTCGCCTCTGAGCCACTAGCTCCACAGATCTTGCCAACCGTGTCTCTTCCTCAATGCGCCCTGCACGAGGCCTGCGTACCAGAGAAGTTTGTGTGTCTTTGCTTTATATTAATCTGCGAGTGGCCTGCATTGCAGAGATGCTTGTGTGTCATTGTTTTTTATAAATCTGCAAGAGGCCTGCGTTGCAGAGATGTTAGTGTGCTATTTTGTTTATAAATCTGCAACAGGCCTGCATTGCAGAGATGTTTGTGTGCCAATATGTTTATAAATCTGTACGAGGCCTGCCTTGAAGAGAAGTCTGTGTGTCATTGCTTTATATTAATCTGCACAAGGCCTGCGATGCAGAGACGCTTGTGTGTCATTGCTTTATCTAATCTGCAAGGGGCCTGCATTGCAGAGATGTTTGTGTCATTGTTTCTTATCAATCTGCAAGAGGTCTGCGTTGCAGATACGTTTGTGTGTCATTGTTTTTTATTAATCTGCAAGGGGCCTGCATTGCAGAGATGTTTGTGTCATTGTTTTTATTAATCTGCAAGAGGCGTGCGTTGCAGATACGTTTGTGTGTCATTGTTTTTAGTTACTCTGCCGTTTGCCTCTCTACACCACTTGCTCCACATCACTTGACCGATGTGTTGCTTTCAACAACACGTGACCAATGTGTTGCTTTGAACATCACGTGACCAATGTGTTGCTTTCAAAATCACGTGACCAATGTGTTGCTTTCAACATCACGTGATTAACGTGTTGCTTTCAACATCACGTGACCAATGTGTTGCTTTGAACATCACGTGATTAATGTGTTGCTTTCAACATCACGTGACCAATGTGTTACTTTCAACATCACGTGACCGATGTGTTGCTTTTAAAATCACGTGACCGATGTGTTGCTTTCAAAATCACGTGACCAATGTATTGCTTTCAACATCACGTGACCGATGTGTTGCTTTCAACATCACGTGATCAATGTGTTGCTTTCAACATCACGTGACCAATTGGTTGCTTTCAACATCACGTGACCAATTGGTTGCTTTCAACATCACATGACTGATGTGTTGCTTTCAACATCACGTGAACAATGTGTTGCTTTCATCCAACATTGGGCCCGTGGTGCTGGCTTTTGGATAAGTACAAACAAAAATAAATTATAAGTTGCCAATTTAAAGAGGTCCTGCATGCAGTCCGCGGTAAAATTACATTTGAATTCGAGTGCCTATAAACATACCTTATACGGAAAGAATGCGCGACCAAGAAAATATTTCCCCCACAGTAGTTAAGCAAAACAAGCTTAAGGCAAATGAGTATAAAAGGTAACAAACAATTAGATATTATATATAACATATAGCAATTATAAATAGGAAGGGGGCACCTAGCACATACTTTATGTAATCATCTATGAAGACCTAGCACATACTTTACATAATCATCTATAGAAGCATCCATACAAGACCAAGCCCAGACCCATACCCTCATATAGGCACACATCCACGCACAAGTATGCGTGCACGCGCACACACATGCAAACACGCACACACACACAAACACACACACACACTTACACCCTCACCCAACCCCACCCCCGCACCCTCAACCCCACCCACCCCCACTCACACCCCCACACCCAAAACACAACACAAAACACACACCTGTGTGCCCTTAGGTGTGCATCCAGCTCCTCAGTCAGCTGCCCCTCCCTCTCAGACGACCACTCCTCTGCCGTGGACACTGTGCGCATGCTGAACTCCGTCATCTCTCGCAGCATGCCGACCTGCGTTTAGCGCCATGAGAATGGACACTGTGCGCATACTGAACTCCGTCATCTCTTGCAGCATGCCGACCTGCATATAGCGCCATGAGAATGGACACTGTGCGCATACTGAACTCCGTCATCTCTCGCAGCATGCCAACCTGCACAGAGCGCCATGAGAATCAACCTCGGTGAGAAAGATCAACCCACACTCATCTGGCATTCCTAACAATCCCATGGAACTCCAGTACATCTGCAATCATCAAAAACGCTGCTTCAGGGAAAGGCAACAAAAATAGTGAAGGCCACAAACAGTGAAGGCCAAAAACAGTGTAGGCCAAAAACAGTGACGGCCACAAACTGTGAAGGCCACAAACAGTGAAGGCCAAAAACAGTGGAGGCCACAAACAGTGACGGCCACAAACTGTGAAGGCCACAAGCAGTGACGGCCACAAACAGTGACGGCCACAAACAGTGGAGGCCATAAACAGTGAAGGCCACAAACAGTGGAGGCCACAAACAGTGACGGCCACAAACAGTGGAGGCCACAAACAGTGGAGGCCACAAACAGTGACGGCCACAAACAGTGACGGCCACAAACAGTGGAGGCCACAAACAGTGACAGCCACAAACAGTGGAGGCCACAAACAGTGACAGCCACAAACAGTGGAGGCCACAAACAGTGGAGGCCACAAACCTCAAACAGGGCAATCAGCAAACATATCCAAAGTCCTGCGTGCACGCGCTTTTGGGCAGCACGCATAAGCACTCCACAAGCAAGCAGGGATTCGTTTTGTCAGCACCACCACCCCTGCGCTCGCATCTGCTCCATCATATCTCTTAAGCAATGCATCAAGTATTCAGCATGCGCACCTCGTAAACCACCCCCCTAACGGACTTGCATCGTCTTGATTGCAAGCCCCTAAGCCTTGAATGACCAGCGCTAACTTTTTGTTATCATAACCTCCTGTGCACCTACATCTGCTACACACACACACACACACACGCACACACACACACACACACACACACAAACACAAGCACAAACACAAGCACAAGCACAAACACAAACACAAAACACGAACACGCACACACAAACATACATACACACACAAACAAACAAACACACACGCACACATATATACATACACACTTGCATCTGCTCTTGCACCTCCCTCAAGCAACACCATATGATTTTGTGTGAGCATCTCTTAAACATTTCCCAAAACTGCATCCCCCACGCACCTGCATCTGCTCCAGCACCTCCCTGAACATTGAAGTGGATGCACACAAAACTGCATTCCCCACGCACCTGCATCAGCTCCAGCACCTCCCTGAAGCGTTGAAGTGGACGCACACAAAACTGCATCCCCCACGCACCTGCATCTGCTCCAGCACCTCCCTGAAGCATTGAAGTGGACGCGCACAAAACTGCATCTGCCACGCACCTGCATCTGCTCCAGCACCTCCTTAAAGCGTTGTAGTGGACGCACACAACTGCATCCCCCACGCACCTGCATTTGCTCCAGCACCTCCCTGAAGCGTTGCAGTGGGAGCACAAATGCTCGCAGGTGAGGAGCACCGGTGGAGGACAGTGGGCTGGTTTCCACCTTTGGCTCGACCTGTAGAAACAAGCAGTATTTGAAAGGGCTATCTAAGGGCTTGGGTACACACACATACACACACACACACACACACACGCACACACACTCACACGCACACGCGCACGCACACGCACACGCACACGCACACGCACATGCACACGCACACGCACACGCACACGCACACACACACACACACACACACACACACACACGCACACACACACACGCACACACACATACGCACACACACACACACACACACACACACACACACACACACAAAAAACACACAAAAAACACACACAAACACAAGAATGAACGCAGCCCATAACAGTGTGCAGACAAGCAATAAGCTACATGCATATCTGCATGTGCATCAAGCTGTTAAAGCGGGCATCTACATACAACCAGTCTCGCAGATTATTATGCACACAGGAATATGCATACAGGAATATGCACACAGGAATATACACACAGGAATACACAAGCCATTATCGAGCAAACTAACCAATTCAAACTCACCAGGACAGGTGGAGGAGGTGGAGGGGGG
>Ga0307974_1003336_pt1 | contig 11545 bp, 17 predicted proteins | sample OrgLakmetagen784_FD_201812 | JGI IMG/M metagenome (GOLD analysis project Ga0307974, IMG submission 201812) | Saline water microbial communities from Organic Lake, Antarctica - #784 | ecosystem: Environmental > Aquatic > Non-marine Saline and Alkaline > Saline | place: Antarctica: Organic Lake... | reverse complement strand
CTGACCCTGCAGTTTGAAATGCATCCAGCTGCGCCACAGCTCCCTTCAAGTGTGTGGGTTGGGCATGCTGCTGCTGTAGCCTTGGCTATGAGTGCGGTGCAATTAGAATTGCTAGAATTACGTATGTCCTTTTGTGTAAAGCCGGAGCAAAGACTCAGACAGAACGTTGAGCTAGTCGTTACCTGCACTCTGGTACGCTTGCTCTAGCTGTGTTTGCACACAAACACTAGTAGAAACACACACACACACACACACACACACACACACACACACACACACACACACACACACACACACACACACACACACACACACACACACACACAAACATACGCAAATACACAAACACATATATACACACATGCACAGGTGGACTTGGTTATCCAAGGGCACGAGCACGCGTACGCCCGAACGTGCCCTTATGAACACGGTAGATGTGTAGAAGATCAGCGCATTGCCGTCCCTCCTGCTTCCTCCTTCCATTCCAATTCCCCGTCCTCTTCCGCGCATCTAACAAGCAGCAGCCATTCCAGAAAGGTCCTCCTTGGTCGTAGAGCTACTGAATCCTGGGGGGGAAATCTGGCCCCAACAACAGAGCATGTGATCAAACCAGACGCATCTCGTGAGGTCCAAGAACAGGCTTTTAAACATAGGAACCAAGACCTGCCACAGCAGCAGCAGCAGCAGCAGCAGCAGCAACAAGAGAGTGTGTGCAATAATCGATATGCTGGACCGGCCGGGGCGCCCATTTACATGCTGTCAGGGAATGCCGGAGCAGGGGTGAGTTGTGTGCTTAGTTAATTTTTTGATTGGCATGTAGAACGTCAGCAGGATGGATTGGCAGTTGGATTGGCATCTAGAATGTCAGCAAGAGGGACGGCCAGGTCAGTACGAATACACATCAAATTATCTGTAATATCTGTATTTCAGCAGTTTCATTCACCATAAATCCTGTAAAGGAAACTGTGTGAGGCACACACTTTCAAAACAATTGACACAAGTACACACTTTTAAAACAATTGACGCAAGTACACACTTTCAAAACATTTGACGCAAGTACACACTTTCAAAACAATTGACGCAAGTACACACTTTTAACACAATTGACACGAGTACACACTTTTGACTACTCGCGGCAGTGCATTTCATTCACCCTCACACCCACCCCTACCCCCACACCCTTCCCCCCACGCACACGTCCATACGCACCTCCTGTCCGTAGTTCACACATGGCTTTCCGCACCCGCTGCCCGACTGGCTGGCCTTCGGAGAAGAAAATGTGAACGGCTACCTGAGGATATCAGCCTCGTCAGAAAGCTTTGACGTTGAAGCTGTGGCCCTCAAGCGTGCGGCCTCGGGTGGCACCATGAAAGCTGGGGCAGAAGTTGACTCGTGGCTGCTGGACTGTGTGTCTCTGCATCGCACATCCCCCTCTTAATTTCATTAATCATCACTGAGTGTTTGTAGTTCCTAAGCAGTATGCCTCTAAAGCGCACGACACCTTCAGAAAGGTCATTGCCTATCTCGTCATTGCCGCCTCTCCTGTCTCCCTCCAACGCCTAGTGCTGGCCTTAACGCCTGTATATCTGTTATGTGAGTCTGAGTGCTGGCCTTAACGCCTGTGTATCTGTTATGTGAGTCTGAGTGCTGGCCTTAACGCCTGTGTATCTGTGATGTGAGTCTGAGTGCTGGCCTTAACGCCTGTATATTTGTTATGTGAGTCTGAGTGCTGGCCTTAACGCCTGTATATTTGTAAGTGTGCCTCTCTACCTGACGCATACATAAATGTGTCTTTGAAGCGTGTATGGATTACCTGAGTGTGTTAACATACAATTGTACGTGTATACAACTGTACACAATTTCCCTCTTGCCTTAGACTGTGCTTGCACTGGCCTCAATGTGGACCAACAAAAGAGCAGTATGGGATGAAGCTTAAGCTGGACGTGTACTGGTTTTTCTTGTTTTGAATTAAGTGTACTTGACTGAATTGGCTTTTCCCTGATCAGATTGAACACTGCTCAGTTTGTATTATAATAGAACGATTTTTACGCAGCAGCAGTCATGTGTTTGATGAGATTGAAATATGTCTGAATGCTTGTACTTCTATCTTTGTGATTTCACATTTTTGTGACTGAATACGCTTTCCTGCTTCATAAAAAATACGCAAGGGGTAATCCACCACAAGCATTAAGGAAGCGAAGCTGTCGGACAGCGAAGTACTCACGCTACCAGGCGGATTCAAACCCCGCGACCCCGAAGAGTCTGGCCTGAACACGGGCCACTAGGCTCTCATGGTGTACACGTTTTACAGGGCAGGGCCACTAGGCTTTCAGGGCAGCTACCCGTAAAGCGAAAATAGTATGAGGCAGAAGTGAAAAGGAAAGAGCGCAGGTAGTATAACTGCCTCCTCATAAAGAAAAAGCTACTTTGATACCGTGAGACCGGGTACTGTTCTTCTCCCACAAAGACTTGATGACAAAAGGAAGGAAAGGCCATGGTAGATCTGCTGATGGCTGGCAGTGCTGTAGAGGCGTTCCCAGTCATCTCCAGTCCCAGTCATCTCCAGTGCTGTAGAGGCGTTCCCAGTCATCTCCACATGTGTCCCCTGACAGGGCGCCACTCCTAAGTATTCACCAGCCTCCATTACTAGCTGTCTGTCACTTTTTTGTTTCTGTGGAAATGGATGGGAGCAACCGATACAGCATTCGGACGGGTGGAAGTAAACTTGTTTTTGGCTGAGAAGCGGGGTAGAAGCCACTTTGGTACATTCCTCTTATTTTTATTGAGAATCTAATCATGCATATGCAAATCTAATCATGTATAAGCAGCTGTTCGCCACTTCCTATATCATTGTTGGAGCTATGGGGACTATCTACAAAGATTATACGGACAAACCTCTGGCAGACCCTAATCTGGATCACCATAAGCAAGGTTAAAAAACTGACAAACTGAAAACACTCCATCAGACATGCATCTGCACTCATAAAAACAAGGTATGCACTGCAATATAACACAAGCAACAACAGTCAAGGATTCGGTCTGGGCTGAAAAAAAGAAAAAAGAAAAACTACGCAGGCAGTGAAAGCCACTCCCCACATTAAATAAGGAAAAGGAGCCTCTTTGGTACCGAGTACTGTAAAGCTCCTTCACCGCGAATAGGAAAGGAAACATCAATGGGGATCAGGAGGGTTGCAGACTTGGCCTGAAACCGGCTCCAGATGAGAGTTGATAACAGTACTGGAAAGGGCACGTCTGGTATGGACAAGTTTAGCAGCAAAGTCCACAGAGTGCACATGGAGCTTGGAGGCAAGCTTCTTAACTCTTTGAGAATCGAGACCCAGGTCCTTGAATGGCTTCAGAGTGTGAGTGTTGTAGATCATGCCGTCCACACCCAAAAGGATGATGTGGAGAGTAACGGAGGCTCCTTGGAGAATGTTGCTAAGGTCTTTGTGCTGTTCCTTTGCGGCGTTCAGCTGGTTCTGAGGTCTGGTGTCCTCACAGTACTTGATCTCGACAAGGTGGATGTCACGTCGAGGTTTGCTGAGGTCTTTAGGTCGGTGCTGTCTGGGGTTGGTGGCTCTACTGGTGGCTGGCGGTGCTGCTGAGGTGCTCCCAGTCTCCCTCGATAGAACCCACCCCCCTGACCCACATTCTTTTCAATTGTTTGCGCGGTGGGGGGTTGCCTGGTGCGGGCACCTAAGTAAACCCCTCCTTATTTATGCTGGCTGTGTCATCACTACCAGCTACCAGCGGAGTCTTTTGTTTCTTTTCTCACCGACTTGGGAATGTTGTTTGACAAGCGCATGAACGTACACCATGCTGCGTCCCATGCATAGAGGCCTTTCAATGCAGCTATACGCAGAGTGAAAGGGTTTAGTATTGAGTAAGGGTTTCTGACAGGCCTCATGTGATGTTGTGGCTATCCAAGACATATGCGTTGTCAGCTGGCACGTATGGTCCAGTCAGGTTTGGTCTAAGTAATTTCTGGAGCATGACAATGTCTTCAGCAATCCTTGCAGGTCGCATACATGGCCTTTGTAAAGAGAGTTTTGATGATTAAATCTACTTTTGCAAACCGGTGTGTGCTTTGAGAATGCGCGCAGGAACCCTTGCAAATTTACTGGTTCCGACTGAGTCAGACCAGCTGCCAGAGTTTACAATACAATGGTTGAATCAAACAGGAACACTTAAAAAGTTGTTGAAAGCAGATATTCTTTTGGACATTCTGCTTTGAATTGTTGGACTAGACAGACGAAGGGTGCCTTTAGTGATTATTTGCAGAAAGACGCAATATTACTAAAAGTGGCCCTTTACGTTATAGGAAGCTGCACATTTCAAATTTGCGCATGAACTTGAGATTCAGGCATCAGGCAGTTTGGAGAGAGGCACATGGTCAAGACCTTTGCTCTTGTTAAAAAAATTCTGTGGCTTATCACGACTGGTTTGCTTCGCCTGGGAGACCGGTTTCTGATGTACATGCACCATTTGTTTTGCCGGTGTATTTGAAGATGGTTTTGAGCAAAAAAGGACATGGGTACTACGAGCAAGGGTAGAGGTCTAAGCACTAGCCAGCTATATCGGGAATCTGAAGATTTTGCATATCTAGCCTTTTGCTGCTACCTACATCCATGCAGACAAAGCAGGATCCTAGGGAGCCTGTCTTGCTGACAACTTTGAAGATCATGCTGCATGCTAAATTGTGCCTCTCAATGATCATATTTCTTATTTGTGTGTGTTGGCATCCAGAAAGGATGTGCAAGGCACTGTCTAGTTGAGGGCAGAGGTTTTAAACAGGGACATAGGACGCTGTCAGGTATGCGTTGCTAGCGGTTCCATTGGCAGCGCCAATTTTGATAGTCAGGTAGTATTCATGGTAGTTTGCTATGGTATTGGCATTTCCTAGTTTGTGTAGGGGGTGCATGTGTGCTTGTAAGGCGTCGTGGTAATTGGATAGGTACCAAAGCCTTGAGGTACTTGACTGGGCTGTGTTTGGGTGAGATTTTGTAAAAGTCGGTCTTTCATATTATTTTGCAAGCCAGTAGATGTTGTAGAAGGGATTTTCCTCAGGGCCAGCTGTTATGATGAAGGTATCCGCAACGTCAGAGTAGTTTGTGATTGATTTTGTAGCAAGAGCGTCAGCATATTATTTGCCTATAATACCTGCGTGGGATTTGGCTTTGTGGACATGAATGGGCGATGGTGAATGGTGGATTGCTTTGGCAATGGATTGGAGGACATCTCCCTGGGTGTGGTGGCGGTGGAGGTTTGGGTGTGAGAGCTATTTTTTAATTTGGTGCATTGAGGTTAGGCTATCTGTGGCTATATGGGAGTAGCCGTGAATGATTGCGGCTGCTATAGCTGCTAGCTTCGCACGTGAGGTGGTGGTATTGGTTATGCCTACGCCTCTAGGGTTCATGTAATGGGATGCATTTAAGCAAGGGTGGTATACACCTGATCCTGTGTCTTGCCCTTCTCGTGTTTTTTAGGACTGCCATCAGCGTAGGTCCAGTCCTGCCAATCTTGTACTTTATAGATCAAGTTTTGGCTAGAGCTGTGTTGGGTTGCTTCGTCAGAACTCTGAGGTGGATCCAGGGTACTATTTTTCATATAGAGGCCCTCGTTGGGTTTGATGAAGGTGATCGCTGGGTGATTTCTTTACTTTATTTAGGCCAGGAGTCTTTTCAGTGCTAAATGCAGAGGAATTGGGGCGTTTTAAATGTAATTGATTTCCCAATTTGCCTCAGGAATTCCTTTGGAAAGCTCTTTTAGCCAGTGGTTGTTGCAAGCATTGAGGCAGTTTCTGCCTTGAGTAATCCATATGGCAATGTTTGCATTTCCCAAGTGTGTTTTGGAAGGGGTGTCTGCATATTAGAGTTGGTCTGATGGTATGGAGCCCAAGAATTTACATGCACGGAGATCTATGGTAGAGCATTGCGTAGGGATTGGTGGTCATCCTTTTTTATTCCAGGAGGGAAGAAACATCAAGGTAGCTGTTGTCTCTGTGCTAAGTGCAGCAGAGTGAATTGTATGCCTTATTGCTTAGTACATGATGTTTTCATGGTAAGGGGGATGGCAGAAAGAGAAACCAGTGAACTTGGAGGAGAAGGCGTTGCAGTTTGCCACAAAGGCCTTATCTCTTGGGTGTTCACTCCAGTATTGAGGGAGTGTGGGGTCATGGTCAAGGGGGGATGCCATATTTTCTTTAGTGACCTTGTAGGGCGGTGATAATGTGGGGGGGAAGCATCCGTGAGCGATTTTTTAATCTTTGGCTTGCAGTATTTAGCAGTATTTTTGCGTGTAATGAGGCACACAAGATCCGACGCAAGACCCATGGGGGGCGGGTGAATGTTGTCATGCAAGCCGTCGTATTTAGCCTTTCAAAAAGCCCTGAGTAGAATGTTGAGACGTTCAGGGTTGAATATGCCTTTGCATTTCTTGTCTGCATTTTAATGCAAGCTACTGTGTCAGTGTACACTTCTGGAAGTACAGGGTCGTCTGAGGGAGATTTTGATGATGGCGTTTTACATATGTCCAGGGGAGATAGCAAACTCCCTACTACAAGGTTGAAACGAAACTGAAAGTTAATGAATAAAAGGGAGGCAAGAGAGGCAGGCTGGAGGCGATAACAGAAAGTAGGGGAGACAACCAGGGTGATGAGAAAAAGGGCAAAAAGTATACGAGAAGGTCAAGCATGGGAAAGAAAGAAGGAAGGAAAGCCTGCACACTTTAGTGCCCAAGTAGAAAAAACGAGGTTTAGGAAGACAGGGCTATTGAAGAGAGAAAAGGCAACGGGCCGATCTAGCTACCACCGCGAGGCACTCAACATGAAAAACTAGGGAAGCTAAGAGTTAGCCAGGATAAAAGCAGCTAAGCCGTTGCGATGACTGGTGCACCAAAACCAACTCCAACACAACCCAAAGAGAAGAGAGAGTTCCTCTACAGAAAACGCAGCTGCACCAACACGTCCTCTCAGCATTACGAGCTCATACTAGGGAGACACGAAAGGAGTACAGTGAACTAAAGGTTTAGATAACAAGAGTCGGGTTGTTCTACTAGGAGCCGAGGGCAAGGGGAAGCTGGCCAACCTATACCTTGATCAAGGCGGTAGACACGCTAGGCAGGGAGCTGCAGTGAAACAGCCAAGGAGCCGTTTGGCCTAGCATACACAAAGGGGTGAGCCTGGCCTAGGTCAGAGAAACTGGAGACACTACCTTGGCAGGCTGCAAAGTCTTTTAAGGGTGCGAGGAGAAGATCAACTGCCTTTGTTTCTACTACTGCGGGCTCTAAGCCTGTCATGGCTAGGGTGCTAAACATCAAACCCCTAGCTCTTAACATGGCAGTCAGGGCAGCTAGGCACACAACATACCACACTTCCTTCCTCACTGTTTGGCATGGCTGCTCTAGCAGCCACACATTCCGTGGTAGCAGCTGCACGGAAACTGGGAGGTTGTGTTGTATGGCTCGTCGGATGGCTGAAGCTCCTGTGCAAGTCCAAAAGACGTGCTCCCGCAGCTGTAGCGCCTGTGCAGCACGTGGCGATGCGGCTGAGTGTTGCCAGCCACAAGGGCAAGCTGTCCCCCGCTTCATGGGCCATCCGTGGCCCCCTGCTCCCATCACACCATGCTGGAGTAGGCGCCACCAAACTTCCTTCCAGTTATTCTCCCATGGGAGCCTCCATACTTGGCGTACTTGCGCTCGGAGCGCCTTTGTGATAGCCAGGGCTGTGGGGCGCGTTTCTTCTTGCGGCTGGGTGGGGGCGGCTAGGGTAATAGCTGACTGTGTGAATTGCTGCCAGGCTTCCATCCTAGCTGTTGGCTTGGCTGCATGAGGAAATTTGTCGCTGCACGCACTGTAAAAGTGTAGGAGCTGAGGTGGAGGAGCTAAGATTTTTGTCTTTGGTGCTTCATGAGATCAATGTGAGTGATCCAGTACTCGCAGCGCCCAGTGGCTACAATGTGTGCTTGAGGGTTGGTGGGCTGGATTTCAAAATTGGCTGTTGTCCCGAAGTTTGATGTCATAGGGCTGGTAGGAGTTTCTTTCTTGGTTGGTGGCGAGCAGTCATACTTCTTGACTGCAGGCCTTTTTTCTTGTAATATTGTAATCGTTCTTGGTTGGCTGAGAACCCTTTTTGAAGATCATTCAGGTTTGTGTCTGGTGTAGGTTGCGATAGGTTTGGTGCCGTGATATGCTCTTCGTGCATTTGAAGACTGCGTCCAAAACTTAGACAGATAGCGCCACCAATGGAGGTTTGCCAGTAGAACTCAAGGAAAAGTATCCAATCGTTTACCGACCGAACTACCCTGGACCAAATACATGCCTCTGCCAGACTCAGGCGTGACACTACTGGCTTTTTTTCAGGCTTCCACTCAGATGCCCCCCTGAGGCATAAGTAGCGATGGTACCCAACCATCCCATAAGAAAAGAAAAAAAACTACGCAGGCAGTGAAACCACTCCCCACATTAATTAAGGAATAAAAGCCACTTTGGTACCGAGTACCGTAAAGCTCCTCCACCGTGAAAAGGAAAGGAAATATCAATGGGGATCAGGAGGGTTGCAGGCTTGGCCTGAAACCGGCTCCTGATGAGAATTGATAACAGTACTGGAAAGGGTCAGGAATCTGGAGATTTTGCATGGTCATCCGTTCGTTTTTGCCTATATCTTTGGAGACAATGCATGATCCCAAGGAGCCTGTTTTGCTGATAGCCCAAAATATCATGCGTCATGCTAAGTTGTGTCTTTCGGTGATCATGTTCCTTATTTGCGTGTGTTGGCACCCAGAGAGGATGTGCAGGGCACTGTCTACTTGTGGGCAGAGGGGGCAAGTTTGGCTTGTTGAGAGTTTGAACAATACCGCATGTTTTTGATTGTATAGGGTGCCTGTTCTGTATTTCAGAATGATACATTTGGTCTTAAAGGGGACATCGGATGATGTTAGGTAAGCATTGCTAGTGGCTCCATTGGCAGTGCCGTCCTTTATGAGGGTCTGGTAGTACGCATGGTAGTTCGCTTCAGCTTTGGCATTTCCCGGTTTATGAAGAAGATGCATGTGTGCTTGAAGGGCGTCACGGTGGTTTGGTAGGTACCGAAGCTTTGGGGGAGGAGAATGTGCAATGTTTGTTGTGTAAGTATAAATATGGGTTTGTGTTTGGTTTTCTATGTCTTCTTTTGCAAGCCAGTGGATGTTGTGGAAGGGATTTCCCTCAGGGCCTGCTGTTCTGATGGAGGTGACAGCAATGTTGGCGTAGGTGGTGGCTGACCTTTGCAGCAAGGGCGTCGGCATGTTCGTTACCAATAATACCGGCATGAGACTTTACTTTGAAGAAGTGGATGGGCGATGGTGATTGGCGGATTGCTTTAGCAATAGATGGGAGGACATCTCCTTGGATGTGGTGGCGATGGACATTCGGGTGTGAGAGCTCTTTTATAATTTGGTGCAGTGATGTAAGGCTGTCAGTGGCTATATGTGAGTAGCCGTGTATGACTGCAGCTGCTATAGCTGCTAGCTCTGCCCGTGAGATGGTGTTGGTTATACCCAAGCCTTTTGGGTTTACATAGTGGGAAAGCGTTAAGTGAGGGCGGTATACACCTGATCCGGTGTCTTGCCCTACTTCATTCTTTTGGAGGCTGCCATCAGTGTAGGTCCAATCCCGCCAATCTTTTACCTTACGGGTTAGGTTTTGGCTGGAGCTGTTTTGGGTTGCTTTGTCGGTATTACAATTCTGAGGTTGGTCAGTGCTAATCAGGGTACTTGTTTTATCTGGGCCTTCTGAGGCTTGAGGGTGGTTATTGGGTAGCTTATTAAATTTGTAGTCCTGAGTGTTGTCCGGAACCTAAGGCTGTTTGGTAGGGATGGTTATGTATGTTTTGAATTTCCCACTTTGCCTCAGGGATTTCTTTGGCAAGTTCTTTTAGCCAGTCTTTGTTGTGAGCATCGAGGCAGACCCTGTCCTTGGTGTTCCATATGGCAATGATCTTCAATTCCCAGGAGTGCTTGGAAAGTGGTATTTGTAGTTTTTTCAGAAGGGCACTTTCGCATATTGGAGTTGGTCTGATGGGATGGTGCCCAGGAATTTTTATATGTGTGGGTATTTGCGGCAGAGTGATGCATAGGGATTTGTGTTAATTATTAATTCCAGGAAGGGAGCAGCATGAGTGTTGCTGTTTCCTCTGTGCTGAAAGCAGCAGAGTAGATGGCGTGTCTTGTTGCTAAGAGCATGGTGTTTTCATGGTAAATAGGATGGCAGATGGAGAACCCAGAAAATCGGGAGGAGAAGGTGTTGGTATTTGCCCTAAACACTTTGTCCCTTGGGTGCTCACTCCAGTAATGGGGGGATTCGGGGTCATAGTCAGGGGGGATGCCATTTTTTCTTTAGTGACCACCACTTTTGAAAGGCGGCGGTGATGTGGGAGGGGAGTATCCGTGCGAAAGAGTCTTTGATTTTTTGTTCGTATGTTTAGAGGCAGAGGTGTCTTTACGTGCAATGAGGCCTACAAGTTCTGATGCAAAGCTAATGGGAGGAGGTTGGACGTGATTGTGTAGACCGCTGAATTTTGCCCTGTCAAAGGCCTTTCGTAGTATGTTAAGGCACTCGGGAGTAAGCATACCTTTACACTTTCCGTCGACATTGTAAATACAGGCTACTGTGTCAGTGTACACTTCAGAAATCATAGTGTCATCTGGGGAGGATAGGGTTCTCTTGATACTCCATGAGATCAATGGTTGTGATCCAGTACTCACAATGCCATGTGGCCGTGATGTCAGCCTGTGGGTTGGTGGGTAATATGTCAAAGCTATCTTTGTTTCGAAGATTGACATTGTAGGGTTGGTTCTTGTTGCCCTCTTGGATGGCAGAGAACCCTTGTTTTCGAAAATCGTTTTGGTGTTCATCTGGTGCAGGCTGAGATAAGTTTGGTGCGGCGATATGCTCTTCAAACTTATTGAGGCTCTGCTTGAAGCTTTCACACGTGTTTTGTAGTTCTTCTGGCTCCCAGGTTGGGTTTCATGAGACTTCCACAAGCTCTCTTTTCTGAAAGTGGATACGGCTTTCCTTTTCATTTTAATTCAGATTGATACAGGCAGGGCAGGCCCATGAATTATTGGCATCAATAGCTTCCCTTTCAATGGCGTTGCAGCAGCTTGTTTGTACAAGCATTGCCAGTGGTAGGTACGGTTGCAGACGTCACAGATGTACATGTCTTTAAAAGGTGGGGAGAGGTCTGGAGACTCAAGTCCTAGAAGGTAGGAGCAAATCTCGCAACTTGCGCACTTAATTTGGCTCCGGGCAATAGTCTTACTGGATTTGGGCACTAGTCCAACTGATTTAAAGAGGGGTAGGGCCCATCTTTCAATATTCATGGGGGCATAGTAAGTGTGGTATTGTTTCTGTCTTTGGGGTGTATCATCTGTCTCTTTTCTTGGGGTGGAAGAACCTCCAATTATCTAAGTGCAGGAAGTCCATATCATCATAGTAGAGTGTGTTGATGGCCTCTGTGGGTGTCATTGAAAAAGCCTTGTCCTTCTTGTATGTCCAGAGTTCTTGTTAA
>Ga0307974_1003335_pt1:0-10000 | contig 11545 bp, 11 predicted proteins | sample OrgLakmetagen784_FD_201812 | JGI IMG/M metagenome (GOLD analysis project Ga0307974, IMG submission 201812) | Saline water microbial communities from Organic Lake, Antarctica - #784 | ecosystem: Environmental > Aquatic > Non-marine Saline and Alkaline > Saline | place: Antarctica: Organic... | reverse complement strand
TTTGCGATTTCGGTGAGTCCCTGGTTGTGAATGCTGCTTGCAACCCCCTCAAGCAGAGCAGGCCCAGTAGTCACACACACCTACAAGTTGCAGTGTTACGTTGACGCAATGGTTTGTATGTCACCTGCAGTGCGCTGCATCTTCAACAAGACAGAGCACGCGCACACGCACAGTCTCACGCACACACGCACACACGCACACGTACACACACTCTCACGCACACTCACACACTTTTGCGTGCACGCGCATGCACACATACACACATACACACACGCACACACGTACACGTGCATACACGTAAACGCACACTCACATACATGCGCACACACACACACACACCACCACTGAAGGTTTTGCCAAGCACTGGAACGCAAACAACTCCAACATGGACACCATGCGCATCGGAACCCCTGAGTACATGGGGCCAGAGCTCATCAGCAGCAGGTAGGATGTGTGGCGTTTGTAGGGTTGACAGATACCGATTATGATAAACAGTTTGTTTTGGTATTTCCTGTGTGGCGTTTGTAGGGTTGACAGATTCCGATTATGATAACACAGTTTCTTATGATATTTCCTGTGTGGCGTTTGTAGGGTTGACAGATACCGATTATGATAAAACAGTTTCTTTTGGTATTTTCTGTGTGGCGTTTGTAGGGTTGACAGATACCGATTATGATAACACAGTTTCTTTTGATATTTCCCTGACAATGGTAAGTGTGAATGTGACACATTCCTCTGGCATACCTCAGAAGTGTGTCTTTGTACCTGTGATGAGAGCTGGCACGCATTGCCTAAATGTTGCCCGGTACACATGTACACATGTCCGCTCGTTAGGGCGCAGTCAGAAGGAATAAAACACGTTTATAAATATTATACTTATGGCGCATTTACAACGGCTGGATTCATGGATGTTGGTTTGATAAAAATGCATTAAATTCACCTTTGCATTTACAACAAGGGGATTAATGGCTATAATATACGCGGATTAATTTTATTAATCTTAATCCAGGGGGGGGGGCGATTAAGGAGTAATGGTGTGGATTACTAACATAAAATGGCGTTGACCAATATTTTAAACGTCCCTTAATCTAAACCAAATCTGAGCTACAGGGCCCTAGCCAGGGCCTGGAACTTCGGTCCAAATGGAGCCACTAGCTCAACTTTGACAACCCAAACTCTAAAAAGGGCCATTTTTGGGTCTTTCTGGCTTGAAGCAGGCCTAGCTCCCTAACCATTCATTTTTTGGGTATTATGCATTCTCAGCTCTTCATGAGCTGCAAAACGACCCCCCTATCAGGAACCTAAAATAAAATCCCTGACAGTCACGTGTCAATTTTGGGCCTCCGGCCCAAAATGACCCCCCCCCACCAAACCTCCCTGACCCCCCACACTAATAAAAAGGGTGTCAATTTGCTCAGAATGTAAGCAGCCATCTGCCTGCACAGTTCTCTTGCCAAATAAATTAATACCTGAAGAGTATAGGGCAAAAACTGATAGAACTTTTTTACTTCATTCTTGCAACTTATGCATGATGCAATGCGTAAACTGCAAGTTTGAAATCATTGCTGGTAATTTGCCTGAACACACCCCCGCGGTCTACTTGGGGGCATTCCATGCATTTCTATGACCAGGCACCCAGCCCCCCCCTAAAATCAAATTACCCAACAAGGGTGCCAATCGACTGGGCTTGAGCTGAGGATTCCGAAAAAATATTTATATTTTGTGAAAGTGGCCTAGTATAATCCTGGAGACACCCCCCATAGTTTCCGAGCCCCCCCAAATGACCACCCACCAACCGACCCCTCAGAACAACTAATTTACATACCAATTGATAGCTCTCGACGTCAGGATTCCGAATATGTAATTAATATAATATTTGACACTTGACATTAACAAGTCAAGACACTCACAGGCCCCTGATCCACCCCTGGATAAATATGACCAAGTAATTAAATTCGTTGTAAATGCGCCATTAGCATGAAAATTCTTCTTGTCAGCAGCACTTTCTTTTTCCTATTTTGCCTCAAGCACAAGCGCGCGGCACAAACACGCACACACATGTACACATATACACAAGCATAAGCACACACACTCATTACAAGCAAGCAAGCACACATACAAACACACGCACAAACAAGCTCATGCTCATGCTCATGCATCTCCCACGCGCGCACGCACGCACGCACGCACGCATGCATCCGCACATTTTCCATGCAACACATTTGATGCAATTATTTTGGAACAACCATGACGTCCACACTCATATGCTATGCGCTGAAAACCCATGCAGGACGGGCTATGACGGCAAAAAGGTGGACGTGTGGGCTGCGGGCGTGCTGCTGTTTGTTATGCTGGCTGGTGTGTTCCCTTTTGAAACCCAGGACGACAACTTCAACAACACGGCAGGCCTGTATGACATTTGGCTGCAGCAGATCAAGACCTCGTGGTACGCTGTGTATAGAGTACGTCCATTTGCTTGTGTGTGTGTGTATTTACATATGCCCACATTGGCTGCAGCAGATCAACATCTCGTGGTACGCTGTGTATAGAGTACGTCCATTTGCTTGTGTGTGTATTTACATATGCCCACATCGGCTGCAGCAGATCAACACCTCAGGGTACGCTGTGTATAGAGTACGTCCATTTGCTTGTGTGTGTATTTACATATGCCCACATCGGCTGCAGCAGATCAACACCTCGGGGTATGCTGTGTATAGAGTACGTCCACTTGCTTGTGTGTGTATTTAGTATTTACATATGCCCACATTGTTTGTGAATCATTTTCTCCTCAAAAGGTCTAAAAGTGTTATACTTTTTTATGTCCACTTCTGTGCGCAGGCGTGATCTGCCTAACAACGGGACTGCAGTGATGCGCTTAAGCCCTGAGCTCAAGGACCTGCTTGACAAGATGTTTGAGGTCCATCAGGTGATTGCTCTTTCTTTCTCGCGTACCTGCTCACACGCGCACAAACTGTGCTCCCTACGTCTACAACAGACTGCCTATGGCTGGCCAAAACCGCAAATCCAGAACCGTAGACATATATGTATGGGACGATGCTGTACATGCTGCTGTGCAAATATACTAGATACTAGTGTGCAAATATACTAGATACTCGTGTGCAAATATACTAGATACTCGTGTGCAAATATACTAGATACTCGTGTGCAAATATACTAGATACTCGTTCCCACAAAATAAGATGACACAACAAATGCCCCCCCTCATCCCCCCCCCTTCACACATACACATAGGACTCACGCATCGGCATTGACACCATTAAGGCGCATCCTTGGTTTAAGAAGCCGATGCCGCCCAAGTATGCAGCTGCACTGGCCACACTGACAAGAGCACAGGCAGCCATCGATGAGGCATGTGTGCAAGCCGCAGGGCAAAGCGGAGAGAGAGACAAGGCCTTGGAGGTACGCTGCACGTAATTATTTATATAACGCTGTGAGAAGGAAAGAACTACACTGACGGTGAAAGTGCACTCCCCACATCAATAAAGGAGCCCTTAGCTACCGAGTCCCGTAACACTTCTCCACCACAGAGAAGGAAAGATATTAATGAGGTTCAGGAGGGTTGCAGGCTTGGCCTGAAGCCAGCTCCTGAGGAGAGATGGTAATGATGCTGGTAAGAGCACTTCTGAAATGGACAAAACTTTGTAATGTATTTGACAGAATGCACATGGAGGTTGGAGGCTAGTTTGTTTACACTCTTTGAGAACCAAGACCCAGCTCATTTAAGGCCCCAGGGTGTGGGAGTTGAGTTAGTGCCACCCACACTCAAAACATGGTGTTTAGGGTAATGGAAGCTCCTTGGAGGATGGTGCAGTGATCTTTGTGCAATTGGTGCTGGGGTTTAGTAGCCTCACAGTACTTGATCTCAATGAGGTGGATGTCACGCTGATGTCTGCCAAGACCTTCTTTAGGGTTTAGGGTTTAGGGTTTAGTGCTGGGTTTAGTGCTAGGGTTTAGTGCTAGGGTTTAGTGCTGTAGTGCTAGGGCTTAGTGCTAAACCCTAGGGTTTAGTGCTAGGGTTTAGTGCTGTGCTACCCAAATGGAGTCTTTCTCAATGTGCACTGACGTTCAATCAGCAAAGGTTCTCACACATTTGCATGCGCGTCTCTTGTGTCAGATTTGACGCAGCATTGTGATTAAATAGAGGAGGATACCTACCAAGCTTTTTCTGTGCTCCTTGCTCGTGGCTTATACTCCTGCACTCTGCACGCTATCGAAAAGTCAAACTCAAAATTGTTTTGGCTCGCGGATGCGATGAAGAACTTCTCTGAGAGCTGCCAAGAATAAGCATTATTGATCAACATTTCTGCTCACAAGGACACATGTCTTTCTGTACGCAGATTATGTTAGACCGTGCTGCCAACCCAGCCCTCCCCACTGAGGAGGTCACTCGGATAGGCCTGATCACCATCAAGCCGCCAGGTTTAGAAGAGGGAGTGGAGGATGGTGGGGTGAACCAGCTAGGCATGGGCACCTTACCAGAAGACGCGGCAGTTTGATATCAGGCTTATATTATTTTGTGATGCATACCCACCCTGCTGGGTTCTAGGCGTACCCCACCGCCCCTAACTTCAGTTCCAAGCAGGCTCTTAAAGGTTTTCTTACACTTTTTGACAATGTTGGGTAGTTTCACTGCCAGATTTTTCATTTTATTTTATGGTTTTGGGGCTCTGGCTAGTGTGAGCACTAGTTGAGAGCCTTTCCTTAATGCATGCTGGTGTCTTCCAGCGGAAACTTTTGCTTTTACTTTTTAACAGCAGCGTTTGCGTATAAGCATTGTTGATGATCAACTCTATTGTGCAAAATAAAGAAGTAGGTTTGGACGAAAGTTCGGGTCATCATTTGTTTGCATTTAGCTAATCCTAAAATGTTATGGAGTAAGACCACGGAGACTTGCAAAACCTTCCATTTACAAATTTGCACAACTGTTTGAGGATTCTGTACTTTTCACAAACTTTGCCAAAAAACGAAATGAAAAACTGCTTGGTAGCTAAGATTGGGTATTTGCGGACATATACAGACACACACACATATAGAGCTCACTAGCCATACACACACACGAACACACACACACACACATACACATATAGAGCTCACTAGCTCGATCTGTGATGAAGGCGCCTTCTTCATTCTTCAAGCTAGTGGCATGCTGTATGAAAACCGGTTGACAAAAGATTCAGCTGGATTAGAGTACTAAACAAGTACAACGATTCTTCGTCCGAACGGGTGCATATCCTTTTTTGCTTTATAACTCTAATGTGTCATAGCAAATCACTGTCACTGCAAAGTATAAGTCTCAGCACAACAATCTATCGACTATACCCTGGCTTGAAACCATTCTTCAATAAACTGGCTTCGCCAGCTTATTGCACGAGACCAGGCAAAGCAACCTCAACTGAAAAACCAACTAACCAAATCAAACAAATTGTCACAGCCAACAATTGGGCGTGACAAATGGATTACGTTTCTGAAACTGTAAGCAAGCAGACAGATGCTCATTGTTAAAAGGAGCATAACGGCCTTTTCGTTTGTGTGGGGGGTATGAGGTGTTTTTTGGGGGGGAAAGGGGTGGCTCTTTGAGCTGTTGGCGCAAAATTTACACGTGGCTGTCAGACTTTGTTTGCACCCTCCTGTTACAGCATTGGTTAAACAAGGGGCAAGACCTCTTCCCAATTCCCAAAGCTAGTTCTGACACAATGATGACTTTTCTCCTGCTCCAACACAAGGAAGGCTCTTACAATATATATATCAAGACGATATAATTAATTATGATAACTGGCAAAATAGCGTGGTCAGGATTCTGAATCGCACGCCATATGACCTCTATGCCCCTTTTGATTCTGCCCAGAGGAGGCAAAAAGCAACCAGCAGGCCAGGAAGAAAAAGGCCAAGTTGAAATAACCAGGCTTCTTCCTACGCGCGTGCTGCGTATTGAGTGTGTACAATTTTTGTGTACCGCACACCAAAGCTGTTGCTGTCTTGTGTGTGCGCGACTTTTTCCTCCAGGCTTTGCTGTACAGTCGCTATATAGTATGCCTGTCTCTGTCCTTTTTAACCGTCTCTTTGTTATTATATGTCAACTACTTAATGTCCTGGGCAAACAGTTAAAAATTGAACACACGTTTTTACTCTGAAGAAGGAATGTTGTGTTAATGCATCCCTCGGTGCAGAAGGGAACAAAACTTATTTCAGAATCCACTACTAGTTTATATGAGAATACGCTTTTTCTCCTATTCTTTCTGCCAATTTCCTTTGCCGCAGTAGTTACGCTACTGCAACAAACATGTGCTATTAATATAATTGGCTGCATGCCTCGCGCACTATCACCTAACATTGGTGTGCTTCTACATAAGGTGCTCTTATACATGTACTTCTGAGCGGAGTATTTGACAAAGCAGAGGGTTTTGACTAATCCTCAAAAACCTAAACGTTTTCCATGTGAAAATGGATTCAACCTTTGATCATTTCTTTACATTTTTTTACATTAAAATTACAAAAAGAAGAATTGATGAATTCGAATAGAACAAGTGCTGTCTAAGAGAACAATTACGCCAAGGCTGATGCGTTGCCGTTGGTTGTAATTAATTACGTGTGCCATAAGGAGCGCAAGCCGTCGCATTGCCTCAACACCTAAGGATTTATTAAACCAAAGCAACTTGAATGTGGAGGATCTTATTGAGGAAAGCTGTCAGATCAAATCACTGTCAAAGCAAAGTACAAGACCCAGCACATACACCAGCTGAAGAATGGTTTATGACAGGGCCAAGTCTCTCTTGCGCGGTGGGGAACTGAAACTTTGGCTAACTTTCTTTTTTCTTTCTCTTTCTCTGCTACTTCTCTACTCCAGCTTTGCTTTAACACATGTACTGTACTGCACACTTTGGTCGGCTCCCGTGCCTCTCCTTCCCAGGGCTGGGAGGTATACTCAACCATCTGGCTGAGCATTGAGTAGATTATTAAGCTATACCGCAATATCAGAACCAGATAACGCTATTTTCAATAAATTGGCTTCTCCAGCTCATTGGACAAGACTAGTCAGAACTGAACTGCCAAATAACTGTTGGTCACACAATTCGTCACTACCACCCATTGGGCGTGACTATTTAAGAATGGGTGGTCTTTTGGGGCCGACAGAGGAAATTTTGATTCATTGTCAGATCAAATCTCCGTCATGCAAAGTATAGGACTCAGTACACCAACTAATGTTTACTCAGACATTCTCTGTCGCGTTGTATTACACATTTTCAACCACGCTGCAAAACTTGTCCATACCAGATGACCCCCTTTTCCAGTACCATTACCAATTATCGATCAGCAGGAGCCGTTTTCAGGCCAAACTCCTGCATCTGATCATTGATATTCTAGCGTCGCTCCCACACTTGTCCTTTTTCTTTGTGTTACACATTAATATGACGAGGCAAACATATATTGGTGTCAGAGACCTAACCGGAACAGGGTTCTTATCTCTTATCTTATTATGTATCCCCTCTCTTGGTACCTCTTCAAATGCTCACATGTAGTCATTTGATACAAACTATGTCATCAATATGACCCAGCGTATTGGATAAGACACACAATGCGCTACATGTGCCTGTCTCTATAGTCCAATTTCACTGTTTCCTTTCATCAAATATCAAATGGTTTCATCAAATACGCGATAACTTAATTTTCGTGTTAACGTGTTAAAAAACGTGTTAACGTGCTGAGGAGAATCAAAATTGAAATCCCTGGTACAAGCTTCCTGATTTTGTGTTTTAACAAGAAGGTTCCCAAAAGCAGCGTTTTGACTAGGGTTATGGACTTGGCATTTGGGAGGCAATGAGGGAGGCAGATAATAAAGTAAATGATGAAAGACATCTCAACCGGTTCGAAGTCGGATTGAATGCGATACTTTAGCCTGGTATGCCTTATGCCCAGAAACAAGCGCCCGACCTTCGGGCCTTCTTCACTGATGAGTCGGGAGCCACAACTGGCCCCCCCCTTCTCTCGGCTCACAGCTTTTTGGAGAAGTGCAAATTTTTGGGGCTCGTGGCTGGGCTGTTAGCCCTCGAGGATGGAGATTGCGTTGAGGTGGGTGAGCAGCAGGCTTGCACGGTGCAAGCTTGAAGGAGATTCCCCAGGAGGGACAGGGCGAGGGCTAAGGGGCACGAGGGTTCAAGCCCTGCTTTCCAGGCCTCCCAACAAAAATTTAGGCTCCTCACACCTGCGTTGACCCTTCCAAGTTGACCCACTGTCAATGAGCTCCCTTGAGCAGGCTGCCATTGGCGCGTGTGTGGGCCCTAAACATAAGGGCCCACTCACGCGCAAAGACGCACGTGCAATTTCTAAACAGAGCCCCGCCCCTACATTCTGTGCCTTGCAAACCCTCCTCTGTGACCCACAGGAATTCCATCGAGTGCTGGCTGTGTCTGAGGGTTTGGTAGCTCTGCTGGATGCGCCTGACCACGTGCAAGCAGAAGAATGCATTCAACACGGCGTACGCACCAGCATGGCTCTCAGGGCAGAGACCACAGGCCTTAAAAAGCTGTACCATCAGAGCTACCATCACTCGACAGTGGTAAGTGTTGATATCATAACTTCTGAGAGGTTTTGGCAGAGGTATGTAGGCACGCACACATACACACACATACACACGCACATTCACGTACACACGCAGAGACACATAACACACACGTAAGCACACAAACAAAGCACTTGTGAACACAATCGCACACACATACACACGGGCACACAAGCACACAGGCACACAGACAGACGAGTACACACACATACACACATGCATACATACGTACGCTAACGCACATATATACACACATACACACACTCATGCTTGCACACACACACACATACTTAACAAAATTATGCTCGCAAGTACACATCATGCTCGCATGTACTCATCACACACCACCACACACACACACTCCTTAACATGGCCATGTATCTCACATGCAGACACACGTAGACACATATACGCGCACATGAACAGCAGAAGAAGTTTATTGTATGATGGTTCCGTGTGCCCCGCAGGTCCGGAGGGTATTTTACCACAAAGACAAGCCAGCTGAGAATTTTCTTGTGTGGCACCTGCCCTGCCAAGCCCGTGTGGATGGTCACATTTACAAGTAAGGATGTGCTTTTCACATGCACACATACACACACACACGTTTACCGACTACCAGCTCCGAGCAGGAGATGGGATCAAATAATTTAGACGCAAATAAAATTAGGTTGGTGCACGATTTTGCTCAAACTACTTGCATGCAGGAGCTCCTGTATAGCATGGTCAAATGCACTATAGACTGAAGGCCACGCTGTTTGCTCTGCATACACGCACGTGTGCACCCTATAAAAAAGAGGTCTTCTTGTAGTAGCGCGTTGTAATATGAGAGTTCTCCTCGTACGTACAAAAGACATCGTCCACTCCCTCGAACCATCCATCTCTTATCCATCCAACAACAAATTCAGATAAGCCTTCTACGCATGCACCTCTGCTTCCAGCTCGTAGGCCTGCTGTGCGTGTGCGTTTGTGTGGTCCCCTGTGCGTTCTGCAAAGCAATGCCTGCCTGATACGTGTGTGTGTGTGTGTGCCCTGCAGTATGCTTCCCAGAAATCCCGACCCTGCTGTTTTGTATGCATGCCCCCCTGTGTGTGTGTGTGTTTTTGTGTGTGTGTGTGTGTGTGTGTGTGTGTGACCCCAGGAGACACAACCCTGTGACCCCAGGATGTACACACACACAATTCCAGGGTACACAGCCTTGTGTCAGGACCTTGCAACGTAGGCACAGCTTTGCTTGCAACGTATATGCACAGCTTTGCCAGCAACGTACTCGTGTGTGCATCCCTGTATGTTCGCAGGCACAGCTTTGCTTGCAACGTATATGCACAGCTTTGCCAGCAACGTACTCGTGTGTGCATCCCTGTATGTTCGCAGGCACAGCTTTGCTTGCAATGTATATGCACAGCTTTGCCAGCAACGTACTCG